>Ga0222650_1000368_pt1 | contig 37295 bp, 17 predicted proteins | sample AntAcemetagen367_FD_179820 | JGI IMG/M metagenome (GOLD analysis project Ga0222650, IMG submission 179820) | Saline water microbial communities from Ace Lake, Antarctica - #367 | ecosystem: Environmental > Aquatic > Non-marine Saline and Alkaline > Saline | place: Antarctica: Ace Lake... | reverse complement strand
AACTCAGCGGTCAGATGTCTTCTTTTTCGTTTCATTTTCGTGGTCGTTTATCGGGTTTCAATCCCCCTCACGACCAGCTCATTTCATCAACAATTCGCTGGCTCCGTTTGGCGGGACCACTTCAGAGATCTCTCACAGTTTCACAAAAGCAGGAACCTACACGGTGAGTTTACGGGTGGTGGGACCTGGCGGGAGTTCAACCACCATTATCCAGAACGCGGTAGAGGTCTATGGACCTAAGGGTGATATTGAGCTTGCTAGCAGTATCCCGGAAGGTCGATATGTGATTGCTGGACCATCTGATTTAACTGGAGGCGGGAGTTTTCAGAGTCATTCGGACGTTCCCCCCGGGGACTATACGATTAGCTACGCTGCTGTGGAAGGATACCTAGCTCCACCCAATGAGACACTGACATTGGCGGATGGCGGGACGCTACAGTTTTCAGGTAGCTATACCTCGGCGGCAGATTTGGTGGTAGATAGTGTTAGCTTTGATGATACCGTCATTTATTCTGAAGAAGTCCAAATTCAGTTAAGTGGAAATCTTGGAAATTTAGGCAACCAAGTAATTTCCAATGTTCCTTGCGAAGTCCGCATTGGATCGACGGCGGATTGGGATACAGCAACGTCCTTAGGCACGTTCACGGTACCCGGCCCCGTTACGAAAGGAGCACTATCACCGTGGCAAGGTTCGTTTGTGGCTCCAAACTCTCTTGTGCCGGGTTCTTATTATGTTGCTGTGCGCATTGACCCGTCTGGAACTCTTGCTGAATCGATTCAGTTCAATAACTTATGGTGGTCGCCTACAGCTAATTTAAATATGGCTGGAACAGTGCCGCTCTTGCCTCCGACCAATATCTGGGCCAGCGACGGCACCTACGGTGACAAGGTGCTGGTGACATGGGACGCCTCAAGCGGAGCGACCCATTACCGGGTCTATCGAAGGGCTGTCGGTTCCTCTATCGAGCCTGTAGGCCCATGGCAGTCGGGTACCTCTTTCGAGGATACCACTGCGGTTCCCGGGACGACTTATGCGTATTGGGTCCGCGCCGGGACACAGACTCCTTCCGGGCTGATCAGAAGTGATTACAGTATTTCGGACAGTGGCTACCGGGTGGGTCTCCCGACCAATGTCGCGGCCACTGACGGCTTCTTTACCGACAAGGTGCGGGTGACATGGGATGCTTCCCGCGGGGCGACCCATTACCGGGTCTATCGAAGGACTATCGGCACCTCCGTTGAGGCGGTGACTTCATGGCAGACGGGACGCGTCTTCGATGATATCGATGTTGTGCCGGGAACGGTGTATGCCTATTGGGTCCGAGCTGCTCATAACAACAATCCCGGGTTGAGTCCGACAGACTTCAGTGAGTTTCCGGACAGTGGCTATAGCGCATTGGCTCCGCCGACGGGCCTCGCGGCCAGCGACGGCACCCTCAGCAACAAGGTGCGGGTGATCTGGAACGCTTCCAACGGAGCGACCCATTACCAACTGTATAGAAGATCGCCCGGCACCTCCGTCCAGCCTGTGAGTTCATGGCAGACGGAACTCTCCTTCTTTGATCACACTGCGGTTTCCGGAACGATATACAAGTATTGGGTCAAAGCCGCGAAAAACAGTTCCGGGCAGGGCAGGAGTGGCTTCAGTGTGCCGGACAGAGGTTCCCCGGCGAGAAATTCAAACAATGTTGCGGCTACTGACGGCGTAGGGGATCAAAAAAAGCTCGCTAAGGAGGAAGCGGCGACGAATGCCAACGAGTCAGGATACGATACATGGGCTGCCAAATTCCCTGGAATGCCAGTCGGCCAACTGGGACGATCGGATGATCCTGATGGTGACGGAGTGGTCAATGCGCTGGAGATGTTCTACGGTTCCTCGCCTGTCGACGCTTCCGACAAGGGCGGGATCACAGTGATCCCGGCGACAGCCGAGCAACCGATGAAACTGCGCTTGCAGGTTGCGAAGACCATACCGAGCGGGGTTGCGCAACTCAGCTGGTCAGCGGACCAAGTGAACTGGCAGGCTGCAGGGAAGTTGACCAACGGTGTGAACGTGACCTTTTCGGAGGAAGTCATCGATGAGAGCCATGCAAACTACGATGTGGTGGAAATCACCGCGACGGTCACATATGGCGCACCCGATCATCTGTATCTGAAGCTCGATGTTGACGAAGACGCGCTCTGATTGCAAAATGCTCCTGGCGTTATCGATCAAAGGGGCATTATCGAGTTACCCATCGGAAAAATCGCCATAGCATGAGGCTGAAGCCCCATGCCGTGGATGCCCGAGATCTATTGCAGAGTAAGCGCAGTAAACGCGCTCCCCGACTTCATCTGGCGCGGCAGGGGGTGAGTGCCTCAGCTTTAGCGCATACCTTTCAGCTTTTCAGGTTTCCGATTTTCAGCGTTTACTCCGAGCGCCGTCTCCCGGGCGGTCGCAGCAAGGGCGCAAGTTTCTTGTTGAGGAAAGTCCGGACACCGTAGGGCAACCCGACTTGATGGTGATTTCCCAAACACTTGAAATTGTGGGTGGTTAGCCGGGCACAAAGTATTTTGGTGGCAGCCGGATGGGGAGCGCTTGGTGCGCTGGTCTGCGGGATTGTAGGTTTTGTTCTTTCTTCCTTTCGGCCTGCTAGCCGGGGCGCAGACGGGCGCGCCTGGGTAGTGGTGGGTGAAACGCATGCCCTCTCTCGCTAGCCGGTCGAGGTTTGTTGTTTTGATTTTCTCCTGCCCGTAACAACCAAGTTCGCCGTATCCGAGATCATCAGCGAGGATGAAAACGATGTTGGGTGGCTTGGCTGATAGGCTTGCCAAGACGCAAAGGGCGATAATGATCGAGAGCGATTTGGACACTTATTGAATCATACAGCGCGACCGGTGGGTGGCAAGGACTGGGTAAAGGATGTCAGGGCAGACTGAAGCCAACACCGGGGCTTTCTGCGGCTGACAGATACAAGAATAATTCTTGTTTTCATGCCCGTTTGATTTCAGTTTCTTCCTAGCTCTATGCAAATCTCGTTATTTTCCCAGTTCCCGCGCAGAGTGCTGAAGGTGGCGGGGCCCGCAGTCCTGCTGGTTACCACAATGGTCGCGATCCGTTCCGGAAGCCCGACGCCTCCCGACGAGAATCATACGGTGGAAGTGTCGGCATCGCCCGTTAAACGAGTCACCGCAGTTGCGACAGGGTTTTTGCCAACAGCGGACGAAACCAGGAAGAACGCCGGGGCCTTGGTCAGCTGGACGCGGGTGAAACCACCTACTGGCGAGCCGGACGCTGCGGGGCTAGCCATCGCCCGGCGGCGCGGTGAGATCATGCGGGATCTGATTTCCCAGAACCCGGAGGCGGCACTCGAAGCCATGCTGCCGCTTGAGGTATACCGTGATCTCCCGCCAGCGATGCGGGCGTTGATCGAAACGCCTTTCGCGGCTGCGGCATCCTTGGCGGTGGTTCCCGACTGCTCGGCGGGAAGGGCTGCGCCGGATTTCCTCGCTACTTGGGATGGTAGGACCCGCCGCGTGTTCTTTCCGCAACAAAGGTCGGACGTTATGTCCAAAGACTGGATCTCGCTGTCGGGCGTCGAGATCGACGGTATGGCGGCGATCCACCCGGAACCGGTGTGGAGGATCGATACCGCGAATGTCGCGGCGGCGGCCGAGGTCCTTGCGCTTGAGCGTCCCGTGGATTCCGGGCCGGTCGCTCTGGTGGCGGGGCGCTTCATGGCGGCAGAGGGAGCTGAACTCGTGGATCTTTCCAGACGGCTGCGCGATGCCGAGCGTCTCGTCAATCCGGCCGCGCGGCCAATCATGAGCGACGGGGAAAGCGGCGAAGGCGAGGTGACCGATGCTCTTCTTCGCCCGCTCTCCAAGGTAGACACTAGCTGGAGCCTCAGCGACAAGAAGGTGCTTTTTCTCAACCTCAAGTTCGCAGACAGCGCAACGACCGCGGTGACCAAGACGGCCCTGGAAACCCGGCTTAACGAGTGCAACACCCGAACCCGGGAGATGTCGTATGGGGCCGTCGAGTTCAGCACGATCGTGGTATCCCGTGACCTCACGCTACCCGGTAACAAGTCCGCCTACAACAGCACCGTTGATATTCTTTATCAACAGATCCACGACGAGGCGCTCGTCCTTGCCGTGGGCGAGGGACTGATCACCGATGTTTCTCAGTTGGTGTGGGCGGACGAATACGACATCATTGGAGTGGTCTTCCCCAACCATTCCGGGGCGTTTTGGTCCGGCCGGGCCTCGTTGGGTGGACGCAGGCACTGGATCAACGGCAACGCGTCTTTCGGTACCTACATCCACGAGTTCGGGCACAACTACGGCCTGAACCACGCCAGCCGCTGGCTCGAATCGACGCCTTCCGAAATCCCGCCAACACCGCCAACCACGGCCAACCTCAGCACTGACAGCAGCGTGGAGTCGCGGCATTCCGAATATGGTGACTGGTTCGATTACATGGGCGGCAACGGTGAGTTCGGCGTCATGGGCAAGAACCGGCTGTCGTGGATCGACGACGGCAAAATCGTCGACCTGACCGGCAACACCATGCGAGACCAGACGGTCCGCCTCTACCGCTTCGACGAGGCCGGTGCCTCCTCCCGGCCCACACTGGGTGCCCGCGTGCAGATGCAGGACAGCGAGACTTTCTGGCTGAGTTACCGGGGAAACCACGCGCAGTCGGCAGCGCGGCAGGGGGTACACGTCGCCTGGCAGTTTTCGTCCTCGCGCGGACGCCTTCTGGACATGACTCCGGAGTCCGGAACCACCTACGAGAACATCCTGCCGGTCGGACGCTCCTACACAGATCCGTCCGGACTGGTGACGATGACTCCGCTGGCCAAAGGAGGGGCCGGGGGAGAGGAGTGGCTCGATGTGCGGGTGATCACCGGGGTGGTCGGAAACAACAACCCGACTCTCACCTTGTCCGTCGATCAGCCCACTGCGGCTCCTCTTGATCCGCTGGCGTTCACGGCATCGGGCAACGACATCGACGGCGATCCACTTTTTTACAACTGGGATTTTGGCGATGGCCGGACCGAATCCAGCGCGGGCTCCGGCCTTACGCACGCCTATCAGGTGGGCGGCACATATACGGTCACCGTTTCCGCGCTCGACGGGCGGGGTGGCTATGCGGAAGACAGCGTGCAGGTCGTGGTTGCGGATCCACTGCTCCAGCTCGCCGCAGTGTCCTCGGGCATCAGTTCCACGATCTACGATGTCGCCGTCCATCATGGCCGCCTGTTCGCAGTCTCGACCAACGATCTGCTCGCTTCTTTCGACGGGCTGAACTGGTCGGAGGTGCCGACACCCAGTCCCGTGGGCCCACATTACGGAGTGCATGCGCATTCCGGTGGGATCGTCCTCGTGGGTCAGGAATACCTGGGCGGCGCCTGGCGGGGACAGATCTGGGAAAGCGCCGACGGGATTACTTGGCAGGCCCACGACAGCCCGGTGGGTACGGGTAATCTCAACAGCGTCTGCGGAGGCGGTGGAGTGTTGGTGGCGGTCGGCAATAGCGGAGCTATCATGCGCAAACGGCCCGGCGGGTCATGGCAGAGCATTTCCTCCGGTCAGACGCTGGACCTGAATCAAGTCGCCCACGACGGCACCCGCTTCTGGGCGCTGGGTGACAATGGGCTGATCCTCGTTTCGAAAGATTCCTCGACATGGTCACCTTCCATATCCACCCCGGCGGGTCAGAGCTGGAGCGACTTCCGGACCGCGCTTCCCGTCGGGGGGAGATTCTATGCCGGAGGCGACCACGGACGTCTCGGGGTAAGTCAGGACGGCGGCGACACCTGGGTCGAGTCCGCCACGACAGTCACCGACCTAGTCGGTCTCGCCATGCTTCCGCAGCGGATCGCCTGCTTCGGAAACGACTACAACTCGGTGGCTGCGGAAGCCCGGGCCGACGTGTTCTTTGTTACGACCGATGGTGACAACTGGTCGCAGGCCGATATGCCGTTTCCCTTCCGCGTCCGTGACTCGGTATTCGGCGCGGGTCGGCTGGTGGCGGCGGGTGATGACGGGGTGATTCAGGCTTCCGGGACATTTTACGCTGGGAATCAGACACCAACCGGTGGATTGAGCCTACCCGCGATCGTGGCTGCCCGTCGGGACTTTGTGCCCGTGGGCAGCATCACCGATTACGATGGTGACCCGCTTCACTACTACTGGAATCTCGGTGACGGATGGGTCGAGAGAGGCGCGGCACCGGTTTTCAACTTTGAACTCGGTGGCGATCGTACCATTGAGCTGGCGGTGGTCGATGCCAGGGGTGGTGTATTCCAGCAGAGCTTTGCGCTTTCCGTGGAGGATCCACTGACGAGTTTTAGTCAGGTCAGCGTTGTGGGCACGGATAACTTCTCCGACGTTGTCTCTGCCAACGGGCAACTCTTCGCGATCAGTTGGGGCAAGCTGCACACCGGTCCAGTCGGCGGGGCACTGGTCGAGACCGTCAGCATCAGCCCGCTCTATCCGAACGACCTCGCCACAGACGGGAGCACCTTGGTACTGGTCGGGCAAACTTACGATACCGCGACCTCAAGCTGGGTTGGAGGTATCAGTTCATCAACTGTGGCGACTCCCGTCCCCTTGACGAAGGCAACCATCCCGACGGATACCCGGGATCTCAACGGCGTGGCTTTCGGAGGCGGAGTCTGGATCGCGGTCGGAGAAGGCGGACGGATACTTTCCAAAGTCGGTACCGGGGCTTGGACGGAACGTAATTCCGGAGTGGCCGCCGATCTCAACGAAGTCGCTCATGGTGGCGGGGTGTTCATGGTTGTTGGCGAAAGCGGTACGGTCCTTGTTTCCACCGATGGCGTTGCCTGGAGTCCAGTCGCGGGGCCAAGCAACGCGAACCTGAGCAATGTGGACCACTGCGGAAACGGTTTCTGCGTCGGCGGCAGTGACAACAGCATTCACTATACCGGGGATGCTGGCACCACGTGGCACACTCGGACTTTTTCTAACTTCCTCTATCACACTGCTGTTTGGACCGGAGAACGAATTGTGGTGGTCGGGCGTCTCTACGATTTCGGCGAAGTCCGCTGGATACCTCATCTCTTCGTCAGTCCGGACGGTGTCGACTGGCAATACATACGCTACGAGCTTCTCGAAGGTATTCAGGAATTCGCTCAATGGGATGACACCTTGGTCGCGGTCGGGAGTTCGGGCGGGCACCTCGAAACCGATCTTTCCGCGGGCGTCTTCGCCGCGCCGACCAACGTCTCGGCCAGTGACGGCAACTTCGACGATAAGGTGAAAGTGACATGGAATCTTTCGAGCGGAGCGACCCAATACCGTGTCTTCAGAAGATCGGTCGATTTATCCGATTCCCTCACCCCTGTGAGTGGATGGCAACCGGGACGCAGCTTCAACGATACCACTGCTATTCCCGGAAAGGATTATAACTATTGGGTCCGCGCCGCGAACGATGGTTTTGTGAGCCTGAGCGGCTACAGTCGTCGCGACACAGGATTCCGAGGAGTGGCAGCGCCGTCCGTCGTCGCGGCCAGTGACGGCGCTCTCACCGGCAAGGTGCGGCTTTTCTGGAGTATTTCGCAAGGAGCGACCCAATACCGTGTCTTCAGAAGATCGGTCGATATGTCCGATTCGCTCACGCCTGTGAGCGGATGGCAACCGGGACGCAGCTTTGATGACACCACTGCTATTCCCGGAAAGGATTATAACTATTGGGTCCGCGCCGCGAACGATGGTTTTGTGAGCCTGAGCGGCTACAGTCGGCGCGACACAGGATTCCGAGGTGTGGCAGCGCCGTCCGTCGTCGCGGCCAGTGACGGGACGTTCACCAACAGAGTGCGGGTGACATGGAACGTTTCGAGCGGAGCGACCCAATACCGGGTCTTCCGGAAGCCAGCCAATTTATCCGGACCGCTCGAAACTGTGAGCGGATGGCAACCGGGACGCGCCTTCAATGATACCACTGCTATTCCCGGAAAGGAGTATAACTATTGGGTCCGCGCCGCGAACGATGGTTTTGTGAGCCTGAGCGGCTACAGTCGCCGCGACACAGGATTCCGAGGTGTGGCAGCGCCGTCCGTCGTCGCGGCTACCGACGGCGCTCTCACCGGCAAGGTGCGGCTTTTCTGGAGTATTTCGCAAGGAGCGACCCAATACCGTGTCTTCAGAAGATCGGTCGATTTATCCGATTCGCTCACGCCTGTGAGCGGATGGCAACCGGGACGCAGCTTCAACGATACCACTGCTATTCCCGGAAAGGATTATAACTATTGGGTCCGCGCCGCGAACGATGGTTTTGTGAGCCTGAGCGGCTACAGTCGCCGCGACACAGGATTCCGAGGTGTGGATACTTCGCCAGAATCTCAGACCGTCCTCGTCGCATGGGGCGAGGACACATGGGGCCAGCTAGGTAAGAATCCATCCATCCCCTGGGGCCGTGGTGTTCCTGTCGCCGTCGACCAATCCGGCGTACTTGCCGAAAAGACCGTTGTAGCCATCGCGGGGTCGAATCACAGCCTCGCGCTCTGCTCCGACGGCACGCTGGCCGCATGGGGGTTGAACTCCTATGGTCAGCTAGGCAACAATTCCAGCACTAACAGCCCGGTGCCCGTCGCCGTCGATCAATCCGGCGTGCTCGCCGGAAAAACCGTAATAGCCATCGCGTGTGGGGGGGAGCACAGTCTTGTGCTCTGCTCTGACGGGACTCTCGCCACGTGGGGTTTGAACAACAGTGGCCAGCTAGGCAACAATACCACTACCGACAGCCCGGTGCCCGTCGCCGTCAATCAATCCGGAGTGCTCGCCGGAAAGACCGTAATAGCCATCGCGGGAGGTGGGGGGCATAGTCTTGCGCTCTGCTCCGACGGCACGCTCGCCGCATGGGGGGTGAACACCTATGGTCAGCTAGGCACCAATACCACCGCCAACAGCCCGGTGCCCGTCGCAGTCGATCAAAGCGGTGTGCTCGCCGGAAAAACCGTAGTAGCCATCGCGGGGGGGGGATTTCACAACCTTGCACTATGCTCTGACGGAACTGTCGCAGCATGGGGGTTGAACACTAGCAGCCAGCTAGGCAACAACTCCACCACATCCAGCCCAGTGCCCGTTAATGTTGACCAATCCGGTGTGCTTGCGGGCAAGACTGTTGTCATCATCGATACCGGGCGTAATCACTCCTTCGCGCTCTGCTCTGACGGCACGCTCGCCGCATGGGGTAACAACTTCTTTAGTCAGCTAGGCAACAATTCTATAACCAACAGCACGGTGCCAGTCGCCGTTGACCAAACCGGCGTGCTCGCCGGAAAAACCGTAATAGCCATCGCGGGGGGGGCGGGGCACAGCCTTGCGCTCTGCTCCGACGGCACTCTCGCCGCGTGGGGAGCTAACGACCTCGGCCTGCTAGGTAACGATGACGGCTACGAGAGCCCGGTGCCTATCATCGTTGATCAAAGCGGTGCGCTTGCCGGCAAGACCGCTATAGCCATCGCAGTAGGTAACGCCCACAGCCTCGTTCTAACGGGGACTCCGGCAGAAACACCTACCAACGTGGCCGCCAGTGACGGCACATTTGATGACAAGGTGGAGGTAAGCTGGAGTCCTGTGGATGGAGCGACCCATTACCAAGTCTACCGGAGAAAAGCCGATGGGTCAGACGCCTTCGAGGCGGTTACCGGATGGATAGACAGCGACAGCATCTTTGATGCCAGTGCGGTTGCCGGGACGGATTACAATTACTGGGTCCGCGCTGCGAAGAGCAGTTCCGGGCTGGCTGCGAGTGGTATCAGTTTGCCGGATGTCGGATACCGTGGCGTGGATACTTCGGTGGAATCCCAGACCTTACTCGCCGCGTGGGGTAAGAACGACATCGGCCAGCTAGGTAACAATTCCACCAACTCCAGCTCAGTGCCCGTCGCAGTCGATCAAAGCGGTGTGCTCGCCGGAAAAACCGTAATAGCCATTAAGTCAGGGAGCCACCACACCCTCGCACTCTGCTCCGACGGCACGCTCGCCTCATGGGGTCTGAACACCCACGGCCAGCTAGGTAACAATTCCACCAACCACACCTCAGTGCCCGTCGCAGTCGATCAAAGCGGAGTGCTCGCCGGAAAAACCGTAGTAGCCATCGCGGGAGGGGATGATTTCAGCCTTGCGCTTTGCTCCGACGGCACGCTCGCCTCATGGGGGTGGGACGCCGGCGGCGCGCTAGGTACCGGCGGCGCGCTAGGTACCGGCGACCGGGTAGGTAACAATTTCACCAACTTCAGCTCAGTGCCCGTCGCAGTCGATCAAAGCGGAGTGCTCGCCGGAAAAACCGTAGTAGCCATCGCGGGAGGGGATTATCACAGCCTTGCGCTTTGCTCCGACGGCACGCTCGCCGCATGGGGTTGGAACTCCTCTGGCGCACTAGGCAACAACTCCACCACATCCAGCTCTGTTCCCGTTAGTGTTGACCAATCCGTTGTGCTTGCGGGCAAGACTGTTATCGATATCGATGCCGGGGGTGCTCACTCCTTCGCGCTCTGCTCTGACGGCACGCTCGCCGCATGGGGCAACAACTTCGATGGTCAGCTAGGCAACAATACCACCACTAACAGTACCGTGCCCGTGGCCGTCAATCAATCCGGCGCGCTTGCCGACAGGACCGTTATAGCCATCGCAGCAGGTCATTCTCACACTCTCGTCCTTACGGAGCCTGATCCGGTTGTATCTTCAGGTTTCTCCGCAGTCAGTGCCAGCTCTACGGAACTGGCAACTATCACGAGCGACTCGACAATGAATGCTGCCACAGAGTCAGGATACGACGCCTGGATTTCACAGTATCCCGGGATACCGGCCAGCCAGACAGGGCGGCTTGACGATGCTGATGGCGACGGAGTGAATAACGCGCAGGAAATGTTCTACGGTTCGTCACCGGTCGATAGCTCGGAAAAGGGCGGGCTCAACCTGGTCCCTACGGCAGCGGGCGAGCCCGTGAAGGTCCGCCTCCAGATGGCCAAGGAAATCCCATTTGGAGTAGGCGAAATCAAATGGTCTGCGGATCAGGTGAACTGGCAGCTGTCAGAAGAGTTGACCAACGGGGTGAACGTGACGCTTTCAGAAGAAGTCATTGATTCAAGCCATCCCGACTACGATGTGATCGAGGTGACAGCCACGGTAACCTACGGCCTTCCTGATCGCCTGTATCTGAAACTCGAGATCGATGAGGTCGCACTTTGATTCTTATTCCTCTAGCTTACAATGTTGTCAATTGATTACATAGATTTCACTTTCAGCTTTTCAGGTTTCCGATTTTCAGCGTTTACTTCGAGCGCCGTCTCCCGGGCGGTCGCAGCAAGGGCGCAAGTTTCTTGTTGAGGAAAGTCCGGACACCGTAGGGCAACCCGCCTTGTGAAAGCAGGGGACGTGTGTCGCAAGACACGCGAATGGAAAGTGCAGCAGAAAACAAACCGCCGATGGCCTGCGAGGGAACAGGTAAGGTTGAAAAGGTGGGGTAAGAGCCCACCGCGCCGAGGGTAACCGGAGTGGCAGTGCAAACCCCGGGTGGTGCAAGACATAACAGGGAAAGGGCTGCCCGTCCGTCAAACTCCCGGGTATTAGTCGCACCCCGCGCGAGCGGGGCGTCCGGCGCAAGCCGGGTCGAGAGAAATGACCGTCCAGCTTGAGGTAAGACTCAAGTGGACAGAATCCGGCTTACAGGGGGGCGGCACCCCTTTTTTTTGAAACTTTAAATTTTAAACTCTAAACCTCAAGGAAGAGGGGGTTTACCATTCCGGGAGGAAGGTGCCGGATTTGGATTGGATACGGAATGGGTCTGGGAAGTTCTTTGCGGAGACGACTAGGGTGTGGATGCCTGCGTTTAGATTTATTTTGCCGGATTTGGCGGGTTTTCCGTCGATCCAGATGTCGGATGGTTTGAAGTCCTCGGGGAATGTGAGGGATACTGCTGTGGGTTCGGAGAGCTGGAGCTTGGTGGCAATGACGGTTTGTCCCCCCGGACCGTTTTTTACTTTACTGAGATCGTCTTGGAGTAGGCGGCCATTGACGGTTGCGTTCACGGTGATCCAGGGAAGCGATGGGTCGCCCTGGGATGCGGCGGCCATGTTCTCAGGGGTTCCGGATATGAGCGCGTAGATTTTTGGAGCTTTGCTCTCGTTGGAGGAGAAATCGCCGGGTTTGCCGAGGCTGGAGAGGAATTTGAAAAGGTCATCCGTTTCCTGCCGGTTGAGTGAATTGATGAGATTTCCGGGCATCAGGCTGCCTGCGTCTGTTTTTTTTGCGATCACGCTGTCGGCGATTGTGATTTCCTTTCCGGTTGCATCGCGGATGACCGAGCTTCCTCCGGAGCTACGGAGCAGTTGGCCCATGATGGCTTGCCCGGTCTTGGTCTCGATGATTATGGAATGGTAGCCCTCCTTGATTTTAGCACCGGGATTGACGACGGATTCGATGAGGTAGTCGAGCGGGGCGCTGGCACCGATCGAGGTGAGATCAGGGCCGGATTTTCCTCCCGCTCCACCGATGGCATGGCAGGCTGTGCAGGCCAGAGCCGGGCGGCGGTAGACCAGTTCGCCGCGGTTTGGATCGCCATTGGCTGCTGCTCTAGCTGCCATTTTGTTGATGGATTCGGAACCGTGGTTTTTCACCAATGCGGAGCCGGCTTGCGAGCGCAGCACATTAAGTAGGGCGTCGTGCTCCTTCACATCCGGGATGTGGCGGAGCGTGCTGGCGGCCATTTCAGGGGAGAGAGGATTCTCGGAGAAAGCTGTTGCGAGTTGTTTGGAAATACCCTTTGCGGAGAGAGCGCTTTGCCAGAAGCTGCGTGATTGTTCAGAATCGTTTAGTTCGGCGGCGATGGACGTAATCAGGGGAAGGGCTGCTGCGCGGTGGTTTCTCGCAAGGGCCAGGGCTGAGAGGCGGCGGATCTTTGGTTCGCCATCTGCTGCTATTTCGGTGAGAGCCTTGCGGGCCATTTCGGAGCGAAAATTTCCGATTGCGGAAATGATCTTTTCACCGGTTTGCTGCGGGAGATCGGTTTCGCTGGTGAGAGTGGATAGAAGTGGAGCGAAAAGGCGTTCATCGGCCAGTGCACCGGCGAGATCGATAGCGCCATTGTCGCCACGGGTGATGAACGGGGCGAGCTTGGAGAGGTCGGATGATGGTTTCACCTGTCGTTGTGAAACGGCGTTGGCGATACCTTGGAAAACGGAATCGGTGGTCCCTTTATCGAAGCCGGATGAGAGCGCTTGATCCAAGATTGCGGTGATGACTTCGGAGTTGCCGTTTTCCAACCCGAGCTTCAGCCAAGGACCGGAACCGTTGTTCGGCAGTGGCTTCGGGATGAGGCTGGTGAGGGCGGCGGATGCTTCAGCGCGTGGCAGGTTTGTCAGGACGAAATTCAATTTGGTCTCGTTACCGGTTGGTCCGAATTCTCCATCACTGAATGCGGCGAGCCACTCTTTCCCATGCGACTGGACATTAAGCCAGAGAGCGTAGTCGATGAAGCGGTCTCTCTCGGAATTGAGTGAATCAAGTGCGATGTCCATGGACTCGGCCCCGGGAAGTGTGGAAAGTGCGCGAATGGCTTCGATGCGGACGCGGGGGAAAGAATCCGCAACCGCTGTTTTCAATACGGGGGTGAGAATACCGGAATCCACCTTGGAGTTCGGATGGACGAGGAGGCGCACGGCTGCTGCGCGGATCTCGGGTAGCTTGCTCTTGAGTGATTCTTCGAGATGAAGTGGTATCCCGGAATCTTCCTGTTTGAAAAGTGACAGGTGCAGGCGGGCTGCGGCGATCGCACCGATTTTTCCCGCGTCTGCCTTTGTTTTCTTTTCCAGTGATGCACGCAGGCTGGGGGATTTGCTTTCGTAAAGGACAGCCACCGCCTGTTCGCGGTCGTAGCGATTCTCACTGGCAAGCGCATCGATCAGCTCGGGTTCCGGTAGTTTCGTGAAATCACGAAACTCCAGTAGCGGGCTGTTCTTTTTTGTAATTTTCCAGATGCGTCCATGTTCACGGTCGCGGCGTGGATCGCGGAAGTCCACCTCGCCATGGTTGATGATGGGGTTGGACCAATCGGCGACGTAGAGAGCACCGTCGGGGCCGATCTTCACGTCGATGGGCCGGAAATTCACGCTGTCGGTGCGGAGCACGTCGTCGAGTTCCTGGGTCACGTAGCCCGCACCTTGGTCGGCAATGGAGAACCGGACAATGCGGTGGGCACGGAAGTCGCAAGTGATCATGTTACCCTGCCAGTCATCCGGGAAATGTGAGGATTCGATGATCTCAAGGCCGCAGAATTTTGGATATCGCCCCGGGCTGATCCCATTGAGCACTTTATCGGCTCCCGCATAACCGGAATAGACTGCGCCGGGGATACCCCAGTTGATACCGGCTGTCCACGCGCCGTCGGTTAGGAAAGATTGGCCGTATTTATCGAACTGGTGACCCCACGTATTCCAGAATCCGAAGTAGGTGGGCTTCAGGCTGATCTCGCGCGGGTCAAAGCGGAAAACGCCACCGCTTTTCAGTCTGACGATTCCATGCGGAGTCTCCACATCGGAGCGCGTGTAAATGCTCTGGTTCATCCAGATGCTGCCGTCGGGTGCGCGGCGGAGAGTGTGAAGATTATGGTGGGTGTCCTCAGTGCCGAAGCCGCTGAGAACGCGTGTCTTCACATCGGCTTTCCCGTCGCCATCGGTGTCCTTGAAATGTAGGAGGTCGGTGCTTTGCGCGACGTAGGCACCGCCATCTCCGGGAAGCACTGCGGTCGGCATCATCATGCCGCCTGCGAAGACCGTCGATTTGTCCGCTTTACCGTCGCCTGTGGTGTCCTCGAGGATGATCACTTTATCGTCGGGAGTTTGTCCGACCTCGACCTGCGGATAGGATTCGGAGCTGGCGACCCAGAGTCGGCCTTGCGGATCGAAGTTCATCTGGGTCGGCTTGTGGAGCAGGGGGTTTTCCGCCCAGAGGTTGACCTCGTAGCCCTCCGCCACCGTGAACTCGGGATGCGGTTGATCGGTATTGTTCGCAAACTTCGAAGCCGTTCTTTCCTTTTTCAACGGGACGATCGTGCCGGTTGAAAGGTCGCGCATCTTCGCGATGGCCTCTTCCTCTTCCGTGATGAGGGCGTCGAACTGTGGGATTTCTTTGGCATTTCTGCCCTGTTCCCGTTTCCGGAAGCCGAAAATGTATGCCATGTTCGCCGGGCGAGAGCGGTTGAAGAACCATTCGTTCTTTCTTATAATATGTTGGCGCAGAATTTCAGCCTGCCTGCCCTTGTCCCAGGATTTTGCCTCCCAGTTGAGTGATTTTTCGATGAGCCGCGCCACGGCCTTGTAGCCAGCATCGGTGAGATGGATGCCGTCCTGGGTGAATGCTGGGTCTTGTTCGAGATCGGCAAGTGAAACAAAAGTGATGCCTCGCTTTTCCGCCGTTTCCGACAGCACCCCGTTGAACGCAGCCAGCGATTTGCGGGCGTCATCCAACTCGCCGGGTAGGTCGTACGGTTGGGGGAATCTGGGTGGTGTGCCGAGGATAATGAACCGTGTTTTCTTCCCTGTCGCCTTCGGTGCCTCATCGATCAGGCGGTTGAGGTTTTCCTTGAACTCAGCTGGCTCGCTCCCGCCTTCCAAGGAGGCAGCCATCCCGTATCCGAGCACGATTACATCCGGCTGGTATTCGGAAAGCTGTTTCACGAGTTGTCTCCAACCCTCTCCCTCCGGTGCCCGTCCTGCCTGGAGCAGGCTCAGACCGTTGCGGGAATCTCCGGCCGGTGTGTCCGCGCTCCAGCCGAGATTCTTGAATGTGATATTGCGGTCGGGAAATTGAGTTGTGGAAGCAAGTTCGATCCAGCCGTGGTATTGCTCGCGCTCAATGAAGCTGTCGCCGAGAAAAACGACCGTTTCGCCTTCTTTGAACTCGAAGCGCGGAGCGGCGGATACGGGCTGAAAGGAGAGCGAAAGGAGAAGTGGAAATAGCGGAAGAAATCTCATCTGGGCACTTTGTGATAGGCGGATTTGGTTTAGCATACCGTCGGGAACAAGGATATGTTTCGTTTGAATCCTTGATTTCAGGGCCGCATCTGATCCCTATATGTCGTGTTCTATTGTTCCAGATTCGCTTCTTTTTCGAACTGGGCAAGTAGCTCCGGGAGGGCAAGGCGGCCGCGGGAGTATTTCGCGGCGTCGGATTCGGGGAAGTCCCAGCGGCAGCGGTTGTAGCGTCGGAACGCGTCGGGTATGGCGTTGCCCATGCGGTAGCTTTCGCCCGCCCAGAATAGGGCTTGGGCGGTGAGTTCGTGTTCCGGATAGCGTTTTACGAAGGCATCGAAGGCTTCACCGGCTTTGGCGTATTGTTCCTGTTTGAAATGGCATTGGCCGATCCGGAAGGCCATTTTGGGCGCCCATTCGTGATTGGTGAAACGTTCGACGAACTTCTCCCCGACCGATGCCGCGACCGCGTATTCCTCTTTGACATAGAAATGCTCGTTGATGCGTAGCATGACGTTGGCGACTAAGGGATTTTTCGGATAGGTGGCGGCGAGGGTGACGTATTCCTCCAGTGCCGCGTCCAACTGCCCGGCTTCCTCGTAACATTGTCCGAGCTTGTATTGGGAATCGGGAGCGAGGGGGCTTTCGGGGTGATTCTGGACGATAGTTCCGTATGCGGCGATGGCCTCGTCCCATGCTTGCATTTCCTGGGCGAACTGTCCCAACAGATAGGAAACCCGTGGGACGTATTTTGGATTCGGGTAGTCTTCCTGGAGTTGGCGCAGGACGAGGCGTCCCGCTTCGAGATCTGCGGCGGCTTGTTCGGTTTGTTCGAGTTTGCGGTGACCTTTGAAAAGTTCAAAATGACTTTCCGCGATGTGGAAGCGGGTCTGGATGGCGAGTTCCTCGTCCTTGAAAACTTTGCTGAAGGCGGCGAGTTCGCCATCGGTTCCGATCGCGACCGGGATCTTGCGTTCGATGATGTTCAGGCCGTCCGGGGTTTGCGGGACGTTGTCGAGGTAGCCGACGGTGATTTCGTCGCCGAAGAAACATTCGATCCCTCCATCGAAGGTTCCGGAAACGGGTTTCGCGGTGGCCATCAGAGGGAAAGAACCGCTGAAGGTTCCGGAGTGTGAGAGGGTTTCTTCGAGTTCGATGGTTTCATCCTCGCCGGAGCTTGTCAGGATGCGGACGAGGGCTTTGTCGCGTTTTCCTGAAATATCGAGATCGGGATCTTCGAGTGAGATGTAGAGCTTGGTCCCTACGCGGGCGATTTCCGCTGGTTCCAGGTATTCGGAATCGGTGATTCGAAGTGTGGCGGCTGAGGCGAGGCTTGCGGTGGATTGCAGGGTTTTGTCACGGGACGCATCCAGATAGCTAGCGGTGAAACGGCCGTTTCCAAGGGTGTTCAGGGCGATGCGCCCATCGGGTTTTTCTTCGGTAGCTTTGACGATTTCTCCGATGGTTGATGACTCATCGAGATCTTCTGAAGGGACGATGCTGAGTGTTTCATCTTCGCCAAGTAGCAGAGGGATTTGTCCGACAAAACGTCCCTCGAGCAATGCGGGGTTGCGCGTGCCATCGAGCGATTCGTTTGGCGTGGCGAAGGCGCGGGAGAGTTTGCAGCGGATTTCTGTTTTGGTGCCTTCGCTCGTTGTGATTTCGATGGTCACCGTGCTCTTGGAGTCTTTGGCTTGATCCGGATCGATCACCTCGACGGTTAGTGGCATGCGGTATTCGACGGTTGGCTCCGTATTGTCTGCAGACGAATCGGGAGCGGGAATGATGCGCGGGCTGCCTTCGACGGGTGTCTCGCTTCCCAAGATGCGGGCCACTCCATCGGTCGGCCCGTTGAGGTAGACTACGGCTTCACGTTTCGATGCGTGACCTGGGAACGTATTCTGTTTGTCGGTGTATCGGAGATAAACTTTGTCGCCTTGGGCAACGATCAGGTTTGCACCATCCGCTGCTGCTGCGGTATCGATTTCGGCGTGGAACACTCCGGTAGACGGGCCGGTTTCGGTCGCGAGGTAGGTGAGGGGAGTTTCGCCGTTTTTCTGGACTTCGATTTCGAAGCTGTCGCGGTCGAGGCCGGTGTCCATGTCGAAGTCGGTGATTTCCGCGACAATGCGTTCGCCGGGTTCAATGCGGAGTAATTCCTTGCGGCTGCCGCTGACCGAGCCGCCGCCGGTCCGTGCGAAGTCGAAGGAGACCGGGATGATCTCGCCATTGTGATAGGTGGCAGTGAGGGATTTTGTGAGGAGCCGGTTCGGGCGCAGGCCGCCTGCGGTGAGTTCATCGAGATAGGAGACATTGACCGTGTCGCCGGGAGCGAGTTCCAGGGTGTCGTTGTCGGCAAGTTCCAAAACGTCTTCTGCGGGGGGGATGTGTTTGGTTCCTGCCCCGCTGATTTCCACATTGCTGACCGAGATCGATTCACCCCGATATTCGAGGAATTCGTATTCGATGTGGCGTAGCGTGCGGGATGGGAGTTCGAGTTTCCATGTGTTGTCGACTTTTTCGAATTTCGCGGTTTCCGCTGGCCCGACTTTTTCCAGGCCGGGAGCAGAAGCAGGGTCGAAGTCGGCTTGCGTGAATGGATTGAGGGATACGGCTGAGGTATTCGGGTTTTCGCGGGCACGGAACACTTCGGCGGTCTTTTGCTTGGGAGTTACGATTGAGAAAGCGGTAAGCTTGTGAATACCGCGTTTGACAAAAACGTCCGCGCTGCGCCCCCCGGGTCCCGGGTTGAGTTCGAGTTTTCCATCGAGCATCAGGGCAGTGGTTTGGCCGGTGATGGAAAACCGCATCGCTCCATCCTGTTCCTGAACCACGTCGCCCGACCAGATCAGGAAATAGGCGTTCTCGTCCTCTTCGGGTGCGGTCCAGGAAAGAGTGTCGACTTCGGATTTTTCGGTGGGTTCGATCTTTTTAGCGAGGTCGACGATTTCTTGCCATGTGTAGTTTTCACGAAGCTTGTTTGCAGGAATGCGATAGGTTCGGAGGTGCATTGCCGCTTCGGGAAACTCGATGGCAGCGACCGGTTCAGTCGGTGGAAAATCGGCGAGGTGGAACCAGAATCTACCATCGTGACTGCCACGGACCCGCATTCTTGCCGGGGCTTCGTTTTCGGCATCGGGAGAAGTCAGGATAAGAGAATCGACTTCGCGAAGTTCTTTCATGTCGATGGAAAGCGATTTCGGAGCGGCTCCGTCGGGTTCGCTGCGCCACGTGCTCTTCGGGTCGTGGTCGATTGACATGAGCGGGCTGTGATCGATGGCCGAGTCGGACGCGCTGGCACCGGCAGGCAGTTCACCGGTGCGGATGTTTCCCCGGAACACTCCGCCGTTCGAGCTTACCTCAAGAAGGTCTATCCGGACCTCGTCGCCACTGGATGCGGTAAGGCGGACAGGGATGGAATCGGGCTCGGCGGTGAGATCGCGGTCACCATCCTTGACGTGCACATAGATCAGGTTGCCGGGTTTGATCTGGTCGGCCGGGCGTATTGCCGAGCGGGGCTTTTCTTCGTCTGTATCCTCGACTTCGTCTTTGAGTTTGTCGGTGAAGGTTTCGTTTTCGCGGTCGACGATCTCGTTGCTGGCGACTTTGAGATCGCCATCCGAAGCGATGCGGAGACGGGTGTTTCCCAGGAACTCAAACTGGAACTGCTTTTTGAAATCTTCCGGGTAGTCGACTGTGATCGTGTCGCCACCGGTGACTTGCAGGACTCCATCGCCGGGCTTCGCCACTCCGAGGATGGTCGGGATTTCTGTTAGGAAAATGCCTTTTCCGGCACCTCCGCTGGAGAGAAAGGATTTTTCCTCGTCGTTGCCGGGCTCGGTTCGGACAACCACGGGAATGCGCGTGTCGCCGCGACTGATGCCGAGATCGGGATCCTGGACCACGATGGGTAGCGCGTTTCCGGGTGTCTGCCAGAGCTTGGATTCCTGACCGAGGCGGCCGACCGTGCGCAAGGTTTCGAGTTGGGTGAGGAAGCGCTGCTCGATGCCGTAGACCTCGGCGAGATTGTAGAGGGTTTCGTTGGCGAGTTCCGCGTCGGGAGCGTTCTCAAGCACCGAAAGAAAGATGCGGCGGGCGTCGTCGTTGTTTTCCTGGCGGAGCGCGAGCACACCAAGCAGGAAGTTCGCGCGGATCGAGATTACTGGGACGGGGCTCTCGGCGAGTTCGGTGAAGAGTTCGCCTGCTTGGTCGTAGATCTTCTGGGCCATGTAGGTTTCGCCGATTCCGAAGCGTGCTTCGATGGCTTCGGGTTGGTCTTTGTGGATATTGAGGACTGTGGTGAATTCAGCGCGGGCGATGTCGTATTGGGAGGCGCGTTGGTAGTTGCGGGCGAGCATCAGTTGGATCCTCGCTTTGTCGCGGACGTCGACGTTTTCCGCTTCGCTGAATTTCATCAACCAACCGCGAAGGATGTCCTCGGCGCGTTGGTGGTCCTCGGGGGTTCCCTGGGCGATGTGGGTTTCGGCGGCGAAAAGCAGGAGTTCGACGGGGAGGTCGTTGCGGTTCGCATCGAAGAGCTGCTTGTTCTTGTAGTAGGCCTGCTCCGCAAGGTCGGTTTCACCCAGGCGCAAATGGAGAACGATCTGAAGCAAGGGCGCGATCGGGCTGTCGGCCGGGATGTCCGCAGTGAGGCCGCCCATTTCTCCGTATGCCTTGCGGAGGAGATTTCTCGCGTCGGCCATTTGGTCTTCTCCGACTGAGCGGATCGAATTCAAGAGGCCGTTCAGAATCGCGGCGGAGAGAGAGGGATCTTCACGTGCGAGCGCGGCCTGGGCGAAAGGGTAGATCCGCTGCCAGGATTCATGGTGGGCATCGCAGAGAAGGATTAGCTTTTGGGCGCGAAGCAGGCGGTCGAGATTTCGCTCGGCATCCGCCAGTAGAATCATACCCGCCTCTGCACTGAGCCGACCGATGTGGAGATCACGGATCATCGCACAGATCCGGTTTTTGTCCGCAGCTGACATTTCGGACGAATTGCGGGTGGCTTCCAACCAACTCCGCGCTGGCCACTCGCCGAAGCTCCATGATTCGAAAGGACGGGCATCGGCGCGCTTTTTCGAATCAGCGAGAATTTTTTCCATGGCTCCGAAGTCGCCCTTTTTGAAGTCGATGGATGCGATGTCGGCGGCATAGAGGCCTTGGTGTTCCGTGACTGATTTGTATCGTTCCGCGAGGAAGCTTCGCGCCGCTTCGGGTTCCATGGATCTTGCGACGCGCTGGGCGCATGAAATCGCTTCGCGGTCTCCGGGGTCGATTTCCATCCGCGAACGCCACCATGCGAGTGCTTCCTTTTCCATGCCGAGTTCGTTCATGATATCGCCGATGCGTGTGGAGTAGGCGAGGGGATATTGGCTTTGTTTCGCGGATGATGCGATCCACGGAAGGGCTTTGCGGATGATGGATTCGTCCTTCGTTTCACAGAGCCGGATCCAGGTATCCTGGTGGACGGGTGCGGGAGGCAAACTCAGGAGATGCATTGCGGCTTCGGTGCGCATTTCCTTGGTGGAATAAGTCGCGGCATCGAGCCAGCGGGCGGCGGCGTCGAGGTCGCGGGGGAACTCCTTGCAGAGTTTTTGATAGTGCTCGGATGACACTTCCTTGGACTTTCCGCCGAGGTGATGGCGGTAGACGTAAGCGAGGCGTGAGAGCAGGTGGTGGCGGATTTTCTCAGGCCATTTCTTGGTGAGAAGTTCCTTGCAGGCCCGGCCGGACTTGCCGCCGTCCTCGCGGGTCTGACGCCAGAGTTTGGTTTCGGAATCGGACAAGTAATCCTTTTTAGTCCGCTGCCACTCGCGGTTTTGTTCCTTGTCCGGGGGTTCCGGTTTCCAGATCCGTGATTGAAATTCAGCGAGGTGAGGGAAAGTGCGTGCGCTTTGATTCACAGCTTTCAGGGCTTTATTGAAGGAGTCCTGATTCGAGGAAGGCTGGTAGAGGAATTTCACGATTTCCTCGGTCAAGCCGTCGCCGGTGGGGGATTGTTCGAGAAATTTTAAAGCGGTGGCGCGGGCTTTTTCCGTGTCTTTGATCCGGTCGCGGTAAACTTCTATTGCGAGGATGGCCCGCAACATTCCCGCGTCGCGGGGATTCGCTTCGATTGCAGTGGACAGGCCTTGGATAGCCCGGTTGTGGTCTTCGCCGCACCAACCAACGAAGGCGCGGGATATATCGCGGACACGGGCGTCCTTTTTCATGAGTTTTGTGGCGATGCTTAAAGCTTTCGGGGCTTCCTTCGCATCGGCGGCAGCGAAGGCGGTTCGGGCCAATGGATCGTAGCGATCCTCCCGAGTTGGAAAGGCGTCGGCATAGCGCTTTGCTTCGGCTTCGATTTCAGTGATCGGAAGCTTCGCTGAAATCATTGCTTCTATGAGATGGCGTTGGCGGTCGGCATCGCCGGGAGCGAGGGACTCACTGAAAGAAGTGACCGCGTTCCCGAATTGTCCGAGTTTGCTTTCGAAGCGGCCATCGAGGTAGGCGAGGCGTTTTTTCCCGGCGGCATCCAGCGGCGCGTTTCTTTTGGCGATAGCCTTGGCAATCTGCAGGCCTTCATTCCACTTTTCGCTACGAAGCGCCGCCTCCATTCCTTGGAAGCCGATGCCACTGAGTTTTGAATCGACGGGGATTTTTTCGACCATTGAGAGCGCGAGATCGGCGGTCTTCGCGTAGGTCTCGGCTTTGTTCGCGGGATACCAGATTTGGATCGCGGAAATTCCCTGCTCGACCGGGCCACCGTTTTCCCAAATTTCCGCGCGGTAGTCTGCCGCTGGAATCGCGCGTCCTGTGCGTTCGTAAGCGATGGCGATACTGTCGCGAACCTCGTTTGTCAGGGCGTGTTCAGGGAAGATCTCGAAGAACTGACGGGCCGTGGTGATCACATCATCATGCCTAGCGGCAGCCTCGTATCCCCGGATCAATTCGAGCGTGATTTCCGCACGGCGGGGATGCTCCGTCTGGGCGCGGGAAAATTTTGAGGCGGTGCGGATCAGGCCGAATACCTGGCCTTCGTTTTTGTAGATCTCAATCAACTTGAGCATCAGATCAGCACCGGGAGGTGATGCCTCGGCGGTTTCTTTGAGTCGCGCTTCGAGGTTAGCCGCTTCCTCTGTTGGAGCGCCAAATAGCGGCAACGCCAGCAAGGCGATCATGAAGATTTTTTTCAGGTGACTCATAGCGAGATGTGGCATTGGAGCAACTACGGGAATAGATCGGGGGAGGCGAAGGATCGTAGTTTTTAGTTTCCCCTGAGATACGCTGTAGCAGATTTATTCTGGGAGAAGCAATGAAGGAGGCGTGCCACCCCACACCGGATGGGTGGGAGACAATAGATCTTCACCATCGAGAATAACCTCTCCGGTGGTCCGCTCGATAGGCATTGATGTTACGGAGCTATCGGACCAGAGGATGACAGCTTTGCCATCAAACGGACTCGGATCGAACTGGCGGCTATTCGGTTTGAAGGGTGCCATAGCAACAGGACGGGGGGTGTTGTCGTCAGTGCGGATATTTTCCACATATCCGAAGCCGCATTCGCCGGGAGCGATGGCTCGGTCACCGGAGATGTCGCCGTCCGGTCTTTGCGTGGCTGAGGTTTTCGCATAGAAAATTTGTTCGCTCTGGGTAATGTCAGCATGGATCAGTTGGCGCAACCGGGCATTGGAAGACGAGCCGGTGAGTTCGGGTGTGCCAGTTTGACTTGCTACGGTGGAAGCGGTTGAAGCATCGGGGAAGCCGCCGTATTCTGATTTGAACTCGTAGAGGGCGAGTCCGAACTGCCTTGCATTTGAGATCGCTTCCGTTTGATCGGCTTTTTTCCTCTGGCGGATAACGATGGGGGCGGTGAGACCTGCAAGAAAGGCGATTACAAAAACGACCAGCCCGATGTAGCCGGTGACTAGCCCGGCAATAGCGAAGCCCCTTCCGGAAATGGCTCCATGGGACTTCTTGATCTTTCCCAAGGCGATGTGGCCGCAGATGACCGCAGGAATCGCGGTAACACCACAAAGAAATGCTGAAATTCCGAGAACCATGCTGGTGATCGCCAGTCCGGATTTCGCTGATTCCGTGGCGGATGACATTACGGGATTATCTACTTGGTGAGTTGGCAGACTAGAGAGGGGAATCCAGGTTTCGATACCTTCATACCAAGCGAGGTCAGATGGCTGGTAGTGTCCGTTGGCCAAGCCTTGTTTGATTTCTTGTTGAGAAAAAGGTCCGGTCTGCTGGCCCTGATGTTGCACGAAAATTCGCATGATTGAATTCGATATGTTTCCGGGAAAAATGGGAAGGAGAAAACGGGAGGTGTTCGTCCTTTTCACAATGATTGTGCCTTGGGATTTTCCTGAATCGGAAGATCGGCAAAATGTGTGTTCGGGCCGTTGTTTTGAGCGATCTTTCACGCCATGCAAGTCAAGGGTGGTATTTAGAAAAATTGGAGGCATCTCAGTCTTCAATGCTCCTCCCAGAGTGGCCCTTGCGTGTCGCAGAAACGGAACGACATTCTAAAGATGAAGGTTTTGATACTTACTACAACAATCCTGTTTTCGATTGGTTACATTACACAGGCTGTCGAGCCAGAGGTTGCTTCGCCGGTGAAAATCGAGCATGCGGAGAAGCTGATTGACGACGGCGCACAAATTCTGGATGTCCGCACCGAGGAGGAGTGGGATGAGGGTCACCTCAGGGACGCGACACTCATCACAGTCACCGAAGATGGTTTTATCGAGAAAGCCAAGGCCTCACTTGATCCGAAAAAGGGAGTGGTGGTTTATTGTAGGAGCGGTAGCCGCAGCGCGGTAGCGTCGAAGCAATTGCGTGATTCCGGATTCACCGTGTATGAGCTGGCCGGCGGCATCACCGCCTGGAAAGCCGCAGGGAAAGCAGTGCTGAAATGAGCTGCGCCTCCGTTTAAAAAGCACCAAGATCTGGGGTTTGAGAAGGTTGATTCCCAATACCCCGGACTCCGGAATTCTCGGACGATTGCAGGCTGGAGCAAGCTCGGGGGACCAGTTTGGTAGCGGATCAAAGATTTGGATGTATGGGCTTGCTGCCAATCAATTCGCTTCTAAGGTGACCCGCGCATGAAATACCCGTTTGCAATCGATACTGAAGACCCAAACGCCTTGGTTGAGGCCGTGAAGTCGCTCATTGCCGTGTACGGAGGGCAGGTGAGGTTCCCGCTCATTGATCGGGCGGCCGTGGATATCGTGAAGATGTTCAACGGGGACTATCCGGGCTATCAAGAGATTGACATGGAGTATCACGACTTGGATCACACGCTCCAAGTCACCGTTTGCATGGCACATCTCCTGAAAGGACGGAGTGAGACAACTGACAAGCCGACGCTCGGAAGCCGTGATTGGGAGTTGGCGATTGTTTCGGCACTGCTGCACGACACCGGCTATCTGAAGGAGAACAGCGACGATTCGGGTAGTGGAGCGAAATACACGTTTGTCCACGAGATACGGAGTTGCGACTTCTCCCGCGCGTATCTGCCCGGGCTGGGAGCGACGCCCTCGGAGATCGAAGACATTTGCTCTGCGGTGATGTGCACCGGTCCGCGCAACCGTATCGGAAATGTTTCTTTCCAACGCGAGGAAGCCCGCCAGATCGCATTGCTCCTCGTAACCGCCGATTACCTTGCGCAGATGAGCGCCTCCGATTATTTGGAGAAGCTGCCAAAGCTGTATATGGAGTTTGAGGAAGCATTCGAACGGGACAATATTCCACCGGAGAAACGTCCCTATCAAAGCCTCGCCCAGTTGCTTGAAATGACCCCAGGTTTTTGGAGAAATGTCGTCCTTCCCCTTTTGGAAGACGAGGCGGAGGGAGTCTACCGCTACCTTTCTCCCGAGGGAATTCCGAACCCATATCTGGTCGCCATCGAAGAGAACATCGCGGAGCTGGAGCGCCGATTGGAAGCTGGAATCGCATAATACCAACTGCGATACCTTAACCCCTTGGGGCCGAATGGTGGTGTGAATTCCAATGCTCAGGCGAGCAGCGTGGTCCTCGTAAAGAGCGGGATGACGTGGATTCCGCGTGCTTCGATGGCTTGGCGGCCGCCTTCTTCGCGGTCGACGAGGACGATGCAGAATTTGACGTGGCCGCCTTCACGTTCGATGACGTCGATGGCTTTGAGAGTGGAGCCGCCGGTGGTGATGACGTCGTCGACGACGATGACGTTTTGACCGGAGGCGAAGTTTCCTTCGATCTGTTTTCCTGCGCCGTGGCCTTTTGGTTCCTTGCGGACGGTGAAGACCTGGATTGCTTCGTCGGGGTGTTGGTGTGCGGACGCGATGCCGATGGCGAGGGAGATGGGGTCGGCCCCGAGTGTCATGCCGCCAATGGCCTGGATGGAGAGTTTTTCGGAATGGATTTTCGAGCGGACCGCGTGCCAGCCGACATCGCCGATCATGGATGCGCCGAAAGGGTCCATGGCGGTGACGCGGCAGTCGATGTAGAGATCGGACTGCTTTCCAGAGGCGAGGATGAAGCTTCCGGTGCGGACGGATTTTTTGAGCAGGAGGGCTTTGAGGTCGGCTGTGGTTTGGAGCATGGGGGAGGTTTCCGTGTTCTGGGTGAAGATTCAATCGCGAAGTCGGGGGAGATTGCGGAGTTGGTGGGTGAAGAGTTGTGAACCGCCAAGACGCCAAGCTCGCCAAGGCTGAGGTTCTGGGTTCATTTGCGGATTTTTTCATCTCCAGCTTGCCACGCGAGTCTTGGAACCTAGCTTTGGGGCATAGGAACGTATGAAGATCTGGTTAGACGGAAAGTTGGTTGAAGAGAGTGAGGCGAAAATTTCGGTTTTCGACCATGGGTTGCTGTACGGTGACGGGATTTTTGAGGGTATCCGTTTCTACAACGGTAGGGTTTTCCGTCTGGAGGAGCACATCCACAGGCTATACGATTCAGCCAAGGCGATTTTACTTAAAATGCAGTGGACGCAGGAGGAGGTTTGCAAATACACATGCGAAACCGTTGCAGCAAACGGGCTGACTGATGGCTACATCCGTCTGGTGGTGACACGTGGGGCGGGGGAGTTGGGTCTGAATCCCTATCTTTGCCCGACACCGTCGATGTTTATCATCGCCTCGACGATCAAGCTCTACCCTGAGGAACATTACCAGAACGGGCTTGCGATTATCACCTGTGCGACTCGTCGCCCGGCACCTGCTGCGCTGATGCCCCAGGTTAAAAGCCTGAATTATCTCAACAACATCATGGCGAAGGTCGAGGCGATCCAAGGTGGTGCGCTTGAGGCTGTGATGCTCAACGAGCAAGGATACGTGGCCGAGTGCACAGGCGATAATCTTTTCCTGATCAAGAACGGCAAGCTGCACACACCGCTGATTTCTGACGGGGCGTTGGACGGTATCACCCGGTCGGTGATTCTTGAGATTGCGGAAAAGCTAGGGGTGAAAGTCATCGAGCGCTCGCTCACGAGGTATGACGTTTTCATCGCAGACGAATGTTTCCTGACCGGGACGGCTGCTGAGGTGATACCTGTGGTATCGCTGGATAGACGCGTGATTGGCGACGGTAAGCCGGGTGAGCTGACGAAGAAATTTTTGAAAGAGTATCACGAGCTGGTGATGAACACTGGCACCCCGTTTGCGTGATGTGCTAGGGTATCAAGAATTATGAAGTGTGATTACTGCGACAGCAAGGCGACCGTTTTCCTTACGCAACTGGCGGAAGGACAGATGAAGAAGGTCTGTCTCTGTGAGAGCTGTGCCAATGAGCGCGGGGTCACGGATCCGACGGGATTTTCGCTGGCAGATATGTTGCTGGGAAATTTCCAAAAAGACATTGGCTCAGGATCGCAAGCGAAGGGCAAGAAAGTGAGTGCCGACGATTTGGATGCATGTCCTCAATGTGGGTTCACGTTCGAGGATTTTCAGAAAGTCAGGAGATTTGGTTGTGCGAATTGCTACAAGGTTTTCGCTAGTGAGCTGACGCCGATGCTCAAAGGTATGCATAAAGGTATGAGCCATGTTGGGAAGGTTCCCGAGGGATTGATGGAATCGCACTACCGCGATCATCGGCTCGAAGAACTCCGTTCGAGATTGGAGTTGGCGATTGCCTCGGAAAGCTATGAGGAAGCAGCTGAAATTCGTGACGAGATTCAATGCTTAGATGAAATGGGGGTGAAAAAATGATGCGGTTCTCGACATTGCTCCGGCATCCGGCTGATTGGATGGTCGGAACACAGAAAGATCAATGCGCCGTCATCACCTCGCGGATTCGTCTTGCGAGGAATCTCAAAGGGCATTCGTTCCCGGGTTGGGCCAAGAAGACGGAGCGGGCCGAGACGATGGCCATTCTCCGTCCGGCTGTCGAAGACTTGCCGGCGATGAAAGACGCGTTTTCACGTGAGCTTGGCGACCTGACATCGGTTCAGAAGCAGGTCTTGGTGGAGCGTCATCTTATTTCAAGAGAGCATGCGGCCAGGGTTGACGGGTCCGGCGCGGTGATAGAGCGGAGCCAGAGTTTTTCCTTCATGCTAAACGAGGAAGACCACCTCCGGATGCAGTCGATCAGGCCAGGGCTGAAGCTGAAAGAGGCTTATGATGCGCTTTCCGAGTTGGATAGTGAACTTGAGGAGAAGCTGGAATATGCGTTCGATCCGACCCTCGGATATCTCACCACCTGTCCGACCAACCTCGGAACCGGACTCCGTGCTTCCGCGATGTTGCATTTGCCAGCACTTGTTCTCAGCGACCAGATCGGGCAGGTGCTCCAGGCGGTTCATAAGATCGGCCTCGCCGTTCGTGGTCTGTATGGTGAAGGGACGGAGTCTTTGGGAAACTTGTATCAGATTTCCAATCAATCCACTTTGGGAGAAAGCGAGGAGACGATTATCAGTCGACTGGAGCGGGTGATTTCCCAAGTCGCAAGTCACGAGCAGAACGCGAGGGAAAAACTCATGGAGGACGATCCGGATATGGTAGCTGACAAGATTGGCCGGGCTTATGGTGTCTTGAAACACGCTTACCTGATCGAATCCAAAGAGGCGTTGAATCATCTTTCCCTGCTGCGTCTTGGCGGCAATCTCGGATTTTTTCCTGAAGAAACGGTGAACTTGTGCGATGTCTTGCTAATGGATATCCAGCAGGCACATCTTCAGCTTCATGCGGGGATGAAGCTTTCTCCAGAAGATCGTGATTCGATACGTGCGGAAATTATGCGCTCTCGTTTGCAATCACTGGAATCCCCTGATAATCTCTCTTTAAAGAATGATCAATCCGACCGTTTTCCCGAAGACGGCAACCCTAATAAATCATGAATAATTTCACACCAAGAGCACAACAGGTTCTGGCTTTGGCACGAAAAGAAGCTGACCGCTTTAACCATGCATACGTGGGCACGGAACACCTTCTTCTCGGGCTGATCAAACTCGGTCAGGGAGTTGCCGTCAATGTGCTGGAGCGCATGGGTCTCGAACTGGATACCGTACGCATGGAAGTCGAAAAGGAGGTCGGCTCCGGCCCTCCTCAGAAATCCGTGGGAAATATTCCCTACACTCCCCGGGTTAAAAAAGTTCTAGCATTGGCGAACAAGGAAGCCAAAGCGCTCAACCATTCATACGTCGGAACCGAGCATCTACTGCTAGGACTCCTCCGCGAGGGTGAGGGAGTGGCAGCACGGGTTCTCAAGCGTCTCGACGTGGACATTCAACGGACCCGCAATGAGATTTTGGCCGAAATCGATCCGAATTTCTCTCCGGGGGATATGGACGACGATGATGATGACGATGATCTTGGTGTTTTCGAAGACGAGGTAGACTCCCAAATCGAGAGTGGTGGTGGCAATCCGGGAGAGGGGAAAACCAAAACACCTGCTCTCAAAGCATTTGGTCGGGATCTTACCAAACTCGCTCAGGAAGGTGGCTTGGATCCGGTTATCGGTCGCGAAGATGAAATCGAGCGTGTTATCCAAATTCTCTGCCGACGCACGAAGAACAATCCCGTGCTGATCGGTGAAGCCGGCGTGGGTAAGACCGCGATTGTTGAAGGCCTGGCCCAGGAAATCGTCACCGGAAATGTTCCCGAGCTACTCCGTGACAAAAAGGTTATCACCTTGGACCTCGCCCTCATGGTCGCTGGGACCAAATACCGCGGCCAGTTCGAGGAACGCATCAAAGCGGTGATGGACGAGATCCGGAAGGTGAAGAACGTCCTGCTTTTTATCGACGAGCTCCACACCATCGTTGGTGCCGGCTCGGCAGAAGGAGCGATGGATGCTTCAAATATCATCAAACCGGCTCTGAGCCGCTCGGAGCTTCAGTGCATCGGTGCTACGACTTTGAACGAGTTCCGCAAGTATATCGAAAAAGACTCGGCCTTGGAGCGCCGTTTCCAACAGGTGAAAGTCGACGAGCCGTCGGTTGAAGACGCGATTCTCATTCTCCAAGGTTTGCAGGAAAAATATGAGATGCACCACAAGGCGGAGTTCACACCGCAAGCCATTGAAGCCTCGGTGAAACTTACCTCCCGTTATCTTACCGCGCGTTATCTTCCTGACAAGGCTATCGATGTGCTCGACGAGGCAGGTGCTTGCGCCCGGATCGGAACCATGACCCGTCCGCCTTCGATTAAGAATGCTGAGCTTCGCATTGAAAAGATCAACAAAGACAAGGTCGCAGCGATCGCCGAACAGGATTTCGAAAAAGCGGCATCGCTCCGGGACGACGAAAAAAATGCCAAGAAGGAACTCGAGGAAACTCTCAAGGAATGGCGCGCCTCGTCTGAAGAGAAGATAGTTGTTGTCGACGACGAAGATATCATGTCGGTTGTTTCCAAGTGGACGGGAGTTCCTCTCCAGCGGATGGAGCAGAAAGAAACCGAAAAGCTTCTGAAGATGGAGGACGAGTTGAAAACCCGTGTCATCGGACAGGACGAGGCGGTTATTGCGATTTCAAAAGCGCTGCGCCGTTCCCGTGCCGATCTTAAAGATCCGAAGCGACCGATCGGTTCGTTCCTTTTCCTCGGGCCGACCGGGGTGGGTAAAACCTATCTCGCACGCAATCTCGCCGAGTTCATGTTCGGTGATTCCGAAGCGTTGATCCAGATCGACATGTCGGAATACATGGAGAAATTTACGGCCAGCCGACTGATCGGCTCGCCTCCCGGTTACGTTGGATACGAAGAAGGCGGTCAGCTTTCTGAAGCGGTCCGCCGCCGTCCTTATTCCGTGGTGCTTTTCGATGAGGTCGAGAAAGCCCACCCGGATGTTATGAATCTTCTTCTTCAGATTCTGGAGGATGGCACCGTGACCGATTCACTGGGGCGGAAGATCGACTTCCGCAACACGATTATCATCATGACTTCGAACGTGGGAGCCTCCACGATCAAGCGACAAACTTCGCTTGGATTCGGCGCTATGAATGCCGATGAGTCGGATTTCGAAGGGATGAAAGAGAAGATTCTCGAAGAGACGAAGCGCTACTTCAAACCGGAGTTCCTTAACCGCCTTGATGATCTCGTGGTGTTCCACATGCTGGAAAAAGTGGATCTCAATCAAATCGTTGATCTCGAGGTTTCCAAGCTGGTTGCGCGTCTCAAGGAGAAGGAAATCGATCTGGCGCTTGCCGAAGATGCCCGCGAACTTCTCTCCGAAAAAGGCTTCGATCCGAATTACGGAGCGCGTCCGATGCGTCGTGCGGTCGAGCGCTACCTTGAAGATCCGCTCGCCGAGGCGCTGTTACGTGGCACGGTCAAGACCGGTGATATCGTGAGAGTGACGCGCAAGGAAGACACTGAGGAGGAATTGGTTTTTGATACCTCACGCCCCGACGGAGAGCCTGAGCCTGACGTTGAAACCGTTGGAGCCGAGTGAGCATGGGCGAAACGAAGTTCATCGCGAACGCCGATTACGAGGAAAACAATACTCTCGCGATCAAACTCGAAGCCGGGCAGGAAGTCACCAGCGGGCCGGCTGACAAAGCATGGCCGGGCTGGATATGGGCGACTGATGCGAGAGGTCGCACTGGCTATGTTCCTGCTGAATTTCTGGAGCCACTGGGCGAGGATCGCTGGGCGGCCATGAAGCCATTTGATCCGACGGTTTTGAAAATCAAACGTGGTGATAAGATCACATCACTAAAACAGATTCACGGCTGGCACTGGTGTGAAAACGAAGCTGGTGAAAGAGGTTGGGTGGCTGGATATCTGTTGCGGCCTGCGGAGGCTTGAATCGGCAGAAATTCGGATTCAGACCACGCCGTATGCAAGCATCGCATCGGCGACTTTCACGAAACCGGCGATGTTCGCACCCGCCCGGTAGTCGACCGGCTTTCCATCACGGGATCCGTGTCTCACGCATTTCTCATGGATGTCGGTCATGATGCCGACAAGGCGCCCATCAACTTCCTCTCGGCTCCAGCTGATGCGGAGTTGGTTCTGGCTTTGTTCCAGACCTGAGACCGCGACACCCCCGGCGTTGGCGGCTTTCGCAGGACCGAATAGCACATCATGTTCGAGGAAATACTCCGTGGCCTCGGCGGTGCAGGGCATGTTCGCCCCCTCGGCGATGGCCTTGATTCCGTTCTCAACCATCGCGGACGCGTCATCACCGTTTAGCTCATTCTGAGTGGCGCATGGGAAAGCGAGGTCTGCTTTCACACCCCACGGGGTTTTACCTTCGTGAAAGTCACAGCCGAATTTTTCCGCGTATTCCCGAATCCGACCACGGCGGTTTTCCTTTAGGTCGATCAGCCAGTCTAGCTTCTCGCGGTCGATCCCCTCGGGGTCGTGTATGAAACCTGAAGAGTCCGAGGCGGTCAGCACCTTCGCACCGAGTTCGATGAGTTTCTCCATGCAGTAGAGCGCGACGTTGCCCGATCCGGAGACGAGGGCGGTTTTGCCGATGATTCCCTCGCCCGTGTGTTCAAGCATGTGCTTCATGAAATACACCGCGCCGTAGCCTGTGGCTTCCTTGCGAACCAGACTGCCACCAAAGGCGAGACCTTTGCCGGTGAGGATTCCAGCGAAGCGATTTTCCAAGCGTTTGTAGGTTCCGAAAAGGTAGCTGATTTCACGGGCGCCGACGTTGATGTCACCGGCGGGAACATCGACATCCTCGCCGATGTGTCGGTGGAGTTCGATCATCATCGATTGGCAGAAACGCATGATTTCTCGATCCGACCGTCCTTTGGGGTTGAAATTCGAGCCGCCCTTCGCTCCACCCATCGGCAGCCCTGTGAGGCTGTTTTTCAATACCTGCTCAAAGCCTAGAAACTTCAGCACACTCTGCGTCACGGATGGATGGAATCGCAGTCCTCCCTTGTATGGACCGATGGCGTTATTGAACTGCACACGCCATGCGCGGTCGGCGTGGATACCCCCGTTATCGTCTTCCCAGGTCACGCGGAAGGTAATGATCCGGTCGGGCTCTGTCATCCGTTCAAGGATGTAGGCGTCACGGTATTTCGTGTTCTCAGCTGCGAAAGGAATGAGCGTTTCCACAACCTCCCGCACCGCTTGATGGAATTCGGACTCTCCGGGATTGCGTTTCTTCAGTCCCGCCATGAAGGCTTTGATCTCTTTATCTGAGTTTGGCTTGAATTTCATTTCAGATGACTCTGCATCATCTGAGAGGGGGATAGAAATTATTTTTTCGGCCTCTGCATTAAATAAATTTCCAATTCAGCGGGACGATGACCTCCGTGCCGTTCTCACCAGTGATTTTTACTTTTCCAGCTCCATCCGGAGAAATGGATTCCACCATTCCGAAGTGTTCGGGGACGGCGGCGACGGCTTGGATGATGCGGAGCGTGACCGGGTTTTCTTTGGAAAACTTGCGGGTGGTGGGGATGGAAAGGTTGCGCAGCAGGTCTTTACGGGAGAGATCGACGCCGTCGCAGAAATGAGAGCAAACTTCCTCAATGCCGACCCGGCAGGTATGGCGGGAGTTCCATGGATCGGCGGAGCGACCGCCGTTGGACAGCCAGAACAAGGTTGCCGGGAAGTCTTCGGGATTTTTCAAAGCGAACCACACATAACCGTCCAGCACACAAGCGGACCAGGCGAAGGGTTGTTCTTCGGTCGCGGGCTTGGAGACCATCATCACCAGGTCGTCGGTCGCAGGGCGGGCTGGATAACGGGTGAGATCGGTTGTGCCGCCATCGGCCAGCGGGACCTCGGCGAGATCGGAAAAAATCGCTCCGATTTTGAGTTCCTGATTCGCACCTTCGGCGGGAGTGGAAAAATATTCGGGATAAACGGAAGCCCACGTGAACGGGGAAATGCTCAGTCGTCCCTCGCCTTCGGGGATTGTCGAAAAATCGATGATGGGATGTGTGCCGTAGGACCACTGACCCTCAACCCCTTCGATGTGATGCTCGACATACAAGGCGGTTTCGCCCTCGCGCAGTGAGATGGTCTTGGTGATTTTCCCGGAAACGTCCGAGGCTTGGATATCGAGAACCAGTGTGTCATCTGTTGCGGAAACTTTTTTCCATTCATGGTTCGCCGTCTCGCCATGTGGCTCACCGCCTTCCTGCGGGCCGAAGGGGAGACAGAAGAAATCTCCGCGCAGGTTTTTCAATAGAACAGGAAGCCCCGCATCAATTTCGTCAGGCTTCCAGGGTGAGAGGGAGTAGGGAGATACGATACGATCTCCCAGAGTGAAATTCACCGGAGCAATTTGCCCGCCTTCGCTGGTGATATGAATCGATACAAGATCAGAAGAAAGTGAGAACGAAGAAGCTCCGTGAATAGTTTCCATATTTGAAACTCTAAAATTTTAACTATAAACTCCAAGCAAGATTTGTGGCTTCGGTCAAAGGCGTGGGATGTCGGGGAATTTTCTAGTCAAAGGCATGGTTTCCGGCATGTTCCTCCTCACTGCACGACCAGCTTGAAATTCCATATCAGAAACTGGTCGAAGCGATTCACGAGACCGGGTGGTGCGTATTGCCGGGATTTCTCGAAGAGGATGTGGCGGCAAATCTTTCGCGGGAAAGTCTGGTGGCTTGGCACGAAGGGGAGTTTCGCAGGGCCGGTGTGGGACGCGGTAGTGGTTTGGTGATACGCGAGGATGTGCGGACGGATCATGTGATGTGGCTGCGGGATGAGGAAATCACTTCCTGCCAGCGGAGTTATCTCGCGCGCCTGGAGGAGGTTCGGAGCGCGCTAAATCGGAACCTATATCTCGGACTTTTTGATTTCGAAGGGCATTTTGCTGTGTATCCCGAAGGGGGATTCTACAAGGCGCATTTGGATCGGCATCGTGAGACGTCAGATCGGCTGGTGACGGTGATACTCTACCTGAATCCTGGTTGGCAGCCAGGCGACGGCGGTGAGTTGAAGCTATGGACGACGCCCGGTGACAGGGAAGGGGAGTTTGTGACCATCGAGCCTCGTATGGGGACTTTGGTCTGTTTCCTCGCGGGTGATTTCTGGCATGAAGTGCTGCCCGCGAAGAAGACACGGGCAAGTATCACCGGATGGTTTCGCGGGCAAAGGGGCTAGCCCAATTGCCTCGCGGCCTTGATCGTGTTTTTCATGAGCATGGCGATAGTCATGGGGCCGACGCCGCCGGGGACTGGGGTGATGGCCGAGCAACGGGGTGAGACCTCCTTGAAATCGACGTCGCCCGTGAGGCGGGTGCCGGATTTTTTAGAGGCGTCGGGGATGCGGTTGACACCCACATCGATGACTACGGCACCAGGTTTAACCCAATCGGCTTTAACCATGTCGGGGCGACCCACGGCAGCGATGAGGATATCCGCGCGACGGCAGATTGCGGGGAGATCTTTTGAACGGGAATGCGCGATGGTGACAGTGGCGTTGGAGTTTTTCGCAACGAGCAGCATGGCCAACGGTTTTCCCACAATCATCGAGCGACCGATTACAACTGCTTCGGCGCCGTTAGTATCGATGCCGGATACTTCGAGAAGTCTCATGCAGCCTGCGGGGGTGCATGGGACGAAGCCGGTGGGGTCTTCGAGCACGAGTTTGGCGACGTTTTCCGGGTGGAAGCCATCGACGTCCTTGCGCGGGTCGATGGCGCGGATGACGGTTTCCTCATCGATATGTTTTGGGAGGGGGGACTGGACCAGTATTCCGTGGACGGCTGGATCGGCGTTGAGATCGGCGACAATTTCCAGAAGTTCCTCTTGGGTGATTTCTTCCGGGCGTTCGATTTTCACGGAATGGAATCCGAGATCAGCGCAGGTGCGCGCTTTCGATCCGACATAGACGGCGGAGGCGGGATCGGTGCCGACAAGGATCACGGCGAGGCCCGGGGTGATTCCCTTTTCCTTGAGCTCGGCGGTTTCGGTACGGCATTCATCGAGGACGGAGGCTGCGACGGCTTTTCCGTCGAGGATGCGGGGTTGGTTCATGCAGGTAGCTTGTACATCGGATGAACAAGATCCAACATCGAACGTCATTCTGAAGAACTTTTGTCCTTCCAAAGGGGATAAAGGACTGAGCATATATTGATGATGTCGAAGATTTCCAAATTGGTATTGGCGCTGTCTCTATATGGGATCGCAAGCGGCCAACTTGAAGAGTTGCAGACGCTGGCGGAGGCGTTGGTAAAAAATAAGGAGGCGCTGGACAAAGTTACAGTCGGAGCGGATTGGCAGAGCGAAGTGACGACGATTACACTTGGGAAGACGGGATTTGAGCACGCCGATGGAAGCTACGACGGGCTGTTTTTTAAAGCGCCTGAGGAATTGGAGGGAAAGGATTTTATCTGGTATTTCAACGCCCCGGAGGACTGGGCTAACTGGTATATCGTTCCTCTGGACGGGGATGTGAAGCAGGCATTCAGAAATTGGCTGATTGGTGACAAGGTTTATCAAGGATTCGATAAAGCTGGTGAGAAGGGACGATTCCGGGTCTTGCAGACATTGGACGGGTCATACTTCGAACCGGGCAAGGAGTATGCAATCTGGTTTAGAAAAATGGGCGATGCGAAACCCGGTGAAATCCGTCTCCGTGTTGGTTTTGCAAAACCGGAAGAAGATGGGAAATGGGAGTATGAGGAATTGGAGAAAGCGCTTGGCCTGGAGCCGCAGTCATCCGAGGCACAGGTTGCGGAGCTCCAATCGCTTGGCGGAGCGATTCTTCTGGATAAAAAATTGTTCGACAGGGGCTACGCGGACTCCCGTATTGATTCCCTCTTTTTTTCCAAGCGGCAGCAACAACAGATGAGTGGTGGTTTTTTCATTCAGATCAAAAGTGGTTCTTCGGGGATTTTGATGCACGGATTTTAGGATCGAAAGGGTCGTAGGATGCTCCACAGTGTTCGCCATGTCCCCGTCATTGAACAGCCACTACT
>Ga0222650_1000365_pt1 | contig 37435 bp, 34 predicted proteins | sample AntAcemetagen367_FD_179820 | JGI IMG/M metagenome (GOLD analysis project Ga0222650, IMG submission 179820) | Saline water microbial communities from Ace Lake, Antarctica - #367 | ecosystem: Environmental > Aquatic > Non-marine Saline and Alkaline > Saline | place: Antarctica: Ace Lake... | reverse complement strand
CGCATCAATCTGAGTATGAGAAAAGCCTACGGCTATCGAAGCTTCGAATTGCTCCGGATCTCCCTGTTTCATACACTTGGTGGTCTTCCAGAACCCAAATTCACCCACGAATTCTGCTGAAGAGCCAAAAAATTAAGGGTGGGAAAAAACAAAAAACAAAAAATATGACGGGCATTTTTTAAGAGAGAATCACCTCAGCCACTGTAATCACGACGTTTTACGGCACGGGAGGAGGGATCATGCTAGCTCAGATATGGCTCTTTCCGAAAAACATGCCAGGCTGGTTTTAAAATCGACAAGGACGCCAAAAGTTGTCCGACACTCTTGAGGGTCGGCCGAAAAAGCACTCGCTTCGAGTGACGCCGGATCAACTCCCGTCCGAGTGCTACTAGGAAGTGGGTCTTGCCGCGACCTGGCGGTCCAAAGACGCGTGCTCTTCACATGCCCTTCATGACAGATAACTCACACGGCGGCAGAACTCTGAGGTGGGATCGATCAACACGACGAGAGGGGGATCTCAGATGAATCACGGAATTAAATAATCGGCAGATTTACGTCTTGCGGAACGGTGTCATTGCTTGAAGTTTCTATCCATGATCCGAAAAGTGATTATCGTAGGTTCTGGCAGCGCAGGTCTGATCGCCGCTCTTGCGATCAAGAAGCGCAATCCCAATCTCTCTGTCCGTGTCCTGAGCAGTGAGCGGATTGGAACGATCGGGGTTGGTGAGGGCACGGTGCCATTTGTTCTGAATTTCATGCACCGCTATTTAGGACTGGATGAGGCTGAGGCATATCGCGCTCTCGATCCGGTGTATAAGCTCGGAGTCCGATTCACTTGGGGGAAACGAGATTACTACGACTACACCTTCTCGACTCATCAGCATCAACTCAATGTTCCGGGTGAGACCAAACGCTCGGGAGCCTTTGTTTTAGGGAATTCGACGAATTTCGATCTGTCCAGCGCGATGATGGATCAGAATAAAGTTCTTCCCAAGCGAAATGACGGACTTCCCAACCTTCCTCCTGCGGGTGATCTCGTTGCGTGGCATTTGGAGAACCATAAATTCATCGCCTGGTTAGAAAATCAGGCGAAAAACCTGAAAATTGAATTCATCGAAGGTAAGTTTACCGAGGTCAGCCTGAACGAGCAAGGCGAGGTGAAGGGACTCCAATTGGAAACAGGAGCGCTCCTCAAGGCTGACTTTTTCGTTGATGCCAGTGGCTTTCGTTCGGAATTGGTTCACAAGGCACTTGAGACGCCACACGTTTCCTATGCGGATTCTCTTCTGTGTCGCCGCGCTTTGGTGGGTGGTTGGGATCGAGGCGACGAACCGATTCTTCCTTATACGACGTCGGATGGCATGAATGCTGGCTGGGCATGGCAGATTGATCATCCCGAGCGCATCAACCGGGGGTACGTCTACTGCCCCGATCATATCTCAGATGATGAGGCGGAAAGAGAATTTCGAACGCGAAATCCCAAACTTGGTGAGGTGCGTGAGGTGAACTTCAGTAGCGGCCGAGTCGAAGACGTATGGGTCAAGAACGTGGTTGCGATCGGCAATGCGGCCGGTTTTGTCGAGCCTCTGGAAGCCACGGCCATCATGTGTGCGTGTCTCCAAGCGAAGTGGCTTGCTGATGGATTGGTTGAGGCAGAAAGAAGTCCTACGCCCACAATGCGGACGCTCTACAACCGGCAGGTCAAAGAGCTTTGGGATGAGATCAAGGATTTTTTGGCCCTTCATTACAAATTCAATAACCGCGTGGACAACGAATTCTGGAAACGATGCCGGGAGGAAATTGACTTGGGGCAGTTGAATCAACTCGCTGAGTTTTACCGCGAGAATGGACCGACCCCTCTGGGGAGCGTCCTAGTTCCGGAGCGTTCACCTTTTGGGTATGTCGGCTACCTGTCACATTTGGTCGGACTCAAAGTCAAATCACCGAGTCTGAAGAAAGATGCCAAGAAGCATTGGGACAAAATCAACACGCACTTCTCTGCCTTGGCTGATCGAGGGATCGATATGGCTCAGGTCAGAGAAAAGCTGTTGAAGGCTGAATCTTGGGGAAAGATTCGCAAGCCCGCTTGAGGGGGGGGGAGGATGAAGCGATTTGCAAAACTTTACCTGCGCCGACGCATGATCAAACTTAGACCCGCTAAACCAAACAGGGCCGTTGAGGATGGTTCTGGGATCACGACCGCCGTGATTACGAGACCTGCGACGTTTGTCCGCGCGCCCCCCCCACCGTCTGGAGTTGTTCCGCCGGTCGTTGGATCAATGAATAAGGTGTCGGCACTTAAGGAAAGAGACTCTGATGAAATCCCACGTTGCAGATTTGAGTTGGTGAGAGTATCGAGGAGCATTCCCGCCTCGTCGACTTCTCTCAGCAAGGTATCCCCAAACCAGTTGTTTGCGGTGTCGGATGCTCCAATTGTTTGGATCTTGTAACTCACTGCGCTATTCGCGGTCAGCCAAGCACCAAGACCTGAGAGGGAAATGGAACCCGCGTTATCCAAGTAGCCATTTTCGATATTATTTCCTCCACCGTTCCACGCTCCAGCGGTGTCCCACGAGACCGTGATACCATCGAGGGTTACTGACGAATCGCCGATGAGAACATCATCCCATGCGTCAATTGAATATTCTGAGCCATCATTGGCTGCGGGTGTCGTTGCGTTGTTTCTCAGGAAGTTGATTGCAACGGTGGTTGCTCCTGAGCACGAGGTGGCCAACACGACAGTGGCGGCGAGGGAACTAAGGGTATATTTTTTCATGGCTTTATATTAATTGTTATTTTGAAGTGAAAGTTTTTAAGAAAGATCTCCGCAAGAAGAGGTAGATTGACCCGTTTTAGCGGCCAACCAAAAAGGAGCCTCTCAGAATTCTCTTTGATGCGCTGGCGCGATGAAAGCTTCTCCCGTGCCATCTGAAATTCTTCTTTAAAGTAAAGAGATTTTACTTTCAACAATGACAGATATTCAGAGGTCGTGTCATTGGGAAGGTTGAGAGCACTCTCCGCAGCTTGATCTGATGGATGCGATAAGGGATGACTGGGGCTTCATCAGGATCAAGCCATGATCATTCGAGTGTCCTGGAGACACGGAAAAAGGTACTCGGTGCCGATCCGCTCGGAAATAAGTAGGTAAGCTCAAGAGATGTTCCGGTAGCTTCGACACGGTCCCCAACTTCGAGGAAATCCGAGGTGAGATCCGGCGAGAGGAGGATTTGATAATTGAAGCCAGCTTGGCTCTCAACCGTGATCCGAAGTTCCGAGTTCACGCCATCTCCGCCATCTCCGACGAACTTGGTAGAGAGGACCGTTACATCGGCAGGAACGGAGTCTGGGACCACCGTGATTATGAGGCCCGCGACACTTGTCCTCGCACCACCACCACCTACGGGAGCTATTCCGACATTCGTTGGGTCAATGAATACTATGTCAGCACTTAAGTCAACGGACTCCGATGAAAGACCACGTTGGAGGTTGGGGTTGGTGAGTGTGTCGAGGAGGATTCCCGCCCCGTCGACTTCTCTGAGCAAGGTATCTCCAAACCAGTTGTCAGCGGTGTCGGATGCTCCAACGGTTTTGATCTTGTAACTCACGGCGCTATTCGCGGTGAGCCAAGCACTCAGACCTGAGACGGTGATAGAACCTGCGTTATCCAAGTAGCCATTCTCGACATTGTTGCCTCCTCCGTTCCACACCCCTGTCGTGTCCCACGAGACCGTGACCCCATCGAGGGTTGTTGTGGAATCTGCGACGAGAACATCCTCCCAGGTGTTGATTTCATACTCAGATCCGTCATTCGCTGCGGGCGTGGTTTCGCTGCTTCTCAGGAAATTGATCGCAACAGTGTCTGCTCCTGAGCACGTGGTCACCAGGACTGCCGTAGCGGCTAGGGAACTTAAGGTATCTTTTATCATATCGTTATATCAGAATGTATTATCGATGGCGATGCTCCTGCAAAGAATTATCAGCAAGAGGACATAGAGTCGACCAGCTTCAGCCGTTAATCCATAAGAAACCTCTCAGAAATTACGAGACTTCTTCAGCGCCACACGAATTCGTAAGCTTTTTCTGCGCCATCGGCAATACCTTTTTTAAATGAAAATATTTCATTAGGAAAATAATAGATGTTCGAAATTTCGCCATGAGTGGGGCCTTTTCTCATGGAAAGGCCGGGCGTCGCGAAAAGTTGAATCGTCAGAACGCTCGTAATTGAGTGGGCTAGGGTACTTCAATTGGCATCGACCTCGGGGCCGGATTTGGCGGCCTTCATTTCCTGCTTGCTGAGAACTGAGACTTAAGACCCACTTTTGGGATCACGTTACGGAGGGTGGAAATTATGGAGTGAGGATAATTACGAAGGTCTGTCAGAAAGACCTCCCCCGACAACCACCCAAAAAGGTGAATCCTTTTCTTTGAAGGATTCCTTGCACAGAGTATCGTCAAAATTCTGTAGTTGCGCCATCATCGAGCTAGAGTAAACGAGGTCATGAATGCCATTTCCAAAGAAGAATCAATGAGAGGGGCCTTTTTTGGGGCGATCGTGGCAGACGCCCTCTGCCTCGGGAGTCATTATGAATATGATGCCCTCAAAATTCATGAGGCCTACGGAAGCCGACCGATTGAGAAATTCATGTCACCCGGTGAGTTGATGGGCGGCCAGACTCATGGGATTGGATGGGGGGAGAGGAATTATCATCCTGGCAAAAAAGCGGGTGGGACCACGGACTATGGTGATTACAACATTCTCGTTTTAGAACATTTGGCCGCGACTGCGGAACCACCGAGACCGTTTCGTGTCTCAGAGCTGATTCCCCATTGGATGAACCGTCTTGAGAACGATTGGGGGTCATGGATTTGCACCATGACCAAAGAAACCTACGCCCAAGTCAAACAAGGCTTCCCGGTCGCACACTTGGGCGGCTCTTCCAATGCGATGGCGATCCGCCACGTCGCCGCGCATGCTTATTATGAAACAGAGGAGGAACTCGTCGAGGTCGCTCGGAAATCGATGTTCACCCACAAAGAGGCTCATGCCCTTGGCGGCGGCGAATTTTTTGCCCGAGTGACCTGCCGCGTTATCAATGGGGCGACCCCGGCGGTCGCAATTCAGGACGTTGCCACGCAGATGGGCGGCTTTTTTGAAACGAAGACCGCGCAAGCGATTGCCAAAGTGAAAGAAGAAGCGGATCCCACTTCCGACCTCTCCCAGGAAGCGTTTCGCGATGATCTCGCCCTGACCAGTATGGCTCGACTTTGGGATGTCGGTCGCTCGGAACCGATCAAGGTGGGGAAAGCCAGTCCGACGGAGGGAACCTTACCTGGCGCGCTCTACTTGATCCTGAAATATGCCGATCAAAAAGAGGGCCTGAGAAAGGCGCTCCAGGCAAATACGATGGTGGGAGGCGACAACGCCTCACGCGCAATTGCGATCGGGATGGTGCTGGGGGCCTACAAGGGGGTCGATGCCATCCCGCAAGCGTGGCGGGAGACGCTCGACCAATGGGACTATTGCGACGACTTGTTGCGAAAACTGCCTTTGCTCAAGGGGTAAACATAGTCCTCCTGCTTACTGATCTCAATATGCTGCTGCAGGGAACATGCTGGGCATAGCGAAAAAGGGTATTTCCTCCCTAATCATTAATGGAATTCGACAATCGGTCTGCGCGTCTTTGCGGGTAAAAGATCAAGGTCGACGCCCTGTTTCGGAACAAAGCACACCTGAGATAATTTTAGCAAGTTGTCCGGCTGGGAAAAACGCGCCTTCGCGGCCTTTTGTAAAAGCCCACGCACAAATGATTCCAAAAAAACCCCAGCCTTAGCGGCCTGGATTCTCAAGGACTCCTTAGCGGTGTGGGGTAAATCTCGAATTGTTCGGTTAGCCATTTTAAAATTTCACCCTCTTCGTATTTATTGAAATCAATGATGTCAAAATAAACAAGCTGCTGGTGCGGCTTGCATTGTCGCGTCGGTTTTTCGAGGCTTCGGGTGCTGATGACTTCACTAACTCTTGAACCAATTTCCCACGTTTCCGGGACGATCCACCTGCCGGGCTCGAAGAGCATTTCGAATCGGGCTCTCCTGCTGGCGGCTCTCGCAGAAGGGGAGACAGAACTCAGCAACCTCCTCGTCAGTGATGATGTGGAGCACATGTTTTCCGCGCTCAAACGACTCGGAGTCGACTATGCGCTGAGCGAAGGTGGGAGATCCTGTCAGGTCGTGGGGCTTGGCGGGCCGTTTTCGGCGGATGGATTAATCGAGTTGTTTCTGGGGAATGCCGGCACCGCTGGCTGATGGCGAAGTGATTCTAGAGATCGAGAGAGTCCTCGTTTCCAAACCCTACATCGACATCGCCCTCGCGTTGATGAAGGTCGTTGGCATCGAGGTCGAGAATCGCAACTACAAGAGCTTCCGTATTCTGCAGGGTCAGCGCTACCAGTCGCCGGGTCAGTTCCTGGTCGAAGGCGACGCTTCGTCAGCATCCTACTTTCTTGCCGCCGCCGCGATCCGTGGAGGAGAAGTGACGGTGACCGGCATCGGCAAGAACTCGCTTCAAGGTGATACCGCGTTTGCCGGAGTCTTGGCCGATATGGGGGTGGAAGTCACGATCGCGACGGATCATATCACGGTCGCTCTCTCAGATACGCCCGTGACGATTCTTGATCCGGGTTGCACGTCGAAAACCTTCCCGACCGACTTCGAAGAGTTCGCCCAAATTTCAGGGAAATAAGGCCTCCTCGTTCGCGGGATTGACCGCTGAGCGTGTTTTAGGCGAATTTGCTTTCACTTGTTTTTAGCGATGATTTCCACTAATTTAAAACGGTGCAAAACGAGGAAGCCCCATCACCAAGCTCATCTGACTGCGTAGGCAAGACCGGTAAAAGGAAACCTCATCCATTCTGGCGATGGTTTTGGCTCACTTTCCTTGTGCTCTCGCTCGGATACGCATGGCACTCGTTTTACGTTCCTTCGAATGACGTGACTTGGGCCGACGATATCGTCTCAGCCCGGCAAGTGGCCTTTGAATCCGACAAACCCATGCTGTTGTTTTTCACGGCAGATTGGTGTGTGCCCTGCCGCATCATGAAACGTGAAGTTTTTGCGAATCTGGAAGTGATGACTGCGATCAACGCACAAGTAGTCCCGGTGATGATCTACGCTGGTGAACCCGGTGCTGATGAAGCATTCAGTCAATACAAGGTTGGTAGCACACCGCTAACGGTCTTTACGGATTCCCAGGGAAATGTGCTGGATTACGCGGTTGGAGGGATCGGGAAAGTAGAATTCATGAAAATGCTCGAGAAGCTGGGTGCCAAGGGGTCCTAGAATCCTGCACTGAGACAAATTTTCTTTTGAGGAAAGTAACGAAGCGCGCTTTGGGGGTGGCGGCGGAAGGGGCGATCGATTGAAAAAGCAAAAATATCTCGGGAATAGGAACACGAAGGCCACCGATTTGCTGACCCACAGAAAACAGAAATCACGGGTTGGGAATAAAGCCAATCTGAGTCTACTCTTGGGGGGATGAAAAATGCACGCCTTAGCCTTCTCCAATTGGGCCCCGTCTTAATTGCCACGATCTTGAGCGCGCAGGCGAAAAAAATCACCTTCCCGGCTGTCGATGGTCTGGAAGTCAAGCCGGATCTTTATCGGGCGAGTGAAGATCTCGCGACTCCGATGATTGTCCTGTTTTATCAGGCCGGTTTCAGTCGCGGGCAGTATCCGCAAATCGCGCCGTGCTTGATAGGAACGGGGTTTCACTGTCTCGCGGTCGAGCAAGGTTCGGGGAAGGCCACGGCTGGGGTTACCAATGAGACGGGGGTGAGTGGCAATTTACGGTAGATAATTGAATCATGAAACGACGCAACTTCATCCAGTCAACCTCAACGGCCTCGTTGTCAGTCCCGCTCGGCTGCGCGATTACTGGGGCTAAGGCCGCAGAGACCTCCTCTGCAAATCTATCGAACCGCGGCTCTTTTGCGGTGGATGGGAACCGCGTGAGATTTTATTCTCCTGCGGTGAAGGAATCCCTGAAGGTGTTAGTGGTCGCTGACACCCATCTTTTCAAGGATGATGATCGTGGGAAACCGTTTCAGCAATTCAGCGGACGGATGGCGAAGGCCTACAATCGAACGGTCCATTTCCAATCAGGTGCGGCGACGAATCCGGAAGAGGGTTTTGCGGAGGCGCTGAAGCATGGTAAACAGTCTGAAGTGGATCTCTTGGCGCTCGTCGGGGACATCTTCAGCTTCCCCTCTGAGGCCGCGATCGCTTGGGTGCAGGGACAGCTTAAGCAGGCTGGGCTGCCTTACCTCTACACCGCCGGAAACCACGATTGGCACTATGAGGGGATGAAAGGATCGCTCGAAACACTCCGGGAGAGATGGATTGGAAAACGGCTTAAATCGCTCTACCAAGGCAATCATCCGCTCATGGGGGCGTATGAGGTCAAGGGCGTCACCTTTCTCGCCATCGACAACTCGCACTACCAAATTCTGCCAGAGCAACTCGATTTCTTCCGCGAACATGTGAGCGACGGTAAGCCCATCGTGCTCATGGTTCATATTCCGCTATTCGCTCCGGGGCGCTCTACCGGCTATGGCTGTGGACATCCTGACTGGTGCGCCAAGACCGATCGCAACCATGAATTGGAACGGCGTCCCAAATGGCCTGAGTCCGGTCATACCGCTGAGACGATGGACTTTCATCGTGAAGTGTTCACCGCTCCGAATTTATTGGGTGTCTTCGCTGGACATATTCATCGTCAGTCGATTGACGTGATGAATGGAATTCCACAGTTTGTCACCAACGCGAACGCGACGGGAGCATTCATGGATGTCGAATTTTTGACTGCCCCATAAGAGAGCTCAGGGGAGAAGGAGGTTCGACCGGAGCCCTAGGTTTCCGGGCGGCGAGGATGAGGGCGAGCCAAAAATGGCGCTTCACCACGTAGAAGCCCGAGGCCCTGTTCTCTCGTTCCGCCGCCGACCAACGGCCAGTGGGAAGGTCTTTTGGTGAGGCCTCACGCCTGGCTTGGCCCAGGGGTCTTTGCGCGGTGAACCCCGGGCGTCACTTCGTTTGACCCTGGGCTTGTTCTCCCCTTGGGTTGGAAGAATTGTGAGCGGTGATGCTTCGGTCTTTGGATGATTTTCTTCCGCTATTCTTGGGGATTGGCTTGGACGAAAACGTGCTTGCGGGGCTGGGGATTCCTGCCAGTGCGAAAAGAGAGTGAGTTTTATGGCCGATGGTGGAACCCATCCAGGGAGTCTGAAAAGTGAAACCATTGGCTTTAAGGAATTTTCGGAAATTTTTCGCAGAGTATGGCCGGTAGATGAGCCTGTTTGGCGACTTGCGAAGATGTTATCTCCAATAATTTTTTCTGGTTCGGTCCCAAGGGAGGGGCCGTCATCAAAGGTTTCGTTTGAATCCAGCGAGCTTAATTTCCGGACGGCTTACAATAAATTCTTGACGATTGGCGTGGAGATCATTTCCTTTCGTAACTGAATGCGATTTCCTCTTCCAAACCTCTTACTTCGGAGCGGCTCACTTTTGAGTGACCGATCGGCTGAGTTGTTCGAGGAGGTGGGCAACACTCACAAACCAAACCGCCATTTTTAGCATCGAGATCGTTCATCCATGGAACTCCTCATCCTTCTCCTCCCACTGCTGCCAATCCTGGCCGCAGTGATCAATCACATTTTCGCCCGGCGACTCGGTCATTCGGTCTCCCGAGTATCGGTGCAAGCGGGTATCGCGTCCTTTCTCGTTGCTTCTTTCTTTTTGGGTGAAATTCTTTTCACTGGTCAGAAAATAGAGATCGAGATGGGGAACGGTTGGGGGATCCTGCAGATCGATCCCCTCAGTAGCATCATGGCAGTGCTGATTACTGGGATTAGTCTCATAGTTCGAATTTACTCCGTCAAATATATGGAGGAGGAGACGGGCTACGGAAGGTTCTTTATCTTGCTGGATCTTATGGTGGCCGCCCTGATTTTGATGGGGTTTGCCGGAGACCTCATTACGCTTTTGATCGCTTGGCATCTGGTGGGCGTGGTTCTTTATTTTCTCCTTGGATTTAACCTGCGCAGTGCCACGGCATCGCGTTATGCGTTTTGGACTCTGATCACCTATCGGATCGGAGACCTCGCCATGATCTTGGCCGCGGCTGTTCTTTACCACGCTTACGGGACCTGGTCGTTCTCCGAAATCTTCTCGGCAATCAAAGAGACTCCGGGAGCCCACACTCTCGCAGGTCATACCGTTGAGGAAGTCACGGCGTTTCTCGTAGCGATTGCCGCTTTCGCAAGATCGGCACAATTTTTAATGCACACTTGGCTGCCTTATACGATGGGTGGACCTACCCCGGTGTCTGCCTTGATGCATGTCGGTGTTGTGAATGCCGGGGGGTTCCTGATCAACCGTTTTGCCATTGTTTTTGCTCATACGGAGACTGTTTTGCATCTCCTGTTTTTTGTGGGCTTGGTGACCGCCATCGTGGGGTCGGTGTTAATGTTGACTCAGACAGACATCAAGAAAGCCTTGGGCTATTCTACGATGGGGCAGATGGGTTTTATGGTGATGGAATGTGGTGTTGGTGCTTTTTCCTTGGCGATTTATCACCTTATCGCGCATGGATTCTTCAAAGGCACGTTGTTCTTGGGGGCGGGGAGCGCAATGAGCAAAGCGCGAAAGCATGACGGCGTTCCCAAACGAAACCTCTACACTTTTGCGGTGGAGAAGAAGACGGCGACCCGCCGACAGCCATGGATGGCCATGGCTCTTCTGACGATCGCGGTGCCTATCGTCATCATTTTCATGGCGCATTGGGTCGTGGCTAAGGATTTCTACCAAAAACAAGGGGCTATTATCCTGCTGTTCTTTGGTTGGGTCACGGGTGCACAGCTTCTCTTTACGACCTATCGCATGAATGCTCTGAATTTCCCCCGTTTGATCGGGACAATCCTTGTGTCGTTCACCGTCTTGGTTGTCGGGTATACCTTTATCAGTCACGCCTTTGATCTCTTTCTCTACCCTGATGAGGAATTCCGAAGGCAAATTTATGCCAGCGCGACCATTGATGTCGTCTGGTTTGATGTCCTCCTGATCTTGACAACTCTCGTGATCGTAGCGGGTTGGATTTTGACGTATTCTTCGGAAAGAGATCGAGGGACGGGGGGAGGACGATTTCCCAAATTTCGGCTGAGTTTCTATGCCCTAGTCTCCCGTGAGTTTTACCTCATGGACATTTACTCCTGGATGGCGCGTTCGCTACTCAAGCTGGCGGCCCGAATCAATGTCTTACTGAGGTGGCGCTAACCAATGGAAACTAAAATTTTAATCGCAGCGCTTTTTTTGCCGCTATTTCCACTCAGCATGGTCTTCAACATCGTGTTTGATAAGCTTAGGGGGCCAGTTCCCCGGCTCATTCTTTTAGGGGTGTGGCCTCAAATCGGTTTGTGGCTCATGAAGGGTTCGTTTGAGAGCATCCCTAATTGGGTGGTCGATCTCGCCCTCTTCACCTCTCTCTTGTATGGCTTCCGAGCTTTGGTCTTACGGGAACTCGTTCACTGGGTGAGTTTCCTCGCAACTTCGATCTGGGCCGTTCTCTGGATCTCGATGGGTTTCACCAACGATATGACCACCCTGAGCCTCTTGGCCCTGGGATCTAGTCTTCCCCTGGGAATTCTGACTCTGCTGGGAGACCACCTTAAAAAGCAATTTGGGGCCTCCTACGCGGGCCTTTATAATGGACTAGGTCACTCAATGCCCAGATTGAGTGGGTTATTGGTCATCACGATGTTGGCGGTCGTAGCGACACCGGTATTTCCTGGTTTCACCACGATGATGACCGCGATTCTAGCCGCGACCACTTCCAGCCTTTGGGGGAGCATTACCCTCTGCCTGATTTGGTTAATGTGGGGGTGGGCAGGGGCACGCTTGGTTCAGGGATTTGTGATCGGAAAAGAGAGTGGCGAAGAACTCAGAGATATTTCTTCCGGTTTGGCATGGGTTTATGCTCTTTTGCTGACTGGCTTGGGAGTCTTTGGAATAAATTTAATCAGTCGATTGTCATGAGTTTAACACTGGGTGAAAAGTTAAAGGTCCGCTCCATGATCTATGTCGCGGCCAAACCGGTGCCATTCTTTTGGCCTATGCGTGCCTTTATTCATCATAATCCATTGCATGGACTCGAGGATCTCCCCTTCGAGGAGGCTGTCGTTGCGGGAAGTAAAATTTTCCATGGGCGAACATTTTTGCCACGCGCCACTTATCAGTCTTATTTGGAAGACGGTCGCGTGGATGAGGATAAAATTAATTTTCTCTTAAAGGAATTTGTTGACGGACAAGAGGCTCCCGCCGGGTTGGACGGGTTGCGTTGGTGCCAGCAGCTACTCTACCAGGAAAAGGCACGCTTTAGCTGCTCAGACATCTTACAATCGGCCCGTGATACGCATGCGGCCCTCTCTGGAAAAGGTCCTGCTGATACCGGGATAAACGGTGATGACCTTCGTGAGCATCTGCAGGATCGACTCTTGGGGGATCGACCGCTTGGCGAAGCGATTGATGCCCTTTTTGGAAGTGACCTCACGGGTGACCTCAATGAATTGGTCGTGAAAAGTTGCCTTCATTTCTATGATGAGGGTCAATCGGTTTGGACCATGCCGATGCGTGAACAAGGCTTTTTTAACGCCTGGAAGAACCTGGCCCAACGCAACATCCGGTTTACCCTGTTGGGGCTGAAATTTAAGACTATTTTAGAAGCTGACGGGACTGCGGAGGGGACCATTATCTATGTCCTCCGGAGGTTGGGCATCGAGCAAAAGCACTGGGCAAGTTACTTTACCCGCGAACTTGCCCAGCTCCATGGGTGGTCGGGTTTTATCCGGTGGCGTGAACAAGCGAAGGACTACTACTACAACCAGAAGTTCCCCGGAGACTTGGTCGACTTTGTCGCGGTCCGTATTACGCTGGCCCTCGCTTTGATCGAGGCACACGGCCGCAAGGGCTTTCCCAGTTCGGTCGTGGAGATTGAAAAAATGATTAATGAGCGCACTGAGGAGGTCTATCTTCGTTGCGAATTTCATAGCCGTGAAGTCCTTCCCACAATGGCGCACCAGGTCGATATTGCCATGAGTGGAGGAAACCAGAACCTGATCCAAACGACCTTTCTCGATTATATCAAAGCCAAACGACAGTTCCTTGCCAGAAAGCAATCAGATCGGCTACGTAAGATGGCTCGTGAAATCGGCCAAGATCAAAAACTGGAAGAAATTGATGTTCAAGCTTTGAAGGAACTCCTCTCGATGCTCTCAAAAATGGAAGGGCAGGAAGGGATGTTCTGGTTACGGGCGATGGAACAAAAGGCGATGTCGCACCTAGAGAAACAGCTTAATCTTGCTCCTTCTCCCAAGCAAAAAGAGCGCCCCTTTGCGCAGGCCTTGTTTTGTATTGATACCCGCTCCGAAAGGATTCGCCGCCATTTGGAAGGAGTTGGGGATTACCAAACCTTCGGAATCGCAGGTTTTTTTGGGATTCCTGTGAGCTTCATTGGTCTCGAGAAAGGAAGTGAGACTCATTTGTGTCCCGTCATTTTGACTCCCAAGAATATTGTTCTGGAAATTGCGATCGACGCTCTCTCTGAAGATCCGGACACGCTGACCACATTGGACAAAGCGATGCACGGTCTGAAGGAGTCTGTCGTTTCTCCATTTGTGACTGTTGAGGCAATCGGGTTGCTATTTGGAATCGAGATGATCGGTAAAACGCTAGCTCCAAAAGGGTATGCCAAATGGCGAAAAAAGCTGAGTAAAGAAAGGTCTGAGACTTTGTTGCTCCTCGACAAGCTTAGCAAGGAACAGGCCCGATCAATACTCGACACACTCCAGCACTCGCTGATTGTGAAAGCAATCAAGCAGAAACTTGGATATAGTGTCGCTCAAATTCCTGACGAGGCGGTCCATGGCCTCCATGAAATTGCGATGGGGAAGAAACAAGATGCAGACGAGATCGGCACTTTACTGAAGATCGATCGGGCCCGCTTGGATGATTTAGTCACGCATTTATGTGAAGACTATCGTATCAATCGTGATCACGCCGAAGTTCAAATGGAAGAACTCAGTCACATTGGTTTTTCCTTGGACGAGCAAGCGAACTTCGTCGCCACGGCCTTGAGATCGATTGGACTTACGGAAGGGTTCTCCCGCTTTGTCCTGATTATCGGGCATGGGAGCTTTACTGACAATAATCCTTATGAGTCTGCTTTGGACTGTGGGGCTTGTGGCGGGAATCACGGCTTGGTGAGTGCCCGTGTTATCGCACAGATGGCAAACAGAACTGAAATTCGGCGCCGGGTCGAAAAAATGGGGATCACCATTCCTGAAGATGTTTGTTTTGTGCCAGCCTTGCACAACACGACGACGGACGAAGTCCGCTTGCATGATCTTGATAAAATTGCGCCGTCTCACCTCTTCTATTTAGATTCACTTCGTAAGGGGTTGACGGGAGCATCCCATCTTGCCGCCCAAGAGCGCTTGCCCAGTTTGTCCTCGGCTCAACCCGAAACCGCAATCGAAGCGTTTCATTTGGCCCAGCGAAATTCCAATGACTGGTCACAGGTTCGACCCGAGTGGGGGCTTTCCAGGAATTGCTACTTCATTATTGGTCGCCGTGACCTCACTCGCCACGACTCTCTGGACGGTCGTGCCTTCCTCCATTCATACGACTATCAAGTCGACCCAAAGCATCGGCTCTTAGAGAGTATTCTCACCGGTCCTCTGGTGGTTGGCCAATGGATTAATATGGAACACTATTTTTCTTCGGTCGATAACGAGCAGTTTGGGAGCGGCAGTAAGGTTTACCACAATGTGTCTGGGAGATTTGGTGTTATGACCGGGAATCAAAGCGACCTCCGCACTGGTTTGCCTTCTCAAACAGTCCTTAAAGGCGGGAAGCCCTACCATGAACCCGTTCGATTAATGACGCTCATTGAAGCGCCTATTGATCATGCCCAACAGGCCATTGAGGCCGTTGCATCAGCGAAGAATTTAATGATTAATAAATGGATCCGCGTCATGGTTATTGATCCTGAGACGGCGAAGATCCACACTTATGAGGATGGAACTTGGCAGAGTCGACCTGTCGACACGGCCTCTCGTGAAATATCCACCCCAAAAGCAGTATGAAAAATCTAAATCTTTATCCCATCAAGAAGCTGGAGATCATTCTCGCTGGTGAGCACCAGGTCTTCGTGACTGACTTCCTGGATCGAGCGGGAGTCAAAGGCTATACAATTATCAACAATCTTTCCGGAAAGGGGCGCCATGGATTTCACGCTGGACACGTGACCTTCAATGAAGACGACGCGCTAATCATGGTTATTGCGGCTGTTCCGAATGAATTGGTCACTCCGATCCTCGAAGGACTTGCGCCCTTCTACAATGAGAATTCAGGGGTTGTCTTCGTCTCAACGATTGAAGTGACTCGAGTTGTTAAATTTACCGACGATTAGAAAGAAGGGCACGCGGCGAAGGAGAGTTTTTGGCCAAAAACCACCTTCGTAGGAGCCCTGCGCATCGTGCTGAGTTTTTCCCATGTCTCTCAGGAGTGCTGTTCAACACTCATTGTTTGCTCTTCGTGCTTTTTCCTCTTCGTCTACGCGCAGCATGAGGATGCGCTGACATTGGCGTGAGTTGGTCGAGCCCAAGATACTTCACCGACCCACCGGCCCGTGCGTAATCTTCCTCAAAGTGATGGAGATTCTGCATCACCGAGTGGTCCACCACCACCGTCCTCGCAAAATCCAGACGCACCGTCTTGCCTGCAGGGAGTTTATCGAGTGCCCCCTTAATACCGAGATAGTTGGTGAAGATCGCGGCATCTCCCAGGTGTAACGTGACTTCGTCACCCTTGTTCCCGACTTCTACACCCGCCTTGAAAAGAGACTTCAAGGACGCCCCCCAGCAAACGTGAATGATGGCCTTGAGCACCATTCCGGCCGCGATTCCAACGAGAAGATCCTTCAGCAAGGTGAAGAAAATTGTCGTTACGAAGATCGCCAATTGCTCAGGTCCCACTTTGAGCATGTGGATGAATTCTTTCGGGTGAGCCAGCTTGATCCCCACCGCGATGAGCATCGCTGCGAGTGCAGCATTCGGAATCATTTCAAGCACCTGATAGGCAAGTAAGACCGAAAGAAGAAGAAAGGCTCCGTGGAAAAAGTTGGCCCATCGCGTGCGCCCGCCTTGGGCCACGTTTGCCGAGCTACGAGCGACTTCTGAAATCATTGGAAGCCCGCCCAGAACGCCCGCAAAGGTATTGGAGATCCCGATCGCAATCATGTCTTTGTTGGGATCAGCCTTCCTCTTCCATGGATCGAGCATATCGATCGCCTTGACCGTGAGGAGACTTTCGAGACTTCCCACGAGTGCGACCATAATGACGAATTTCACAAAGATCCCCGCTTGGGAAATTCCCTCCATGCTGGCATTGATCCCCACTTGCTCCACGATTCGCCCCACTTTCACGAGAGTGTAGTCCGGCGCACTGCTCTTCAGATCCATTACAAGTCCGGTGGGAATAGCGAAAAGAAGGACCAACAGGGGTGCCGGGATCTGTTTTAACATCGGGTGCTTCACAAATCCCCACCCCATCATAATGACCAAACTGACCCCTCCGATGATGCTCACCTGCGGATCAAGATGGGCAAAGAAGGAAGGGATTGCCGCCAGCAAAGCTATTGGTCCTTTGCTCGCAGAGAGCGAGGGATCGACGTTTAGCAAGACCGGAACCTGCTTCGCGATGATGATGAAACCGATCGCGGCAAGCATTCCGTGCACCGCTGAAAGAGGGAAGATGTCGACAAACTTTCCCCACTTCAGGAGTCCGAAGAGGATCTGGATCACACCCGCCACGACCATGACTCCGAGAGCGAGGCGCCAGCCCTCGGTGCCGCCTCCGAAGGCCCCGACGGCATCTGCCACAATCACGATCAACCCGGCCGCCGGCCCCTTAATCGAGAGTTGTGAGCCGGTGAAAAAGGTGGCGATAAGGCCGCCGATGATCGCCGTTAAGACCCCCATAATGGGTGGGAAATCCGACGCCGAGGCAATCCCCAAACTCAGTGGGAGCGCCAAGAGAAAGACGACAAACCCCGAGGTCGCGTCCTTACTGAAATTTTGCTTTAAGCCCTGCAGTCCATCTTTAGGGACCTCTAATGATTCTCGATGATGGTTCATCGGTGTGATTATGATTTCTCTTTCCGCCATGCCAAGGATTAGTTTGACCTCGATTGTTCTTGATCCTCTCCGGAGGGGTCTGGGCTCCTCCGGAATCAGCAAAATAAGAGTAATGAGGTCGTGCTATTCTGCCATTTGGGCCGAAGTGGTCCTGAACGTCTCCTGTTCCTTTCGAATCTGTTCGAGCTTGGCGAAGCGCTTTTCGATCTGCGCGTTGATGAGCGTTTTGGCGCGCGCCATGCCACCGGCCGAGTAGCGACCGAGTTGGAGGGCGGCAAGCTTTTCACTGGCGACCTCCTGAGCCATGCTAATCGAGGTGTCGAGCACTGTGGTGAGAACCTGTTCCTGGGCTTTGTTGATGAGTTCGAGGCGGGCCACGAACACGCGCGCAAGCTTTGTGGGCGTCGGGGAAATTTTTAATGGCACCATTTCGTCGGCAAAACTCTGCGGGAGCACCGCCAGAATACGCGTGCCTGGATCGGTGAACCAGAGATCGTCCCAAGTTGCGACCATCGCTTTGGCTTCTGCTAATGTCAGTCCCTCCGCATGTAGCGATGTCACCATCGCATCGCGGAGCTCTGCCGCGACTTCTTTGACGGCGCCCGTCGTCTCAGAAAGGGTGATGATTTGCCGGTTCCAGACTTTGCTTTCCTTATCGACGGTAAGTTGGGCGAGGTGAGCGATGGCCGTCCACGAACTCTTCCCGTTGGCAACACGCAGGGCGAATAGTTTGGGGATGGTCTCGCGGTAGAAGTTGGTCAATCGGTAAGTCCCGGGACTTTCCTGCTCGACCGCCCGAATCGGGAAGGTCTCAGCATTGCCCGCACCACGGTAGAAAATGAAATGATCGATCGGATCCGCGATTGGATCCGCGATTGGCTTTGCGAGTGGCGTTGGCGCAACCGCTACCGTGCTCTCCGGAACCAACTGGCTAAAGAGCCAGGCATCTGGGACCGCTCGAGCGGCGGCGTAGTGGCGTCCTTTTGTCCCGGTAGCCGCAGGAACTCGGCTTTTTTCAGGGGCATCTGGCGGCAATAGGGTGCCACGCCAGAGGGCATCCTCTGCGTGATTAAAACGATAGGATGACGGTGGAAAGACCTCGGTGATACGACCGTTTGGGAAGGATGCGGCCACGCGAATGTCCATCGCTCTCTCCGGGTAGAAATACAGCACTGGTGTCTCCATCCGTAGCGAATCAAGCCCGGCCGACAAATTGGCGCTGCGCGCTTTTGAAAATGCGCTGGAGTGCTGCTGGACGAAAGGCGGAAGATCGACCAGTTTTTCGGGCGCTTGATACCAGCGGATGGTCTTGCCGTTAGATCCCTGCAGGATGGTGAATGTGCCCCATTCGTGAACTTCGAGCGCGCCTTCTAAGTGCTTTTCTGCGAACCCCATCACGGAGCCTTGATTGGGCCATGAAGAAATCGGGTGCCAGTGATTCACAAAATAGGCGCCGTCGATCAGCGACCATTGCTCGATGCGATCGTCTTCATAGCGCACCACTATTTTACCATCTTTCACCTCAGCGCGACCCACGGAGGCACGATTTTCCTGAGTGACCTTGACGGTCGCGTCTTCGGCAAACTTACAGGTCTCAAAGACTCCGTTCATGAAGGTGATCTCAAACGTTCCAATCGGAATTTGAACCTTGGGCGCGTCCTGGGCACCTCCACGAGAGCTGAGAGCGAGCACTGTGGCAGCAATGGCGAAGATCATTGGGATCAATTGAATTTTCATAAGTTTCTTCAGGGAGGCATAGGCTGAACTTTTCAACCCTATCGACCAATTGGGTGAAGTCATGAGATTAGAGGTAAAATCCATGTAAACGGGTCTTCCGCGACTGATCTCTCCGGTGAACCCGCGGGTCGTCGCTTCTTGGTTGCTGGAAGACGAGGGCTGATCGGTGCAGATGAGATGGCAAGGCCCGGCAGAGCGTGAAGGACCTATTTGGGTGAAATCGCGATGGCGGCGAAAATGCTGACGCCAAAGGCGATGAGAAAGATTGCAGAGAGTCGAGTGTCTTGTCGATATCGCGCCAAAATCTTCTGGCTCTCTTCTTCGTTGAACTTCTTTTTGAAGGCTGGAATGGAGTTGCTGAACCTCCGATTGAACGAGTTGAAGTGAGTCTTGTGAGTGACGCGGTGGTTTTGTCGGACGACCCCCTTCCAAAATGGCGCGTCGGGTGCTCCGAATTTTATCCAATCATGATGACGATGTTGGTGGAGAAATTTGATGAAGCGAGAACATTGCCGATACGAGAGAATCCGGTAATACGTGGATGCGACGAAGAAGGAGGAGAGGATGATGGTAAGGATGTTATCCAATATTTGGAAATTAAGAGAGCGGGCCGTTACGCTGTCGATGGCGAACTTTTTTTTCACGAGGTGATTGAGGGGAATTAGGAGCATCGGTGAGCCAGGCTTCGGCACCCGTTGCGTGTGAAAGATCAGATATTGCCGGGTGCCTTGCCTGAGAATATCATGAGATTTCCAGCGTGAATTATGCCTTGATCAGGCTGATGAAGGGCCGCCAACCTGACATTTAGAGATCCCTAAATATGACGAACTCGCGAAGCCCCCTAAGTGAATCGATCGCTTTGCTGAACAGCTTGGGTTGCCAATTGCGCTGCTTCGAGTTACTCGTTTCGTCCCTTTGACCACTTTAGCTACCATAAACACCGTTCCCGCCGCTGCGGCCCGCGAAATTTCACGGCGTCGAACTTTTGCAATCATCTCCCATCCGGATGCGGGGAAGACGACTCTCACTGAAAAACTCCTTCTTTACGGCGGGGCGATCGGCTTGGCTGGGAGCGTCACTTCAAAGAAAGAACAACAGGCGACCTCCAGTGACTGGATGACGATGGAGAAAGAGCGGGGGATTTCGGTTTCCTCGACCGTGCTTCAATTTGAATACCAAGAGTGCTGCGTCAATCTGCTGGATACTCCGGGGCACCATGATTTTTCCGAGGATACCTACCGCGTTCTTTCGGCGGTTGATGCCGCGGTAATGGTCATCGACGCCGGTAAGGGGATCGAGGCGCAGACCTTGAAGCTGTTCGAGGTTTGTCGACGCCGAGGCGTTCCAATTTTCGTGTTTATTAACAAAATGGACCGGCCTTCGCGTCCGCCCCTCGAGTTGATCGACGAGTTGGAAAAAGTGCTCAAATTAGCACCGGCTCCCGTCAACTGGCCGCTCGGGGATGGACCGCGCTTTCGTGGCGTTTATGATCGCAAAAAAGGTGAGGTGAATCTTTTTGAGAGAACCTCGCGCGGAGCGTTCAAAGCTCCTCTCGAAGTCGCCGGTATCGAAGATGAAAAAGTTCGCGAGATTTTGAGTGACGAACTCTACGAGACTGTGACTCAGGAAGTCGAACTGCTCGACGGCGTCACCGAACCATTGAATCTCGAGCGAGTTCTGGCGGGCGAACAAATGCCCATCTATTTTGGGAGTGCGATGAACAACTTTGGGGTTCAGAATTTGCTGGAGAGTTTTCTGGAGATGGCTCCATCTCCGACCGGTCGGGTGAGCGGTGGCGAAATGATCGATCCGAAAGCCGCTAATTTTTCGGGGTTTGTCTTCAAGATCCAAGCAAACATGAATCCACGCCACCGCGACCGGGCGGTATTTATTCGGATCGTTTCCGGGGTTTTTGAGCGGGATATGCAGGTCGTCGATCAGCGCAGTGGGAGAAAAGTGAGGCTCGCGAACGCTCAGAAATTGTTTGGACAGGAGCGCGAAACCCTCGATACCGCTTATGCCGGCGACATTCTCGCCCTCGTAGGGAATTACAATTTCCTCATCGGAGACACTCTGACGAGCGATCCGAAAGTGGTCTATCAAGAGATGCCTCGCTTCACCCCTGAGTGCTTCACGTATATCATTAACAAGGATACCGCCAATATCAAACGCTACCGTTCCGGAATGGAGCAGTTGATGAAAGAAGGGGTAGCTCAAGCTTACCATGTTCACGGAAGTGCTCAGCGCGTTCCTTTGTTGGGGGCGGTGGGACCTCTCCAATTCGAGGTTTTGCAAGCGCGGCTTGTCTCGGAGTATCAGGTCGAAACTCGGCTTGAACACCCGCGCTGGACGGTCGTGCAGTGGTTTCAGGAGAAAGAGCCCAATAAATCGAGGAGTGACCGTGAGCCCGCTGAGGTGCAACTCCCATCGGGAAGTGTCATCGCTCGGGATCAGGATGGAAAGTGGGTCGTTTTATTGCCGGCAACTTATCTGGTCGGAATTCTGCGCGACCGGAATGAGCACCTAACATTCCGGGATCATGCAAATGATTAAACTAAGGGCAGTTCGCATCGAGAGTCCCTTGGTCGTCGGTGAAAAGAATGACGACATTAGGAGGCCGCCCATGGGCAAAGCCCACGGCGGCGAGAACGAGTAAAGTGGTTCGTTTGAGCTTTCTCATTGGAGACAGAGTTTAGCGCTGCGGGTGATCAAGGGGTCGCTATTCGCCCGTTCCTCCGGTCCAGTCCTTAGTTTGGAATGGCGAAGCCGGAAGTCCTTCGGTGTTGACGAGATTAGGGTTGGCCGAGCGGTGCCATCCGAAGCGAACGTGCCTGGGTGACTGAACTCCCTCTGCCGAGACCTGAACGGAGTTCCCCGCAATGACGGCAGTGGCCGGGATGAATTTCCCGTCATCTCCGGCGATCTGAAATTCACGAAGCGGTTTCTTGTCGCTCGATCTTAAACCTTGGGCGGGATGTGCGAATTCAAGGCGGATCTTGTTTCCTTCAACTTTCATTCCTTTGTAAAGCGGGCCGGAGACGACGAGGTCTTTCTGGCGATAGTCTCGGGCGAGAGCCCAACGAGCGAGGCGGTCGCCGACATCATGTTTATTGCGGGGGTGGATGTCGTTGATGTTATCGACAAGATCGGTCGTCACTACCATCCCCGTGTTTGGAAGTTTGAGGGTAGCGCACTGGGCTTCCCAAAGGGCAGGCAGTTCGCCATCGGCGTATCGGGTGTTTCCCCACGGCGCGATTTGGACGAAGTAGAAGGGCATCTCCTTGTTCTCGAAAACCCTCCGCCAACCTTCGATGAGGTCCTTCATCTTGCCGGTGTAGGAAAGACCGTTCTTATTGATGACATTGGTTTCACCCTGATACCAGATGGTGCCACGAATACTGAACCGAGTGATCGGGGCGATCATGCCGTTATACATTTCTCCCGATGATTTTTTTCCGACGATCCAAGGCTCGATGGGAGAGCCTCCCCATGAGCTGTTGATGAGACCGATGGGAATCTCGGTTTCCTCATGAAGACGCCGTCCGAATTGGTAGAGAACAGCCGAGAAATTTGGAATGTTTGCAGAGGAGCAGGTCTTCCAGGTGGCCTTGACCTCGGTGGCTGGGGCATCCGCTTTCACCTTGGGGATATGGAATAAGCGAATCTTGTCGTGGTTGGCTTTCGCGATGAATTCTTGGCCTTGTGCCGATCCTTTCAGAGACCATTCCATGTTGGATTGTCCGGAGCCGATCCAGACATCGCCAATCAGGACATCCTTAAATACGATTTCATTCGTAGCAGAGATTTTGAGTTGATGGGGTTTTCCGCCATCAGCCTTCATCGCGGGGATTTCGACGGCCCATTGTCCCTCGCTGTCGGCCCTTGTTTTGGAGGTCGATCCTCCGATGGAAACGGCCACTTTTTCTCCGGGATCGGCAGAACCCCAGACCTTGAGGGGGGCGTCTCGCTGGAGAACCATGTCGTTGTTAAAAATTGCGGGCATTTTCACTTCGCAACTTGCAAGTGTGGGGAAGGTCGCCGCAGCGATCAGGGTGAATCGTCTTGTGAGGTTCATTTTCTATTTGTTTTAGGTTTCCAAGATCATGGGCGATCCCGCCCGCGGTAAGAAAGGTGTCGATTTTTTTTTCAATTGCTTTGCTGAGCCTTGGCACGGATTCGTGAGGAGGAAATGGACTTCCCAAAGCGCCGCTTGAGTTCGCAGTCGCGATCGGGAAGGAGTCGGTCAGTTTCCAAAGTGCTGGTGGGGTTTTGGTAAGTTTTACTGATCGTTCGCGTCGGGGTATTTGTCGTGCAATCTCGTCCAGTAATCCGCCCAATATTTATCGTAGTAATCGAGGCCGGCTTTTTTGATGTGCTCGAGATCTTTCACGACCGGGGCGTTTGCGGGGAGGTAATCCTTGAGGTGATCTTTTCCCGCGCGCTTGCGGGGAGAGACGAAGCGCCACTCGCTTTCGCCCAGGATGTCTTCGCAGAGTTTGGCGAGACCGGGGTCGTAAACCTTGAGTTGTTCGCGGGTCTGGATGTGATTGTGGTCATGATCCATTGTTCGGTTTGTGTTATACCAACATTGGACTCCCTCGGCGAAATACTCGGCACGGTTTTTGCTGGCGTAACATTCCTTTTCTCCGCCAAAGATGATTCGGACATCATCATCTTCGGTGACTTTGACCTGTGAGTTTGAAGCCTTCCCGTTGACGAGAATGTCGCCGCCGTTAAGGCACTTCTTGAGAAGTTCACGCGGCTGCGTGGGGAAGGATTTTTTGAGGGCCTCGAGGAGGAGAACGGGTCTCTTTCCCTCGACTCGACGAAAACGCTGGGCGGCTCGGCCGTCTTTCCAGAGCCCCTTTGCTTTTGCGGCTTCGAAGGTCGCGGTCCAGCGCTTCTTGAGTTCATCATCGAAGCCGGCACCGTGGATGACGTGGCCAAATTCGTGAATGAGAATGCTCTCAATTTGCATGCCGCCTTCGTATTCCATGACATCTTCCTCGGCGAAAAGAACGACATAGCGCTCTTTGACTTTGGTGAGGAATCCTCGTTGGCGCCAGTTGTAGAAGTCGAGATCCTCCCCCGTCTTATCTGATTTGAATTGAGGAAGGTCGGAAGTCAGTTCGTCATGTCCCACGAGGAGGCAAAGAACTTTGGCGTCTCGAATTCGCTGGGCGATTGCGGGCTTGAGGTCCTTCATCATGCGGTCGAAAAGGTAAGCGGCCTCGAGATGAGTGACCTCGGTGACCTTCTTGGAAGTCGCGATCAGGATGTCCTGAACCATCGTAGTCTTGGCGTAGAACTCTTGGTCAAGATCATATTCCTTGGCTAGTTCAGTGCCTAGCGGTTTGACTTCGTGGGCCAAAAGCGAACCTGTGATGACCAGCGCAGAGAGGAAGTGAGTGAGAAATTTCATAGCGGGATTAATTGACGATTTCAGTGGTGAAGGGGATTTCGTGGGCGGTCAGCCAAACCGAGGGCTTGAGGTCTGCTCCGCCGTCTTTCATCCCGAGGAGGACGATTTCCATCTCTTGGCCCACCATTGAATCATCGAGTGGGAAGAAGTAGGTGTAGCCGGTTTTTTGGCGGCGCACGGGATACTCCCAGGCGTTGGTGGGGTAAGAGGCCGCGCGATCTGGAGAGCCCATCAAACGGTCTCCGATCCGAAGGGCGGCGTAGCAACCTTCGACACCATGCGCGCCTTCAACCGCGACGCAGAGGTAGGATGTTGGGGTAATCTCGTCGACTTTCACAGAAGCCTTCCAAGCGGCCACCGCCGGGACGGATGTGGGGTGAGCGAAGAGATTACTGGCACTCCAACCCTCACGGGGCAGAAGGTCGTTCCCTTTAAAAGCCTCAATTTCAGCGACTCTTTCGGGACCGCCTTTCATGCGGAAATAGCGCCACGATCCACCGGTGGGCGGGTAGAGGGAAAGCGATGACCCGTCTTGGATGACTTCTTCGGCCTTGGTCCAGGTCACGAGGTCCGCGCTGAACTCGGCACCGGTAAGGAGGAGTCCGATGAGAGTGCGGTCCTGGGCCTGAGTCTTGAGGGTGATCCGGTCAAAGGAGACTTTTTTACCAAAGTCAACACGGAGACATCCGCCTTGGAGTCGGGCGTCGCGGCCGGTGGCGTAGACATCGAAGACGGTGGTCTCATCGCCATCGAATAGGAATTGATCCCAAAGGGCGCGAGCGGTGATGAGAGGTTGGTCGAGGAAGGCCTGGCGCGCTTTCTCTACCGCCGGGATTTTGGTGGGGCCGGAGCGATCGAGGCTTCGGAGTTCAAGGGCATTGTTGTCGGCGGCGTAGCAAGTGCTTTCGTAGAATGCTTCCCAATCGGTGGGGAGTTCAACCGCAGCGAGATCGGCGAGCTTGCGGTGCCACGGCTTTTTGAGCGACATGGGAGTGAGCTTTTCGATGACAGGCTTTTGACCTTCGAGATTTTTGACCACGCGGTAGGGCCCGCTTGCGAGAGAAGGTTCGGGGCAATCCTCAGTGGTCACCATGAGGAGGAGGGTTCGGAAAGGATGAATGGTCACCGGGATTGAGTCGGTCGCTTTTAGACCTTTACCGATGATTTCTTCGTAGGGGTGAAAGAGGCGGACTTCGCGTGGTCCGGAGTCCTGGAGGCCAATCGAGTCATCGAGTGAGATCGTGCGGGTGATGGGCTCCCAGGTGTTATTGCGAAGAGTGATGAGGCGGGTCTTTTCACTTCCGCGTGAGACCGCGTGGGGACCGTAACTTTCCTCCGGAAGAACCATTCCGTTGATGAGGATTTCGTTGTAGCGATTGTGGAGATTGAAGATGCGGGCGAGCTTGGGGTATTCGTCGTCGCGCAGGAACCAGGGGTTACCGTAAACCTGCGGGGCGAGGAGCATGGAACGATTGAAAGCTTGGAGGATGAGGTCGTCCGCCCAGTAGTCGAGACAGGATGAGAGACAGACGCCGTGGTCCTCGGCCATGCGCTTAAGCTCGGGTGGGAGTCCGCGATCCAGGGCCTTGGCGCGATTGTGAGTGGCCGTGGTGTTATTCGACATGTGGACGTCGATGTAAGTCTCCGCCCCTTGCCAGAGAAAGGTCGTGGCGTAAGGAACGGCCTCGCCAAGGTTGAGTCGGTGATTGAGCAGGATTAAATCTTTGCTGTGCTTTCGGCAGGCTTCCATGAGCCGGATGAAAGCGGGCTGTTTATCATCACGAAGCTGGCCACAAACGGCATCCATTTTGAAGAGTTGGAAATTGTGATCACGACACAGCGAACTTAGAAACTCAATGCGGGCATTTTCCTCTTCGGGCGTGGCGCCGAAGCCATCCGGTCCCAGCCAGACGCCGAGGCGGCCCCCGAATCCTTCGGCGGCCTTTGCGAGGGGGCCAAATCCGTTTGGTTGTTGTTCCTGAAACTTGCGCGTTGTGGGCTTACCATAGTAAGAGGGAGCATCGATGGCACCGGCGTCGAAGGCGTAGATGTCAAGCACCATCCCGTATTCGTCGTTCATCCACTGGAAGAAGCCGAGGTTGGCGAGCGATTGCGCTTCGGTAGGTCCTTCGTTGGTGTTGTTGATCCAGCTAAAGTAGTGAGACTGGGAAGGGGATGATTCATCCGCCCCGGGAAAGATTTCGGGCGGAGCCTCCTGAGCATCGCTCAAGGAGATAATAGGAAAGGCAAGAGCCGGCAGCAAAGTGGAAAACCACGACTTTTTGGTCATGCCCAATGGTGGACTTCGACACTCGCCGAACAAGTCAACATTACCGATCCCGCTGAAAGAATCGACGTCACACCTACCCGAAAGGGGGCAGAGAGGTGGGGGTGAGCTCTTAAAGCGATCCGAGCGTCTTACGGGAAAAAACTTGGACGGTGGATTTTGGAAGACCTCCGGAGGGGATATCGGGGAGGCTAAAGTCCCGTTTGGGCAGGCAAATGTCCTTGGCGAGGCAGTCGGCCTTTTTGTAGGAGAGCTGGAAGGTGATGGTGTTCTCATCGACCTCATGTGATTCGATGGGCATACGAGTGAGGACCGGAGCTTCGTGCTCGAATTCCACGGGGATTTCGGTGGTATCAAACAAGTTCTCTGCTTTGCCGAGAATGCCTCCGAATTTGCCGGCCTGAATGCGGTGGTCGTAGTCGTCGACGACCCAGACCTGAAGGACGCATGTTTGTTCGGTGTGACTTTTACCGCCGCAATCGAGAAAGGCTTTTGAAATTGCCCCGACTTCGGTGATGTGAAAATGAGCGGGAACAGTGGTTCCATCCGGTAATTTCAGGGCGATTCCGTGAGCGGGATGGTCTGCGAGGAGTCTTGAAAATTTGGAAAAGGTCATGATCGGGATAGGGGGACTCTTAGTCCTTCCTCGACCGGTGACAACGAAAAATCCCGCAGTCCGAGGACGGCGGGATTGGAAATTTGGAAGAAAAGAATTTAGCCGGCCTTGCGCACCTTCTTGATAATGCTGGCAACGGTTCCGCTTGGCTTGGCGCCGACACCAAGCCATTTGTCGGCTTTCTCGAGATCGAGGGTGTAGTTTTCACCTTCGGCCATCGGATTATAAGTCCCAAGCTGTTCGATGTAGCGGCCGTCGCGGCGCTTGCGGCTGTCAACAGCTACGATTTTGTAGTAAGGGCGGTCTTTGGAACCTTGGCGAGTGAGTCGAAGTGCTACCATAGTTTTGGTGGTGGGCGCGGAAGCTGCCGGAACTTGGCGGGGTTGCCAAGGTTTTTCTGTATCTTTTCCCTGATTTGAGGCCGAAATTGGCGGAAAGGGGGGGATTCCTTGAAGATTAAAGAGTCATAACGAGATGAACCGGCGAATTTCCTGCCGATGGAAGAGATGAGATTAGGAAAGGAACTTGGGAAGCTCTTGGTCGAGAGCGCTGAAGAGTTCCTGCATGGTCTCGGGAGTTTCGTTACCCATGTTTGAAATACGGAAAGTCTTTCCCTTGATCTTGCCATATCCGCCGTTGATGGCGAATCCGTGTTCTGAAATTACGGACTTGATCCAGCCGCCTTGGTCGAGGTTTTCCGGGGTGACGAAGCACGAGAGGGTCAGCGACCGGTAGCCTGCGGGTGGCAGGAGTTCGAAACCATGACCGGCACCCCACTCGTGAACCAGGGTATTGTTGGTCTGGTGGCGGGCAAAGCGGTTCTCCAGCCCTTCGGTCATCATGGTCTCAACTCTTTCACGAAGAGCATAGAGGTGCGGAATGGCGGGAGTGGAAGGGGTATTATTTTTCTCGTCGTTCTTGGCAAATTCGCAGAAGTCGAAGTAGTAGCCCCGGTCTTCTACCGAGGCGGCGCGCTCAAGGGCGGCATCCGAGGTGACGAATACCGCGAGTCCGGGAGGAAGGGCGATTGCCTTTTGAACCCCAGCGAGGAGGACATCAACCCCGAGGTCATCGAAGTTGATGGGCATGGCCGAAAGCGAGGAGACGGTATCGACGACCATGAGGACGCCTTCGAAGGATTTGACGACGTCGGTGATTTCCTTAAGGGGATTGAGCACGCCGGTTGAGGTTTCATTGTGAACGAGGGTGACGGTATCAAAACCGCCCTCAGAAAGTTTTGCGCGAACGACTTCGGGGTCGATCGGTTCCCCCCACTCGACCTGGATCTTTTGAGCGTCCTTCCCGCAGCTTTGGGCAACACCATACCATTTGTCGGAGAATGCCCCGCAGCAGAGGTTGAGAACCTTCTTTTTGACGAGGTTCCGAATGCATCCTTCCATAACCCCCCAGGCAGATGAGGTTGAAAAGAAAACAGGGCGGGTCGTGCCGACAACCTGACGGATTCCCGGTTGGATGGAGGAGTAGAGTTCCTCGAAGTCTTTGCCGCGGTGGCCAATCGCGGGGCCGGCCATGGCGGTGTAAGTTTCAGGGGCGACGTCCACAGGACCGGGGATGAACAGCTTTGGCTTCGACATTGTTCGGGAACTTGGTCTGCGATCTTAATTCTGTCGAGTGGTTTTGAAAGAGTTGAGGCTTGATTGCGATTCAGTCGTAAAATTGTCTGAAGTCATATTTGGTGGAATTTCGGGAAATGCGTGACATTCGATGATTTGCTTCCCATGATCATAGCCTTTCATTTATGAAGCGTCGTAAAATTCTTAAGCTGAGCTCCGGAGCCTTGATCGCTCTTCCCGCCTGTTCGGGCAAGAAGAATGCCCAAATTCCCGAGGGAGGAAAGAAGCTGGGCACTGCCGGAGTAACTCCGCCAAACCAGCCCGTGAAACTTGGTGCGAATACCCAGTATCGCCCACCTGCCTACGTGAACCAAGGGTTGAGAAACCCCAATATGAATCTGCCCTCGCAGTTTGCCGGACAAACGGTGAGTCATTCACGGGGCCTCTCCAATCAGCCTTACGTGGCGATGACCTTCGACGATGGTCCTCATCCCAAGAACACCCCGAGATTGCTCGATATCCTAAGGACTCGCAATATTAAGGCGACATTTTATGTGATTGGTGGAAACGTGGATCGCTACCCCCATATCGTGCGTCGAATCGTCGCCGAGGGGCATGAGATTGGGAATCACACATACACTCACCGCAAGCTCACCTCGTTGGGGGACTCGGAAGTTCGTAAGGAAATGCAACGAACTGAAGACGCCATCGTTCGTGCCGCCGGGGTGAAGCCTCGCACCATGCGTCCGCCTTACGGTGCGCTTTTGCAGCGCCAACGGAGCTTTATTTTTTCTGATTTCACCTACCCGACGATCATGTGGTCGGTCGATCCAAACGATTGGAAACGCCCCGGGCCATCAGTTGTGAGGTCCCGGATTCTGGGTGGCGCTCACAATGGTGCCATCATTCTGGCGCACGACCTCCATGCTCCCACCGTCGATGCAATGCCAGGCACGTTCGATGGCCTGCTTTCCAAGGGGTATCGCTTCATTACGGTCTCCCAACTCCTCGCGCTAAAAGGGCAGGCGTAAAGAGAGGGACCGGACGATTTTCTCCCACCCCAACCATGTTCGGTGAACGCTACTTTGCGACGAGGCAGCGCCTCACAAATGTCGTTCTTGGTGTCAATCACTTGGGCTGGGAATGTGGCGCCGAAGTCTCGGCGATTGCGCCCTCAGGGGGGATTTTGAAAGGGCTCGAGAAACCCTTCCTCGCCATCGTCTGTGGCGAGGTTAATTCCGGCAAATCGTCCCTCATCAACGGTCTTTTCAATGAGGAGCTTTGCGAGGTCAATGACCTCCCTGAAACCAAGAAGCTTCTTTGGTATCAATGGGGCGAACTCTCCGGTGAGATTGAGACCGAACCGCTGCTTGCGGAGCGGTTTCGGACGCATGATTTTTTGCATGATTTTCAGGTCGTCGATACTCCCGGGACAAACGCGACGAAAGCTGACCACATTCCGATCATTGAGCGTTTCCTCCCGATTGCCGACCTTCTCTTCTTTGTCTTTCCGGTGAGCAATCCCTGGGGGGCTGCCACCTGGCAGCTCGTGGCCCGGCTTCCTGAGGAACAGCTCGATAATGTCGCTTTTATTCTCCAGCAAAGCGACCTCAAGGAACAAGGGGATTTGGATGTCATCTTGGGGCATATGCGGACTCTCGCCGAGCAAAAGACCGGTCGCAGTCCCGAGATTTTTTCGGTCTCTGCAAAGCTCGCTCTCGAGGCCAAGGAATCCAATCCGCCCTCGTCTCTTCTGATGAGAAAAAGCGGCTATCCTGCTTTGGAGCGTTTCATCTCCAGTCGGGTGAACCAGAACCAGGCTCGCAAAATGAGACTTAAGCGAGTCCGGAAATTGACCCAGTCTGCCCTTCAAACAATCGAAGATCGGATCGAGGAACGGACCGACACCCTCGATGCCGATCAGCGTTTTTTGGCGGAGCTCGAGAACGAAGTGGACGTTCGCCGAGAAGGACAGGCGATTGCGCTTGCAGAACGCCTTACGGGTCTGGGGGAAGTTTTCTTGGGGCAGGGAAAAGGGGCCACCCGGATTCTCGGGCGGAGGATGGCGATCCCACAAAGCTTCTTCTCACTCTTTCAACAAGAGAAATTGCCCACTGAAATCGAAAGAAATCTTACCGAGGCCGTTAAGGAAGCCGTCGAGGAACAGGCCGGAAAAGACGGGGTGGAGCTCGTGCAGAGTTGTCGGAACCATTGGGAAACGGTCGAGCCCCGAATTCGGGAGAATCTGGAAGTGAGCCCTCCTGACTTCGAGGAGGAAAAAGAATCGCTGGCGGGAACACGGGAGCGCTTTGTGCGCAGACTCGGCCGTTCCGCAAAACATGCGGTGGCACATTTGAAGATCAGGGGGACTCTTGACCTTCAGATGGAAATTCGCAGGATGGTCTTACGTCGCTATATGATTGCTTCCTTGGCATCACTCACCTTTGCCGGAGTCTTGGGAGGACTTGGAGCGCACCCATGGCCCTGGTTGGGGGTGACGGTCGCAATTCTTCTTCTGGTGGTTGCGGGGATCTACGCGAAAAAATCCCGAGAGGCGCTCTGCAAAGACTTCATGGAACGCATCGAGGATCTGCGCCAACCCTTCGCAGACTCGCTCGCCGATGATTACAAAGACGGTGTTCGCGAATTCTATCTTGAATATGGGGGACTTTTCGAGATCGTGCGGAGGCGAATTGCAGATCAGAAGCTTTTGCTGAAACCCCAGATGGAACGTTGGAGCGATCTCTTTCTGGAGTTAAAAGCGATTGAGCAGGAACTCTAACCCGACCTATTTTCTCATTTATGGATCAATCCACAATTTCCGCGCCACCCCGTCCGGTCGATTCTTTCGGCTGCGATACGGGATTGATCCGCCGCACCCTCCGAGCCATGATTCTTTCCCGAATTCTGGAGTCGAAGCTTTCAAGTCTCTACAAAGCGGGGAAAATCGTCGGCGGGGTTTATCTCGGAACGGGGCAGGAGGCATTTTCAGCCTCGCTGGGTTGCTCTCTCGATCAGGACAAAGATATTTTTGGTCCCCTGATTCGCGACCAAGCCGGACGCACCGCGTTCGGCGAGCCCATCATCGAAGCCACCCGGACCTACCTCGGCTCGGCCTTGGGGCCCATGCGGGGGCGGGATGGCAACATTCACCGCGGTCGTCCCGACCAACGTCGCCCCGCAATGATCAGCCATTTGGGAGCTTCGGTTTCGGTCGTTGCGGGAATGTTGATGGCCCGACGGATGAAGGGGGAAATGGCGGGAGTGGTCGGCGCGACTTGCGTTGGCGATGGGGCCACCTCGACCGGTGCCTTCCACGAAGGACTCAACCTCGCTGCGGTCGAAAAATTACCTATGGTCGTGCTCGTGGCAGACAACCAGTTTGCTTACTCGACGCCCCGCGAACGTCAGTTTGCCTGCGGGAGTCTCGTGGACCGGGCGAAGGGATACGGAATCACGGGGAGGGAAGTCGATGCCACCGATTTGTTGAAGTGCCTTGGCGCAGTCCACGATGCGGTGAACGATGCCCGCTCCGGCAAAGGCCCGCAGATGGTGGTTGGAAAGCTCCTCCGTCTTTGTGGTCACGGAGAGCACGACGATGGCTCCTATGTCGCCTCCAAGCTCCGTGAATCCGACCTGGGACGTGACTGTCTCGAGGTCGGTATTCAACAAGTGATGGCAGGAGGAATGGCGACCTCGGATGAGGTGGCAGCCTGGCAAAAGGAAGCCGCTGAAGAAGTTCAAGAAGCGGTTGCAAAAGCTCAGACCGAACCGACACCTGATCCCTACCAAGAAGACTGGCGGGCAACCTCATCGGAAGGGAGTTTCTCATGAGTGTGACTTATATTGACGCCATCCATCAGGCTCAGCTTGAGCTGCTGCGCGAACGTGAAGAGGTTTTTCTCTACGGGCAAGATATCGGGGCCTTTGGGGGAGCCTTTAAAGCGACCAAGGGCTTACAGGAGGAATTTCCGGAAAGAGTTCTCGATTCTCCAATCAGTGAAGATGCCATGATCGGAATGGCCATTGGTGCGGCCATCAGCGGGATGCGTCCGATCGTTGAGATGCAGTTCGCTGATTTTTCCTCGATTGCTTTCAACCAGATTGCGAACAATGCCGGCACTCACTATTACCGGACGGGTGTGCCAGTGCCGATCACGGTGCGATTGCCTTGCGGGGGGACTCCTGGGTCCGGGCCGTTTCACAGCCAAATGGTGGAGACTCTTTACGGTCATTATCCCGGAATCGTGGTGGTGACTCCCGCGACCGTTTCAGATGCCTACCATCTGTTAAAACAGTCGGTCGCGCTCGATGATCCTGTCGTTTTTTGCGAACACAAATTTCTTTACCGCTGGCTGAAAACGGCCTCGATTGATCCGGATCCGCTCCCTCTCGGCATGGCACGCATCACGCGACCGGGCAAGCACGCCACCGTGGTGACCTACAGCGCGATGGTTCACGAGGCCGTGCGCGCGGCCGATCGGCTCGCCAAAGAAGGTTGGGAGATCGAGGTTGTCGATTTACGCTCGGTGAAGCCGCTTGATATGGATACCGTCATCGCTTCGGTTGCCCGGACCGGTCGTCTTCTCGCGCTGGGCGAAGCCTTCCCGTGGGGAGGGGTCACCGCCGAGGTGGTCTCTCGAGTGGTCGCGGAAGGGTTTCATCTTCTCGATGCCCCGCCGCTGCGCTTAAATGCCAAGGACACTCCCATCCCGTATCATCCTGATCTCTGGGCGGCTCATCGCCCTACTCCTGAATCCATCATGGAGAAACTCCGTGAGCTTTTAAATCTCTAACAATCATGCCCCAGGTTCCTATCATCATGCCCCAACTCGGCGAGTCGATTGCCGAGGCCCGAATCATCCGGTTGAATATTGCGGTCGGAGATACCGTGGTTGCGGATCAAGAAATCATCGAAGTTGAGACGAACAAGGCCACGATGGGGGTGACCACTTTGTGCGGAGGGACGGTCACGGAAATCCGTGGCGAGGAAGGAGTGGACTACGCGGTGGGAAGTTTATTGGGAATCCTTGAAGCCTCGGATGAGGAGATTTTGCGGACGGGTGCGCCTACGATGGACGAGCAAGGTGACTCCGAGTCGGCAGCGGGTGATGATGATAAGAATCTCCACTTTCGACAGACCGAGCAAAGCTACGAAGAACCCAAGTTGGTCGAGCCAAGTGTGCGGGGCCTGCCTGTGCCGGCGGGGATGAAAGGGGCTCACTACATCTCGCCGCGGATGCGTGCGCGTATGGACGAGTTGGGGCTGCGAGAAGCGGACATTTCCGCAATTGCCGGAAGTGGTGCCGGAGGTCGCGTGACGGTTGCGGATCTCGAACAATTTCTGGAATATATTTCTGGTTGGCCGGAAAGCACGGCTTCGCCGATGCGCCTAGCCGTTGCCGATGCCATGCGCCGGAGTTGGTCCCGTCCTTTGGCCTCGGTTGGACTTCCGGTGGTTCTTGACCCGGTGCTGGAGCATCGTTCCCGACAGAACCCCAAGCCCGGTCTCACTCTCTACGTCCTGCGGGCCTTTGCGATCGCGCTCGCGGAGGAACCGGCGATGGCCGGTTTCCTGATCGGCGAAAAAGTCGTCCATCCGCGGGCCTACGATATCGGCGTTGCCGTTCAGGTTGAGGACGGGGTCGTCGTGCCGGTCTTGCGAAATGTTGATCAACATCGCGTCCACGAACTCGCGGAGGAATACGGCCAGTTGGTGGACAAGGCGCGCGCCCGAAAGCTCACCCCGGACATGACGCAGGGCGGGATTGCCACAGTGACGAATTTTGGAACCTTTGGTTTGAAATGGGGAACGCCCATTCCGCTCCCGAACGAGACGCTCATTCTGGGTTTGGCAGCGGGCATTAAAAAGCCCCGCTGGAGTGATGAAGTGAATGCCTTCATCCCGGTCACCGAAACTGAAATTTGCCTCACTTTCGATCATCGCGTAGTCGATGGCGGCGGGGCCGGACTCTTGCTGCAACGCATTGGCGCGCTTCTTCAAGCTCCCGAGAAGCTGTAAGAACTTGGCCTGGCTCTCGAAGACGTCGAACGAGCGTCCCGCGTGTTGATCCGATCAGGCGGAAGTGTTAGATTGATCAGCTATTTTAACGACCGAAAAAGCGGAAGCAGCTGAATGAAGAGAGGTAGAGAATTTCCCGCGGCGGTGGGGAGAGATCTGTCTTGATTTTCCCTGTCGGTCGCTCTAGCCGATTTCCGCTCTCCCAAGGCAGGCCTTGAGAATGGTTGCGACCCCGGCAAGACGCCCCGTTCCTTGGTAGCCACAGGCGAGATCGCCTTCGGCTGGATCGATGAACTTCACGCCGTCCTCTTTGAGCCGGGCCAGATTCCTTTGGGTCGCAGGGTGATCCCACATCTTGCCATTCATGGCGGGCGCGATGAACTTTGGAGTCTCGGGCGGAAGGGCCAAGTAGATCGCGGAGAGTGGATCGGGCGCGAGGCCGTTCGCAAATTGACCCAGGGTGTCGGCGCAAGCCGGGGCGACGAGGAAAAGGGTAGCATTGTCGGCTAGTTCGATGTGGCCGGGCTTCCAGGAGTTCTTTTCGTCCTCCAGTGAAACGAGGACCGGTTGGCGGGAAAGAACTTGCAGGGTGAGGGGCGTGATGAACTCGGTTGCGGCCTTGGTCATGACCACGTGAACCTCATGACCAAGCTTGGTGAGTTGGCTGGTGAGGTCGGCGGCTTTGTAAGCGGCAATGGAGCCGGTGATGCCAAGTACGATGTTCATAGGATTCGGGAAACACTGAGTCGCTCGGCGAGAATGAGCGACTTGAAATTAAGGTAGTCTTCTTCGCGGGTCGCGGAGAGAAGGCGGTAGGAATACTTCGGCCAATGCTCCAGTTCCTCGAGGGCATTCTTCATGCGCAAGGCAATCACTTCCTCGGCATCGGTGCCGCGCCCGGTGAGGCGGGCGAGGAGTTCTTCTTCGCTGGGCGGCATCACAAAGAGATCAATGAGAGCAGTCTGAATCTGCGGGTCATCGCAAGCGCGGACCTGGGCGGCACCCTGGACATCAATATCCATGACGACGTCGGTCCCGGCTGAGAGGTGGTCGAGAACTTCTGATTTCAGAGTGCCATAAAAGTTCTTGTGCACCTCGGCGTGCTCGAGAAACTCTCCGGCTTCGATGCGGGTAGTGAAGTCTTCCTTGGTGAGAAAGTGGTAGTCTCGTCCATTAAGCTCACCCTCACGGGCCGGGCGAGTGGTGCAGGAGATCGAGTAGTGAGCCTCCTTTTCATCGGCAAGCCGACGGCAAAGCGTAGTTTTTCCCGAACCCGAAGGCCCGGAAACCAGCAAAAGAATCCCTGTGCGTGACGTCACGTTGTGAGGATAGATGGAGGGCAGGGGTAGGTAAAGACGAGAGAAAATCCATAGGCTCGAGATTTCGTTTTTAAAGACATTGGGGGGTGCAATTGGATGAGGATTGAAGCTGGCTTAGGTTGGGGGCTCGGCACTATTTTCTGGCTTTTGGCGAGTGGAAGGCCTGGAGAACTATTTTTGGCAGAGCTTTCTGCATTTTCCCAGCAGGGGGTGATTTACGATATTCGTTTTGAGGAGTTGATTCCGCTCCCAAGTGGCAGAGTGATCGTGACGAGTTTCATTTCTTGGGAGATCTGGAACTTCGATGGCTCAAGCAATTCTGATTGATTGGGAGAGGCCGTCAAAAATGAGCGGGCACAGGAGCTGCCTTTATTTGTGAATGGTGTTTGTCTCTTTACGGTGGTTTCAACTGCTGACGGTATCGAATGTCGTTCCTATCAAGGGATCGCTCTTGAGCGGGGAGATGAATTTGCTTTTCCGGAAGTGTCGAAGATAAAGGTGTCAGAAAGTTAAAATATACTATCGGGGAGATTTTGAGGGGGGGATCCTGAGTCTTTTGAGGGGGATTCAGGGGCTCACCCTCTGAGCGTTATTTGCTCATGAAATTTATCGTCTCAATTCTGTCGCTTGTTCCCGTCATCGCCTCGTTTTCCGCTCAGGAGGATGCCAAACTGCCCCAATCCGACGCCTGGATGACATTTTTCAATCGCGAGGATCTGTCGGGTTGGGATGGTGCTCTCAAGGTGTGGCGCGTCAAGGATGGGTATATTTCAGGGGGAATTGTCTCTATCAAGACAGGAGACTCCTTCAGTATCGCTCCATCTGATTGGGTGAGGGTATTTTGTTCTAACTCCGTGGTCATGACATTAATATCTGTGGAAGGACCTTCGGAGAATATACGTTGAATCAATATGATTAAGTGTCAAATAACGTTCCCGTGGAATGGTCTGGTTGCGGCTGTTGTCTTGGTTCTGTCCCATGTTGAGAGCAGTTTTGCTCAGGAACCTCCACCGGCCGAGCCTACGGAGGAGACCGAGGTTCGGGATTTGTCGGAACCGCCCTTGCGCACTGTGAAGGCCAGTTTCTCTTTTTATGGCTCTTCAGCAGAATTCGTGGGTGAATTTGGGTTCTGGAAGACCACCAAGTGTATGAAACAGGGAGATCCGGAGCAATTCGAAGCTTCGATAGCCGTAGGCTTTTCTCATACTCAGATTGATG
>Ga0222650_1000361_pt1 | contig 37704 bp, 26 predicted proteins | sample AntAcemetagen367_FD_179820 | JGI IMG/M metagenome (GOLD analysis project Ga0222650, IMG submission 179820) | Saline water microbial communities from Ace Lake, Antarctica - #367 | ecosystem: Environmental > Aquatic > Non-marine Saline and Alkaline > Saline | place: Antarctica: Ace Lake... | reverse complement strand
TGGACGCCGCCCTCAAAGCGGCGCAGGACAAACTCATCACCGCGCAAACTGCCGAAGCCGATGCCATCGCCGCCGTTAATGCGGAGAAGAGCAACGCGACCGACGCGAAAGCGACGAAGAAGCGAATCACCGAAACGAAAGCAGGGAACACCACCGTGATTGCCGAAGCCAACGCCGCTGCGGAAGCGTCAAAAGCTGCGCACGCGAAAGCGACAACCGAACTCGCTGACGCGAAAAAAGCCGTGACCGGGAAAAAGGAAACCCCTCTTGCCGTCAAGTTTTCACCGGATTCCCGACTCGTTGCCGCGAGCTTCGGCGATGGCTCGATCCGGACGTGGGCCGCGCTCTCGGGAACGCCTCTCGCGGAGGCGGTCGGCAGTGAAACATCCACCGCTTCGCTCATCGTTGAGAGCACCGGTGCCTTTGCTTCCGTCCAGAGAAACGGAGCCCTCACCAAAACACAAAGCACGCCGTCCTGGAAGCTCGAACGGGTTCTCGGCGGAGTCGATGACGCCACTCTTTTCCCCGACCGCGTCAATGCCGTCGCTTTCAGTCCCGACGGCAAAACCCTCGCCACCGGAAGCGGTGAACCCTCTCGAACGGGGGACATAACCCTGTTTGCTCTCGATTCCGGAAAACTCATCACGGCCTGGGCCGAGCGCCATACCGACAGCGTCGTGAGCCTCGATTTTTCACCCGACGGAAAGCTCCTCGCCTCAGGTGCTGCCGATAAGATCGCCCGCGTCACCGAAGTCGCGACGGGGAAGGAGAGTCATCTTTTTGAAGGCCACACGCACTACGTCACCGATGTCGCCTTTCGCGCCGACGGCCGCATCCTTGCCACCGCCGGAGCCGACGGAGTCGTCAATGCCTGGGACATGATCTCCGGCGAGCGGAAGAAGAAAATCGAAGGTTGGAAAAAAGAAGTCACCTCACTCCAGTTCATCGGGGCGACGAATCAGCTTGTGACCTCGGCGGGGGATAATCTCATCCGCGTCGTGCGGGACGACGGAGGCCAGGTCCGTTCGATTGCCAAGCTCCCCGATTTCATGCAGGCCACCGCGAGCACCCCCGATGGCAGTATTCTCATCGGCGGAGGTGAAGACAGCTACCTCCGCGTCTGGAACGGTGCCGACGGCAAAGAACTCGCCGCCTTCGGCATGCAGTAGAATTTTTCCCCGATCCCCAACTATCCATTCGCTATGTCTTCCATCCTGACACCCGCCCCATTTGAAAACTGCCGCGGCCCTCTCGGTCGTCGTGGTTTCATGCAAGTTGGCATGACCGGATTCGCTTCGCTGAGCTGGCCCGGTCTCCTTCGCCTCCGCGCTGAGAATGCGACCAAGCCCGATCACGAAAAGACAGCCGTCATCATGGTCTGGCTTCCCGGCGGATTGTCCCACCTAGATTCCTATGATCCGAAACCGGACAGCGGCAGTGAATACAGCGGGCCCTTCAAAGAGATTTCGACCAAGGTGCCCGGCACTCGGATCACGGAGCTGATGCCGATGCACGCAAAGATCGCCGACAAGTTCACGATCCTGCGCTCGATGAATCAGGGTGCAGGCGGTCACCCCGCCGGGTCCATGCAGATGTTCTCCGGCGACTCCGACACACGGGACAAACCCGAGCCGCGACTCCCGGACTGGATGTCGGTTGCGAACTACCTGCGATCGCAGGAGGGCGGGCGCAGCAATCCGCTTCCGCATTATGTCGGGGTGAATCTCCCTCCGGCGAACTACAGCGGTCCCGCTTATCTCGGCAATTCCTTCGGCCCTTTTGCGGTGACCGACGACCCGAACCGTCCGAATTTCTCCGTTCCTAATATCGGACTATCCGACCCGGCGGAAATGCAGCGCCTGAGTGATCGACTCGCCCTGCGCAAGAGTCTCGACAAGATGGAGCGCGAGTTCGATACGCAGGGGGAACTGGGAGCGCTCGATGAGTTCGAAACTCAGGCGATGACACTCCTGACAAACCCACAGACTCGCGACGCTTTTGACCTCGGGAAAGAGGATGCCCAGACCCGTGACCGCTACGGTCGCAATCGCTGGGGGCAGCAACTTCTGATGGCGCGGCGCCTCGTCGAGTCCGGGGTCGATATCGTGACGAGCACCTTGAGCGGACCTCTTTGCGGACGGGTCCAGAACTGGGATGACCACGCCGTGAACCAGCATCAGTTCGAAGCGCTCCGCTTCCGGATGCCGAACTACGATCAGGCCGTTTCCGCTCTCATCGAGGACATCTATGCCCGCGGCCTCGACAAGCGAGTCCTCGTCGTTGTCACCGGTGAATTCGGACGGACCCCGAAGATCAAGTATGACCGAAGCACCGGAGCCGGCAATGCGAGCGGCCCCACCGGAACCCTCCAGCCGGGTCGCGATCACTGGCCGCGCGCCTTTTCCAACATCTGGGCGGGAGGCGGAATCCAAACCGGAGGCATCATCGGCGCGAGTGACAAGCGTGGCGAAGACGTCATCGAGCGCCCCTGCGGCCCCCATGATTTTCTCGCCACGATCTACCAGCACCTCGGGATCGATTACTCGAAAGTGACGATCAATGATTTTAACGGCCGACCTACTCACATCGTGAGCGATGGAAAGGCGATCCCGGAGCTGACTGCTTAGGGAGAGGGCCTGGCCTTTCCGGCTTGGTAGTGGTGATTTCTAATCGCCACCAGCATCTCGCACGGAGCATTGCAGTGGCGATTAAAAATCACCACTACCTTTCAGAGCATATTGCTGCCTTCTCGCAGGAGTCCACGATCGCGGAAAACCGCCCTCGATTTCAGCGTAAGGACCCGCCATTTTCTGCTATTCTCTTAGTAGTCATGAGTAATCCGATTTTGTCCCAACTTCACCAAGAGAGCCGCCGCCAGTTTTTCGCGAAGGCGGGCGGGCTTTCGCTTGGTGCCCTCGGCCTCAATCAGGTCCTCGGTGCGGGGGCGCAGACCGCGCCCGGACTCGCGCCGGGGCAGACGCACTTTCCGGCGAAGGCGAAGCGGATTATCTATCTGTTTCAGAGCGGCGGACCTTCGCAGATGGATCTCTTCGACTACAAGCCGAAGATGACTGAGATGCGGGGCCAGGAGCTTCCTGCTTCGATTCGCATGGGCCAACGCCTCACGGGAATGACCTCAAAACAGAGTTCGTTTCCTGTCGCGAGTTCGATCTTTGATTTCAAACAGCATGGCCAAAGCGGGGCCTGGATCAGTGAGCTGATGCCTCACCTCGCGAAACAGGCGGACGACGTTTGTTTCATCAAATCGGTCTATACCAACGCGATCAATCACGACCCGGGGATCACTTATCTGCAAACCGGACACGAGCAGCCGGGGCGTCCCTCGCTCGGTTCCTGGATGAGCTACGGGATCGGGTCGGAAAATGAAAACCTGCCCGCTTTTGTCGTTCTCGTTTCCAACGGAAATTTCAACCAGGCGCAGCCGATCTATTCCCGGCTCTGGGGGAGCGGTTTTCTCCCGACCTCGCATCAGGGCGTGCGACTGCGTTCCGGAAGTGATCCGGTTCTCTTTCTCCAGGACCCCGGTGGAGCGCCACGGGAACGGAACCGCGACCTTCTCAACGGGATCTCGCAGATGAACCAGCTCCGCTTCGATCAAACGGGTGATGCGGAGATCCAGACGCGAATCTCCCAGTATGAAATGGCCTACCGCATGCAGATGTCGGTGCCGGATGTGACCGATCTCAGCGATGAACCCGAGTCAACCTTCGAGCGCTACGGAGAGGCCGCCCGCCAACCCGGCAGCTACGCCGCGAACTGTCTTCTTGCGCGTCGTCTCGCCGAGAAAGATGTCCGCTTTATCCAGCTTTACCACACCGGATGGGATCAACACTCGAAGCTCCCCGAACAACTCGCGCTGCGTTGCGAGGAAACCGATCAGGGAACCGCCGCGCTCCTCGCCGACCTGAAGGAAAGGGGACTCCTCGACGACACTCTCGTGATCTGGGGCGGAGAATTCGGTCGCTCCATTTACAGTCAGGGAACCCTGACCGACACCAACTACGGACGTGATCACCACCCGCGTTGTTTCACGATGTGGATGGCTGGAGCCGGCGTGAAGCCGGGCATGAGCTACGGCGTAACCGACGATTTTTGCTACAATGTCGCGGAAAATCCCGTCGCGGTTCATGACCTCCAGGCCACGATTCTGCACCTGTCAGGGATCGACCACGAGCGGCTCACCTACTTCCATCAGGGCCGACGTTTTCGCCTCACCGATGTCCACGGGCATGTCGTGAAGGATATTTTGACCTGATGAGATGTCGTCTGTTGCGAGGCGCATCAGCCGGCAAACTCCAGTCCCTGCAGGGTTCCAGTGCTGGTTGAGAACCAATCAGCATTCACGCCGAGACGATGAAGCATCGTTAGGTAAAGGTTGGCAAGCGGGGCCTCACCGTTCTGATCGCAGTTGAGATGTTGTCCGTGCTTGAATCCTCCTCCGGCGAGGATCGTCGGCAAGTTCACGTTGCTGTGGATATTCGCGTCCCCAAGGTTGGAACCGAGGAGAACCATGGAGCGGTCGAGGAGGTTTGCCTCGCCTTCGGAGGATTGCTGAAAATCACCGAGGAGGCGGGCAAACTCCACGAGTTGCGCTTTTTCGATGATGGCAAGCTGGTCGCGGGCTTCTTCGATGGCCTGTTGGTGGGTTAGCGCATGATGGGCGAGTTCAACGCCGGGCAAATCGACTTTGGGATTGAACTGCTGGGTCGTGATGATGGAGATGATGCGGGTCGAGTCGGTTTCCACCGCGAGCTTGGCGAGATCGTGCATGAGCCGGGTGCGGGAGATGAGCGCTTCGGCCTTGCGCTCGTCTTTCGGCATTTTGGTTTTAACGACAGGCTTGGCTTTGGTCTCCCACTCGGCAGACTCATTAAGCCGGTGCTCCATTTCGCGGAATGCGGTGAAGTATTGATCGAGACGTTCTTTGTCCTGACGACCGACTTTTTTCTCCAAAGACCGAACTCGATCTGAAAAGGAATCCATGAGACTCTGCCCGTCCCGTAAGCGGGTGACCTGGCGCTCGACTTCTTCCGACGATCCCTGAACGAACAGTTTTTTGTAGAGCGCCGAGGGGCTCTCCTCTGCCGGGATGCGGACCCCGTCGCTCGAGTAGGAAAGTGATCGGCTGCCCGGACCGATTCGGAGAGAAAGAGACGGAAATCGCGTCGCAACACCTAGCTCGTTGGCCGCGACTTGATCGACTGAAATCGTGTTCTTAAATCCCGGCTTACGGGGATGTCTCGCCCCCGTTAGAAAGCATTGATCGGTTAGGTGACCACCAACAACTTCGGGGTGAGAAAGGCCCGAGAAAACCGTGAACTGATCGCGGAAATCCTTGAGCACTTCAGTGTAGGGACTGTCTTGGTAGGAGGCGCCTTCGCCTTCTGGAAAAAAGTAACCGGGAACGAAACCGAGGTCGTTGCACATCGCGATCATGCGGCGTGGACTTTCCGTATTGCCGTTTGCGGTGGATGCCATCGATTCCAACTGCGGAAGCGCGAGCATGGCACCCGCGCCCTTGAGGAGAGTCCTTCGATTGAGAGGACGGTTCAGTGTTAGGGTTGGGAATTTCATTTTTCGAGAAAGAGAGAGCTTTGAACAATCGCGTGAATCATGGAGCGCAGGCCGTATTTGCCAGCGTTGAGTTCCGTCATCATTTCATCGACGAGAGCCTCGTCAGAGAATCCGACCGGTGCTCCGGTGCTGTAGGTGATGAGTTGTTCGAGCATGTTGCGGGCGACCTGCTCGTTGCGTTTGAGGAGGATGCCTTTGAACCCGCGAATCCCACTGAAGGTAGTGCCGTCGAGCACCTCTCCAGTCGCATCGACAGGCAGACCGAGCCTGGTTTTTGAGGGACGCCCGTCAAAAAAGAGGTCTGGAATCGGGTCGCCGTTTTTCAACGAACGATAGCGCTCCCGGTAAGCACCCATGACATCAAAGCTCTCAAGGGCAAAACCCGGCGGATCGATTTTGGCATGGCACGAAGCGCAGGATTGATCACTGCTGTGCAGGGCCAACTGCTCACGAATCGTTGTCGCCCCGGAGATATCGGGCTCCACGGCGGGGATCAACGGCGGCGGCGGGGGAGGAGGGTCACCGAGGAAGTGAATTTGCACGTAGTCGCCGCGCACGACTGGCGAAGTCACGGTGCCGTTGGCGGTCGTTTTGAGAACCGCCGCCTGGGTGAGAAACCCGCCCCGCACGGATTCTTGGGGAAGCTCGACTCGGCGGATTTGGTTCCCGCTCACACCGGGGATCTCGTAGAGCTCCGCGAGGCGTTGGTTCAGCATCGCGAAATTCGAATGAGAAATGAAGACCGAACCAAGATCGTGTTTCAGCATTTCCGTAAAGTAGGCTCGCGATTCCCACAGCGAGGAGTCCAGCAAGAGCGGGTTGTATTCGGGGTAGAGATTACCGTCCGGTTCGGTCAGTTCGATATCTTCGAGCTTGAGCCATTTGTTCAGGAAATGCTCCACGAAGCGTTGGGACTTGTCATCATCAAGGAGGCGTTCGACCTGATTGTGAAGCACTTCTGGATCTAGGATTTCGCCCGAATCAGCGAGCTCACGCAAGCTGGTATCGGGAGTGCTGCCCCAGAGAAAATAGGAAAGTCGCTCGGCCACGGCGTGGCCATCGAGAGGGCCTGAATTCCCACTGAGAAGCAAAAAATCGGGCGTGGTCAGAACGGCGCGATAGCCGGAGATCATCGACTCAAGGAAGGATTCGTTGCGCTCCAGTTTCTCCTTCACCACTTGCAGCGGGATTTCCAAATCCTCTTCCGTGACGGGGCGGCGCAGTGCCTGCTCGACAAATCGCTGCATGAGTCGTTGCGCATCGACGAGCGGGGAATCGGAGATCACGTCTTTCACATACACCTCTTCCCGGCGCGGTTTCCCCTCCAAAGGACGGCTGTCCATTTCCACTTCCAGGTCGTCGAACAAACGCCGATGGCTCTCCGGCGGCCAGTCGTCGTGAAGCGGACCTTCCAGCTCAAACCAACGGAACGCGATCCCGTTGCCGGTGATCCACCGGAAAGTCTGGTCTTCCTTTCCGATGACTTTTTCGCCCTTAACGAGGGACGCGATGGGCGTGCGAGCGAACTCAGCAGACGCGACGAGAGTCTTGACCTCGTCACCGGGCTTCAGCCAAACCCGCAGTTCACCCGTGGCAGGCTTGTAGGCGGGGAGATCGACATAGCCGAGGGTGCGATCTTGAGAATAGAAGCCTACCGTCTCGACCCGGTCCGAAGGGACCAGCTTGCCCTCTTCGTTTCGCACTCCAAAACCGTTCACCCGGATCTTGTAGTAGCCGGCCGCCTCGATTCTGAAGGGCCAGATTTCCATGTTGAGATTCGACTCGCCACTGATGAAGATCGCGACCGAATCGAAAAACGGTTCCTTATCTTGAACCGAGTTGCGAGTGTCGCCGAGGAATCCTCCCCGAATCAGCGTCATCGATTCGTCCACTTCCATTCCTGTCAGCGGCATCGCACTGCTCAGGTTGAGGAGGCGGTGAAAACCGGGGAGTTGCTGCCACATTTTTCGGGGTCCATTGACTTCGACACGGACGGTTTCTGACTCCGGCTTCGCCCGTGCCGGAGCAACCGCGAGCCGCAGGGCATCATCGGCTGCCTCCATGAGACGCGTCGCGTGGATGTGAGAAAAGTCGAGTGCTTCGGCAGATTTATCAAAACCGTAAGTCGAACCCTCAGGCGGCAATGATTTCGCAATATCGAGGTAAGGAAGCGCTAAAAGATCACGGAGCGTGTTCTCGTATTCGGAGCGATTCAAGCGACGCAGCTTGGAACGCCCATTGTCTTCACGCAGTTGCAACTCGATCTTGGCAAAGTCTCCCGAGAGGTGGTCGAGAAAACCTTTCATCGCCGCTGCGTCCGGGCGGGTCTTTTCCTTCGGCGGCATGTCACCATCGCCGACCCGGTCGAATACCGTCGCCCAGGCATTGAAGTTTTGTGGATCGGTTAGATCAAAACTCAAAGCAGTCAGGTCGAGATCACCTTCAGTCGACAAATCGTCGTGGCAGTCAAAACAATATTCACTGACAAAAGCCTCGACCTGCTCCGGGAGAAGAGCGGTCTCTTCCGCCGGCGCAGGCGTGAAAATCGAAAGAGAGAGTGCGGCGAGAAAGGGTATTTTTGGCGGAAGCATTTGCGGGGAGGTTTTGGAGAGGGGCCGAGAGACAGCTAGTTGGCGTCGCCGACAGTCACGGAGATCGAGACAAGGTCACTGCCAATGCCGTCGTCATCGGTGACGCCCAATGTGACCTCGTAAGTGCCCGCCTTTTCGTAGGTGTGGCGGGGGTTTTTGCTCGTCGAAACGCTTCCGTCACCGAACTGCCAGATCCAGGCATCAAGCGTGCCATCGTCCGTTGACGCGTCGGAGTTAAACTCTGCCGTCAGGCCTGAATCGATGGTCACCGCTGCACGGGCGGTTGGCGGAATCCAATCGGCGGCTTCGGGGTGATACCGGCGAGCCACGAAGATATCATCGCTGTTTGTTTCCCGTTTATTCGGAATGCTGGTCGCTGATTTTTTGGGTAATTCGACGACGGTGAGTTCGCCGATCGCGGTTGGGTTTGGCCTTACCGTAAATGTATACTTGTCCGGCGAGACCTCGCTGAAGTTCAGGATCGTTCCGTTGGTGGTTTCGAGGTCTTCCGCGTCCAATCCAGTGACTCCGGTGGTGAACTGAGCGGTAACGTCGAAATCGCCGGGGACGATGTCCGGAGCGTCGCTCGACAGAGTCAAATTGACGTTCACCTGGCTGTCTTCGAAATACCAGGTTCCATCGTCATTGGGGCGTCTCGCGTGCTGCTTGTGGAGGAGGGCAAAGTCGGCAAATTTTGCCGGTGCTTTGCTCCTCATGTCGGCACGGATGGATTGATAATCCGGGAGAGACGCAAGGTTATCCCACTCGTTCGGATCGTTGTTGTGATCGTAGAGTTCTTCCTCGCCGTCAGCATAGCGAATGTAACGCCAGTCACGATTGGTGATCGCGTATTCGTGCGCCGCGAGATTTGAAATAATGACATCGCGGTCTTCCGCTTGATCAGGATTTTTGAGTGCGGTCGCAAGTGATTCGCCATCGAGCGGCTGAATGTCGGTGTTGGCACCATCCTTTTTCAAATCACACATTTCGACAAAGGTCGGGTACATGTCGATGAGGCTCACGGCGACGTCGGTGCGGTTGCCTTGCGCAATGCCGGGGCCGGCCCATACGAAGGGGACCTTTGTGCCTCGATCCCATAAGACGTGTTTTGCCCAGTGACCTTTCTCGCCCATGTGATAACCGTGATCACTCCAGAGAACGACAATGGTGCTGTCAGCATATTTACTGTTATTCAGTGCGGTGAGGACGCGGCCTATCTGAGCATCGGCATAGGTGATCGCTGCGAGATAGCCAAGGATGCATTCTTTCAAAGCTCTATCATCGGGGCTGATCGTCTTCAGGTTGGCCATCCATCGTTTGTAGAGATTGATCTCCTTCCTGCGCTCCCGGTTCGGGACATCGTCAAGATCGGGGAGAGGATTTGAGCTGCCGTCTTTCCAGTAACTTGGAAGTTCCAGATTGTCGATATTGCCTTCGAGCGGCCCTTCTAGGTAGGCATCGTAATATTTCTGCGGAGCGTATTGCGGGGAATGAGGCGTGAAAATTCCGAGCCCGAGGAAGAAGGGGGTATCCCCGTGGTCGGTCGCGAGCTGCGAAACAGCCCAGTCGGCGCGTTGGGTGTCGGCCATCTCTCTCTCGACGGTATTATCGAGCGCCGCCCACTCCATGACACCCGCTTGAATGTCAGGAAAGGTCGTGTTGAAGATACTGACAAAGTCTCCATCGGGCCCTCCCGGATTCGGAGCGCCATATCTCCAGGTCCCGACGTCCCAGCCATTCTTTCTCTGAGCGTCAGTGGTTCCGTCAGTGCGCAGCCAGAATTGATCCCACCCTCGCTGATCGATCCATCCAATCGCGTGATGAAAGAGCTTGCCGGTGCCGAGGGTTTTGTAGCCAGCGTTGTCGAAAGCGGTGTGAAGACCCGTGAAATAGTCGTTTCGATTCTTTTCGTCTTTCTGCCAGTAAACGTGATCGTCGTAGAATCCACTCGTGGAAGGATATTGACCGGTGAAAATGGCGGTTCTTGACGGGCCACATTTCACACCCGCTGAATGGGCGTTGGTGAAGGTGACTCCCCGGGCGGCAAGCGCATCAATATGAGGCGTGATCGCCTGACGGTGACCGCCGATCCCCCAATCGTTCATGTCATCGACAGAGATAAACAAGACATTGGGCTGAGCGGCAACGAAAAGAGGGAGAACTGTGACCCAAATAGACAAGACACCTTCGATTAAAAATAAGTTCAGTGAGATTTTCTTCATCATTTCTTTCCCTTCTTTTTCTGAGTTTGCACCTTCTTCGAATAGTCTTTGTTGATAATATCGCGGACCTCTCTTTCGATACCGAAGGGAGCGCCTTTGATCCCCTTGCCATTGTTGAGAATGCTGTTCCAATCGAGGTAGTGAGTGCGGGCCAGTAATTGCGGCTCGTAGTGTTTGTCGAGGATCGCGGAGTAGGCTTCCCAATGTGACTGCGCGTCCTTGATATGCACCACGGCTTGCTCATGCAACTGACTATGCTTGTCAGCGAAACCTGATTCCCGCGCGACCCAGAACCTGGCGGCACAACGTTGCTTGTCGGCGTAGTAACGCCCGAGCATTGCCATGCTCTCCAAGTCCCACAGCAGGTCGCGATACTCGAGTTCGTCATCTGCCTGCGCCTGAAGCTTTGGCAGCGCAGCATCAACCGCATCAGCAAAGCCATCGAGATTGTCGGCCACTTCTAGAGGCGTGAGCAAATCACTCCCGAATTGATCGAGCGTGCCCTCGAGGTAGGCCTTTCCCCAATCAGGCACCGAAACGCATTGCACCTCACCCGCAGGTGGATTTTTGCGCAAGCTCATCGCCTCACGACGATAGACGGAAGGTCCTTCGGCATAGTAATACTGAGGGATTGTCAAAAAGCCGGTGGCTGACGCCAGCCCCGATATACAACCTTCGGGGGCAAAGGCCGCGTCGGTGCCCTCATAGACAGCCCGGTTCAGCTGCGGCACCACTTCGGAAACGGTTTGCCAGGTATCATGCAGCAGCTTGGCGTCCCCGTCGTTCAGACCGAAACGATGCTTCAGACAGGCGATCCAGTAGTCGTCCCCGATTTCGTTATTGTAGGCAAGCTCACCCCAAAGTCGGAAATTATACCAGTGCTTGTCGATCTCCAGTTGTCCCTGTAGTTCCGGGACTTTGGAATTGAAAACCCGTCCCCAAACGTAGCCGTCCGATCCCATCATGAAGCCCGGGGACTCGTCGTCCGGCATTTCGCGAGTGAACTGGCGAACGTAGTCCGGGCTGCCCCAGCGATGCATGAAAATATCGTCGTTTCGAATGTTGAGCCAGACCTTGTAGCCAGCTTCCAGCCAACCTCCTCTGCTGGCGCGCTTTTCCCACTCCTGCGGGCGGCGCGAAGAGTAAATGCGTCCGACGCAATATTTCACGCTCACGTCCACAGGACCATTGTATTTGCTCGCGAACTGCTCTTCGACATCCTCGATTTCGGTGCTGTGATTGCGAAAGATGAATCGAACCTGCCGGTTGGGGTCCCAGCCCGGATCGGCTTTCGCATCCATCACGCCAAGACCATACGTCTTGAAAATATAGGCCTCGGTGGAGTCGTCGCCTTTGAGGTGCTCGTTGTCATTCTCTCCCGCAGCGACACCGATCGCGGTGATCGACGGATAGTTCAGAACCAGTTCTTTCACTGCCGCCCGAAGGTAGGCAATCGTGGCGGGATTGGTCTGGTCCGTGGTGATGCCGTGCTTTCCATTCGCCCCGTAGGTAAAGACGTTCCAATGAAACATCGTGATTTGAATCCCCCGATCACCTGCGTATTCGAAGACCTGCTTCCAGTGGGCGATCTTTTCATCAATCGTCATTTTCTTCACCAGTTCGAGCGTGTCATCCCTGGTATCGACAATGCCGTCCTGATTGGAATCCAGATCGCCATCCTCCCATTCGTTGTCGTTGGGGTCGAAGGTTCTGGCGATAAACTTGCCCTTGGTGTCGTATTGGAGCACCCCATCGCGCACCTTGTAGACATCATCCTCGACAGCGTCCTCATATCCCGGCGTCTTTACCATGTGCGGATAGGGATGGCAGGTCCAAAGGCTCAACACATTGTAGCGGTAGCGAGCGAGGTCATCGAGGTAGGGCTTCCAGAACCCCTCGAAGTCCCACATGTTCGTTATGTTCTCATTCGCGGCATCGCCTGAGTCGTCATAGGACGGGCTGCGCGCATCCAGCGGGATGTTGAATTTAATCCCGCGTTTTTCGAGGAACGGCTTGCGGCTCACATTTTTAAGTGGAAGGCCGAGTTTCAGATATTCTGCCACTTCGATCCCCCCATACATGGCTCCAGATGCATCGGCTCCGATCACCTCGACTTGGTTCCCACTGGCCTTAATTTCGAACCTCTCCCGAGAGGAAGCTTCCGGCGTGATGGTCAAGCTGATCCGGAGATCGTCACGGCCTGACTCTTCCAGCGCGGCTTCCAGTTCCTGCGCTGCGAAGGCCAACTGCGGGTTCGTTGCGTCGTGTTGGATCGAAAGAACATTCCCAATCTTCTCCTGAGCTTGGATAGTGATCGCCTGTCCTGCTGCCAACGAGATTAGCAGCGTGGCTATAATGGCGAAAATTTTCATCTAATTCTAAGCGCGATTGAAGAACTTGTGGTGGGATGCCTGTTTGAAAACGAGTGTCCTCAGGTTCTTTCCGTGTCGGGCATGCGGATGGCTTCAGAGTTACCGCAGCCAGATCCGTTTTACTGTTCATCCACTTCCAGAGGGCGTTTGCCATCGAACGGCCCCCACATCATATATTTTTCGTAGTTTTTGAGATTCTGGTAGACGGCTGGATTGTAGTCCGGATTGGCCTTCGGTAATCGCGCTCCCACCTCTTCGAAATACTGCATCATCTCCCCGAAGAGCCTCTGATGTGTTTCGGGTTGCTCGCCGGCGATGTTGCTTACCTCTCCCTGATCAGTGGCGAGATCGAACATCATCGGCAGGTCCGGTTTTTCGTAAAAATGCATCACTTTGGTCTGACCGGAAATGATCGCGGAATGGGGGATTTCTTCGCGGTAATGCGGCACATGAAAATACAAGTTCCGGTTGAGGAAGGTCTCGTCTGGTTTCTCTCCCGCCATGTATCCAGCCAGGCTCAGTCCATCGATGTCCTCCAAGGTGGCGGAATCGCCTCCCGCCCACTCAACAAACGTGGGCAGAAAATCGTAGTTAGCGACATTGCCTTCGAACACGGAGCCAGCCGCAATACCCGGTCCCGTGACGAACATAGGAACCCGAATACCTGCCTGCCAGGCCCACCACTTGTGCCCATGCAGAGGCTGAGTCATGCCCGGCGTGACCTGCAACTCCGAGTGTCGGTAACCATTGTCCGAAACAACGATGACGTATGTGCTGTCCGCGATTCCGAACTCTTCAAGGGAAGCCAGCACCGCGCCGATCCTGCCGTCGAGATCTTCGCCCATCCCCAACCAGGTCGCGGGATCGTTCCTCGCGGTCAAATTTTTAGCCTTTTTGCCGAGCGTCTTGTAGTAGGCCTGCAGCTTAGGGTGAGCGGCATATTTCTTCCTCGTTTCTTCGAGGCACTGTGCCCCCGAGTGCATCGCGTAGTGGGAGATCTGGCAGTAAAATGGATTTCCCTGCTTTGACTGTTCTTCGATGAAGTCGATTGCCTTCTCTGTGATGCTAAACATCAACTTCGGATCGCTTGCGTAGACCTCGGGATCATCCGGCGTACCCGGCTTATTGTCCGTATCGCCGTCATGCACTGCATAACCTTCGGCGCCCGGGTCACTATACATATGCCATTTTCCAATGTGAGCACTGACGTATCCAAGGGGGGTAAGCGCTTCGGGAATCGTAACGGCGTCCGCATCCAGCGATGGATCTGCGATATTCGGGACCACAGGGAGATTTCGATAAGCTGGACGCGTGTCGTAATAGTCATCCTTTGGATTTCCCAGAACGAGGGTAAAGCCGCTTCGCGGACAGGATTGACCGGTCTGTAAGCTCACGCGAGCGGGCGCGCACTGCGGCGAGCCGTAGGCATTGGTGAACTTCATTCCCTGCCTCGCCAACTTTTCAAGATTCGGCATTTCCAGAATCGGCATGAACGAATTCGCCATCGACTCGCTCATGCCAATTGGCGTGCCGTTCCAGGCCCAGTCATCGATGTAGATCAGCAGGATATTGGGCTTATCCTGAGCTCCCGAACTGTCGGCTACAAGAACTCCCCACATCAGGAGGAAGAGATACATTTTGTAAGGATTCATTTCTATTCGCGGATTAGAGGCGTTCACGGTTTCTTTTGATCCGCTCAGATCAGATGTATCGACGGAGCGTGGCGATGCTTTTTTCAAATTCGGATTTCTGCAGTTCCTGGTCAAAGACTTTGGTATCGGTGCCTTCCGGCGCTTTAAGGATCGATGGAGGTGTCCCTTGTTGGCAGAGCCTCAGGAAAGAAGCTATGTCGGTGATTTTCAGGTTAGGAAAGCCAGCAAGAAAATCTTCCGTCAGGAAGGGAAGGGGCCGTGCCTCATTGGAGATGGTCTCGACAAAAAGCGGCACGCCGGGGCAGAGTCTTTTGAATGTATCAACGTAGACCGGCACGTCCATGAGTCCCTCGCCAATTGCGGTCCATTGGAAAGTCGCCCCATCCTCCGAAGGCCATACAACATAGTCCCGCACACTGCTGCAGAGCACGTGAGGCCCAAGCTTTTTCAGTTGCTCCATCGGATCCTCCATCGCCCAGAGCGCGTTGCCCGGATCAAGCATGACGCCGCACACATCGGAGCCAACCGCTTCGATCAGCGACAAAACTTCTTCCGACCGGGTGTCGGCGGCGTGATTCTCAAAGGCAAATTTCAGGCCGAGATCGAGCGCTTCGCTGCGAACCGCTTTGAGGGAATTTGCCGCTTCTTCAAGACGTGCTTCGATGCCTCCCTCGGAGTAGCGGTCGTCGATATTACCAATGCGGCAATTGACGACCGGAGAACCAAGCGCCTGAGCGATGCGAAGCCCTTCGCGAAGCGTATCCGCTCCGCTGCCGTAGGTATCGCGGTAGGACTTTGCGCCCTCACTGATCCCTCCCGCTCCAATGTAGATGCGTAGACCGGCAGCGTCAGCCGCCGCCTTGACGCGTTTCAGATGTTCGGCTTCGAGGCTTTCAAAATAGTGGGGACCATTAAACAAAACCGCATCAAGCTTCTGCTTTGCCGCATACTCGATGTGCTGCAATGACTTCCACTTCATGCCGCGCAGGGAATGTCCATCCAGCCCGAGGGCAAGCTTTTCGGTTGGCGACTGGGCTTCTGCGGCTTGGATTCCGGTGACTGCCGTTGCGATTGTGGAGGAGACAATCCCCTGAAGGATTCGCCGACGAGAGGGAGGAGTTGTAGTCATTTTGAGGATCAAATTGCTTCGTTCAGAAATGCGAAAAGCATTTTGGTTACTTCAGTGTCTTTTCAAAGAAGGCGCCTGCGGTGTCGAGCATCTCATCGAACCAGACTTGTTGAGTCGTGAAGGGATGTGGCGCGCCCTGAATGACAGTGAGATTTGATTCGATGCCGAACTCCTTCATCTGTTCACGAAACTCATCTGCGTGAGTGCTGGGATCATCTTTTTCGCCGGTGATAAACCAGCAGGGCGGATCATTCTTGTCGAGGTGCGTCATCGGCGAAGCGAGTCGATAGGTCTCGGGTTGCTCCTCTTGTGATCCACTGAGAAACTGTTGCCAGATGTCCGCTTCCTTCGACTTTTCCCGATTTCGTTCCGACATGAAATCGGTCTGCGCGCCCATCGGAACCGCCGCCTGAATCGCACTGCTAAAGTCCGCATTGCCGCCCTCGCCTTCAAGTTCACTAACCTCTCCCGACGTCGCTAACAAGGCGACCAAATGGCCTCCGGCGGAATGGCCGATCGCACCGATCTTGTCGGGATCGATGCCATATTCTTTCGCGTTGGCCCGCAGAAACCGGACCGCCGCTTTGCAGTCCTGAATCTGGGCAGGAAAGGGGAGTTCTCCGCTCAGGCGATAGGAAATGGTCGCCGTGACAAATCCCAGCGCCGCGAGCCCCTGAGCCGGTTTGGCATGATTGATTTTACTACCTTTCCCCCAGCCACCGCCATGTACGCAGATGATGGCAGGCAAGTTGCCCTCGACATCCTTCGGACGATAGATGTCCATCTCGAGGGTGCGATTTCCGTAGCGTGCGTAGGTCACGTCGATTTTGGAATCAAGATTGGCAAGGGTGGCTGCCGGAATCTTCGTTTTACCGTCGGCATTGGCAGGATCGGCGGCAACCGGCACCGTCAATGCAAAGAGAGAAAGTAGAGACAGGGACAGTCCAACGGCAGTGGGGGGATGAGTAGTCATGAATGGGGGGAAGTAGAATGAGACGGGCGAAGGATCATCAGAAGATCACTTATCCGCACTCTGCAGGAAAACGAGACGCGCAGTGACCTCGTCAAGATAGTGGATCGCCTCCGTCTGCACCGATTCGGCACAACCGGCTCCGAGTGAGATGACGAGGCTCCTCGTGCCAGGCGGAATATCGAGGGTCGCGCGCACCTTTTGCCAGCCATGATCGCCCGCTTCGAGGATCACATTACGACCGGTATGTTGCAGGACAGTGTTGAAGAGCAGTGGTTCGTCGTTCCAGATGTCACGAACCTCAGTTGGTGCCTCCCGGAAGGCGGCAAGCCGGATCTGATATTGAACCGGCAGGGCCGAATCGGGAGAACCGAAAAAGGCGGAAACTTCGATCTGCGAGGGAAGTTCACCGGTCGGGAGAAGGACCTCCTCGAGATCAAGAATACGCCACGCGTAGCCCAGCCTCCTCGTTTCCTTAGTCTTGAGTTGCACCATGCCGAGGCCTTTACGCGGCGCCACTTTCTGCTCTGGCGGCAGCGGCACGACGATATCCCCCGACCACTCATTGGCTCGTTTTGGAAAATGTTTTCCCGGAGAAGTCGAAGCGTCCTCGAACCCTTCGGATAAGACGGTCCATTTTTCCTGAATCGCACGCTTCGCGAAAGGAATCGCGTAGGCCCAGGCCACGGAGGCGGTGAGAACACCGGCCACGATTCCGGCAGCTGCCGCAGTGAAAGGTCGCCATTCCCGGGGGCGGAAGCCACTGGTAGAGACAGAGGTAGAAGCGCCGGTAACTGCCCTCAACGAGGCTTCATGCAAAGACTGCTCAAGCATTCCATGGATCGATGCCGTTTCCCAGTAACGGGCGCGAGCGTCAGGCGAAGTCTCGATTAGATGACTGAGTTTTGCTGCTTCCGATTCGGTGAGCCTTCCATCGAGACATGCCTCGATAAGGGAGTCGATTTCGCTAGTCTTCATGATTTGGAAACAGTTTCTAGTTCCAGCGAAACGCAGTCCCGCAGAAAGCCGCGCGCTTTGCTCAGGGCGACCCGCACGGCGAGAGAAGTCATCCCGGTCTCGACCGCCATTTCGTCTGACGATTGGCGGCTCGAGTAGCGGCGCCAGAGCAGATCCCGCATCTTCGGCGTGACACGTTCGAGGCAATTCGACAGGGCCCGCTCCTTCTCTTCCAATGACTCAGGTGCCGGAACCTCCTCCGAAAGCGCGATGATCGCGGCCTCGCTCAGGACGGTCGCCCGCTTTCGCTGACGCAGGTTCTCCAGCACTTTCAAGCGGGCGATTCCGCAAGCCCAGGCGATGAAATTCGTTCCCGGCTCGAAAGTGGCGGCTTTCCGGGAGACCGTGAGAAAAGTCTCCTGCATGACATCATCGGCGTCCGCGAGCGAAGGTTGCAGCGCCCTCACGAAGGCACGTATCGCTCCCTCGTGGCGAACGAAAAGCAGCTGAACCTGCCCGGATGCACCATCAACCATATTAAATTCATCCCCTTTCATGATGAGTAATGACACAACCTGTTCATTTGTTTCCAAAAAACATCTGCCAAAAAAGGAATTCGGCACCGAACTGGGTCGATGACGGACCAACCGGCTTTGCTTCCATCTACCAGAAGAAAACAACCCTCATGGTCGGATTCCGCAGATTCACGGCGCGTGATCCCATGGGGAAGGAATCACTTGTTTCCGGTTGGATTTCTATGCTCATATCGTTGGAACATCTGCCATAAGTCCCCGGTAAATCGAAGTTCGTGAAACAACTCATTTTTAGCCTTCTCTTAATTGGCTTCCATCTCAATACTACGGAGGCCTATTCCGCCCTCTACCTTGCTGAAGCAGCCGCCATCCGTGACATCGTCCAGGCCGCCTACGAGCACCCCGCTCCGCTTTCCCAAAAAGCAGCAGCCGTCGCCGCCTGGGGCGAAGCCAATGATCGCTTTCAGCCACAGGCAGCAGAACTCATCGAACTCCTTTCCGTCCTGAAAAGCGCCGAGCGATAGAATCTCCTGAGTATCGAAGCTTTTTGTTTTCCCAGTGAATCGTGAGCGGAACAGGATCAGCTTCCATTCCGCTCAATTCATACTCGCGAGTCGTTCCTGCCGGCTTGGGAGAGCTTTGAATTTCCTGCCCGAAAGGAACGATGACCCAAGCTTCGTCACCGACTTTCCCGACCCAGCGGAATCCTGATGATTCCACTTCCTTTCGAAATTCGGAATCACTTTTGCCCCCGAAATTAATGGTGAGGAGATCGTCTTCCGGATTCCCGCCTTTAAACGAAAGGTTACTCTCCGGAAAGAACATCGTTCCTTCAAATTGACCGCGCCCTTCCTGATCCAGCCAGGTGATTCTCAACGGGACGACAGGGCCGCTCTCGGATTTCATGAAATAGGTCTTCACCTCCTGCGACTGGGCACTGGCGATACCGGGGAGGATGAGGAGAGCGGACAGGGCAATGAAGACGGATCGGATCATGAGCATTTCAATGGTCTCAGTGAGCAGACGGAAGGGTTTTCGCATCACTTCTTTCGTTTCGCAAGTTCGGTCGCTTTTTCAGCATCGTAGTTTGGATTCGGCGTCGGCATTTGCGCGGCGAGTTCCTGTCGCCACTGGATCAGCTTTTGTTCAAGTCGCGCCGCTACTTGAGGTTTCTCCATGAAAAGATTCATCGTCTCACCTGGATCATTTTCCAGATCATAAAGCTCTTGCCCTCCATCTTCGTGGCGCTCGATCAGCTTCCAATCACCGGATCGGATCGCGCTGTAAGGCCCGTCGCCTCCCGCATGATAGTGCGGAAAATGCCAGAAGAGATCCCGCTCTGGAATTGAGCCATCATCTTTTAATCGCGGGACGAGGCTGACGCCGTCGAGCGTGTCTTCGTCCTTATCCTCAGCCGTGATTCCTGCCACTTCAAGAAAGGTCGGCATCCAGTCGATCGAGCTGACCGGCCCGCTGCTGACGCTGCCTGCGGCGGTGTGTCCCGGCCACTTCACAATCGCAGGAACCCGCACACCGCCTTCGTAAGCCGACCCTTTGCCTCGACGGAGCGGCATATTTTCGGTGAATTCATCGTGCTTCCCATATCGCCGGGTGAGACCGCCATTGTCGGAGGTGAAGACGATGAGGGTGTTGTCGGCGAGCCCGTTATCTTCGAGAGCGGCGATGACCCGCCCCACAGCGAGATCCATGCTCTTGACCATCGCGGCATAGGTCGGGTTGCGGTGCACGGCTTCGGGATCGACTTTGGCTGAAAATTCTGCGACGAGATCTTCGCGACCCTGGATCGGTGTATGCGGCACGTGAAAGGCAAAGTAGAGAAAGAACGGGCCTGCTTTGTTTTCCTCGATCTTCGCAACGGCAAGATCCGCGAGGTAATCGGTGAGATAGCCACTCTCAGTCCCAAGCTCCTTTTGCGTTTTTTCAGAAAGATAAAAGCCCTTCGTTCCTTTGGGTTTGTCAGCACTGAAATCGAATCCATGGGACGTCGGTCCCGCATCGGGACGGTTCGGAAAATCAAGGTGCCATTTCCCGACGTGGAGAGTCTTGTATCCGTTCGCTTGCAGCACTTCGGGGAGGGTCGTTTCGCTTGCCTGGAGTCCCTTTGTCCAATCCGGAATCGTCAACTTCGCAAAAGGCCGCTCCTGACCGGGGATGAAACTGGTGAGCCGAAGCCGCGCCGGATATTTTCCGGTCAAAATCGAGGCACGGGTAGGGGAGCAGACGGTGCAGGCCGCGTAGGCATCGGTAAACTTCATGCCCTCTTCGGCGAGACGGTCCAAATTCGGAGTCTCGTAAAAATCACTCCCGAAGCAGCGCAGCCCGGTCCAGCCGAGATCGTCCGCGAGAAAAAAGACAATGTTAGGCTTCGATTCGCTCCCGGCCACCCCCGACGACACGACCGCCAGGGCAAAGAAACAAAGGGCGTGAAAAAGACGAGTGCTCATAAAATGTCCCGAATCTTGCATTCAAGAAACGATTCGAGCAATTTTTTTACGCTTTTTCTAATTTATTCTGAATCCGTGCGTCCAAAGAGCAGTGTCATTGAATGTATAAAAACCCCGACTGGAGCGATCCGGTCGGGGTTTTTGCTTTTATGCGACCACTCAGGGGAGCCGCTTCCCGTTCAGTCTAAATCGCTTACATTGTGTATCCACTCTCTCCGTGAGCTGAGCTGTCGAGACCGGCGTCTTCAGATGATTCCTGCACACGCAGACCGACCGTGAACTTGGCGATGAAAAGAGCAATCGTTGCGGCGACAGCACTCCAAACGATCGTGACGATGACACTCTTGAACTGAGCGAAAGTCTGCGCCATTCCAGCCGTCGCTTCGGCACCTTCACGAATGAAAACTCCCGTAAGGATCGCGCCGACGATTCCGCCGATGCCGTGAACGCCGAAAACATCGAGGCTGTCATCGTATTTCAATGCGCTTTTAAGCTTCGTGGCGCAGAAATAGCAGAGGAGACTCGAAAGCGCACCAATGATAAGCGCCCCGGTGATGTCGGTCGTTCCCGAAGCAGGAGTGATCGCGACAAGGCCGGCCACGGCACCAGTCGCAGCACCCACGGCTGTCGGCTTCTTCACCAAAATCCATTCGAGCGCAATCCAGACGAGAACTGCCACGGCCGTCGCAACCTGGGTCACGATCATTGCCATCCCGGCGGACTCGTTCGCACCACCGGCAGATCCGGCATTGAACCCAAACCAGCCGACCCAGAGGAGAGACGCTCCGATGAGGACGAAGGGCACGTTGTGAGGATGAAGCTCAGAGGAGCCGTAGCCTTTGCGCTTACCCACGAAAATACAGGCAACGAGTCCGGCGACACCGGCATTGATGTGAACCACGGTTCCACCGGCGAAATCGATCACGCCCCATTCATGAAAGAGACCGCCTCCCCAGGCCATGTGCCAGATTGGGAGGTAGGAAAGAGTCGTCCAAATGATCGAGAATATGAGGACCGCCGAGAACTTCATACGTTCCGCGAAGGCTCCGACCATGAGGGCCGGGGTGATAATAATGAAGGTCATCTGGAAAATGACCCAAACGCTTTCAGGAATCGTCCCGGCAAGGGTGCTTTCCTGCATGTGATTGAGCATCAGCATGCTGAAATCACCGAAATAGGAGCCGCCGTCACCCGCAGCGAGGCTGTAACCATAAACGACCCAGAGAATCGACATCACTGCCGCGATCACGAAACACTGCATGAGGATCGAGAGCACGTTCTTCGCTCTCACGAGACCGCCGTAAAACAACGCGAGTCCCGGTAGGGTCATGAGAAGAACGAGCGCCGTGGACGTCATCATCCAGGCGGTATCACCGGTATCAAGTGCCGATTCGGCAGCTTCCTGGGCGAAGAGGGTTCCTCCGGCTAAAAACAGAGTCAGGAGGATGAGGAGAGGTTGGATCAGGGGGGTGGGTTTTGTCATATAAGCGAGTTTAATTTGTCGAAAATCGGCGACATGCCGATACGAACTCGCTTATTAGCAAAGAGGTAAGGATCAGGTCAACGGAAAACCGCAGGACGGTCTATTACCTTCAACTATCGACCAGTAACTGCCCGAGGTGGGTCGAGAGAAAGCTGAGGCGATCTTCAACGTTCAACATCTCCAGGATTCGCTGTCGCTGGGAAGAATCGCTGATGAAACTCTGGGCAACGACATCAGAAATCGCTGCCGGGTCGTGAATCCCCTTCAAATGGTCTCTGAGCTGACTTGTCATGAGCTTTCCTTCCCCGCAGAGACGACCGCAGAGATCGACGACTTCTAAAGCAAGGTTTCCGACGGCGGTGAGATCATCAATTTGCGAGGGCTGCGGCACAATCGTCGCCACCCGGAAAGGGGCGGTCTGCTCCCAGCCAAGAATCTCGACTCTCTGCAGACCGGAGAGCATGAGGTGAGACGTCCCATCGTCGTGAGTGACACAGGCCCTGATGAGCCCGACCGTGGTGATGCGATGAACCGGATCAGGGTGCTCATCAGTCTCGATGTCCGGGAGAGCATGCCCGATGCAGAACATCCGCTCCCGCTCGAGAGCGTAGGAAAGCATCTCCCGGTATCGCTGCTCAAAAAGGAAGAGCGGCATGTAGCCATGAGGAAAGAGCGTGGCCCCACCCAGCACCATGACGGGCACTCGATCGGGGATTTCAGCTGTTTCCAATTCAGACATCGGAGATACTACGAAGGACATCGCGAAGAGTCTGCGATTTTTTACTGAAAAACTGACTTCTATGGCATCTTTTCCATTGCAAGAAAGGGGATTTGTGATTAAGTCCGGCCCACTAAAGGAAGAACCCCTACCCGCGTCAAGGTGACGCTTTTCCCGCCTCAAATGAGTGAATCAACAGATACAGCAACGGAGCTCAAGCTTCATGGGACCGACACCGGCAGCGCCGATGTGCAAATCGCACGTCTTACTGAGCGGATCACCCAACTCACTGACCACATGGGTCGCAACAAGAAAGATCTTTCTTCTCGTCGTGGACTCCTCCGCTTAGTGGCACGTCGCCGCAAGCTTCTCGATTACCTGGCGCGCACTCAGCACGACCGTTATAAGAAGGTTCTCGAGTCACTCGGCCTCCGCCGATAGAAATTTTTTGAAAGCGTCGACTACGGTCGGCGCTTTTTCGTTTCGGCTTCCGAATCGAAATCCTTCTGCCCTTCGCAGGAAGGCTGGGATCTCACCAATTCAGTGATCCCCGGTTTCGGAACCGGAAAACGAGCAGAGAGAGGATTCTCTTCTCCCTCTATCCACCCTTTCCAAAGAAAAAAGAAAATATGAGTATTGAAAACATCACGTGCCAGGTTGGTGCGTCAGAAATGAAAATCGAAACCGGCAAGATGGGTAAGCTTGCCGACGGAGCCGTCACCGTTCAGGTCGGCGACACCATCGTCATGGTCACGGCCGTGTCCCAAACAAGCGTTCGCGAAGGCCAGGACTGGTTCCCACTCTCCGTCGAATACAAAGAGAAAGCCGCTGCTGCCGGTCGTTTCCCCGGCGGATACTTCAAGCGTGAAGGTCGTCCCACTGAGAAAGAAATCCTCACCTGCCGGATGACGGACCGCCCTCTGCGTCCGCTTTTCCCGAAAGGCTACTTCTACGACACTCAAGTCGTGACCCTTCTCCTCAGTGCTGACGGAGTGAACGATTCCGATATCTTGAGCATGAACGGCGCATCCGCCGCACTTGCGATTTCCGACATCCCGTTTGCAGGTCCGATCGCCGCCGTGCGTGTTGGCTACGTGAACGGAGAATTCGTCGCCAACCCAACTTTCGACGAGCGCGAAAACAGCACTCTCGACCTCGTTTACGCCGGTCTCCGTCATGGTGTCATCATGATCGAAGGTGGTGGAGACGAAGTTCCCGACGACATTTTTAAGAAGGCACTCTACTTCGCTCACGAAGCGATCCAGCCGATCCTTGACGCTCAGGAAGAACTTGCCCGCCGCGTTGGGAAACCCAAGCGCGAGGTCAAGCTCATGGAAGTTCAGGACGAGCTTCTTGAAATCGCTTACGAAATCGCCGGTGACCGCATCGAAGATGCAATCAACCAGCCCGGCAAGGTCCAGCGCGGTGCCGCCGTCGGTGGCCTTCGCAAAGAAGTCGATGCCGCGATTCTCGCTAAATACCCTGACGCGGACAACTTCGCGATGGGGCAGGCTTTCGATTACCTTCAGAAGAAAGCGTTCCGCGTTAGCATTCTTGAAAAAGGGGTACGCTGCGACGGACGTGACGTCGACACGATCCGCCCGATCGTCTGTGAGACAAAGATCATGCCGCGCACTCATGGTTCGGCTCTCTTCGCTCGCGGAGAGACTCAGGCCCTTTCGATTGCGACACTCGCTCCAGCGGACGAGAAGCAGTATCTCGACAACTATGCTGGTGGCGAAGACACAAAGCGCTTCATCCTTCACTACAACTTCCCTCCTTTCTCCGTCGGTGAAACCGGCCGGATGGGTGGCATGAACCGTCGTGAAATCGGTCACGGTGCGCTCGCTGAAAAGTCGATTGCTCCTGTCATCCCGAGCGAAGAGGATTTCCCTTACGCAATCCGTATTTCCAGCGAAGTGATGGAGTCGAATGGTTCCACTTCGATGGCTTCGGTTTGCTCAGGCACAATGGCTCTCCTTGACGCCGGTGTTCCGATCAAGCGACCTGTCGCCGGTATTTCCTGCGGACTCGTCACTGAGTTCGAAGGCACCGAGATGAAGCGTTACAAGACGATGATCGACATCATCGGTAACGAGGACTTCAACGGCGACATGGACTTCAAACTTTGCGGAACAAGCGAAGGTGTCACTGGTTTCCAGCTCGACCTCAAGCTTCCCGGCATCCCCCTCGACCTCTTCTGTGAAGGTGTCGACAAGGCCGCTGCAGGTCGTCATACCGTTCTCGACCTCATGAATGCGGTCATCTCCGAGCCAAAAGCCCTCAGCGATTTCGCGCCTCGTATCGAGAGCCTTAAGATTGATCCGAAGAAGATCGGTGAGCTCATTGGCCCTGGTGGAAAGAACATCAAAGGAATTCAGGCCGAGACCGGTGCTGACATCAATATCGATGACAGCGGAACAGTTTCGATCTACGCCGCGAATCCTGAGGCGCTTGCCCGTGCCATCGAACTCGTCGAGCGCGTCAGCGCGGAGATCGAAGTCGGCAAGACTTACGAAGGCAAAGTGGTCAGCACGACCAACTTCGGTGCTTTCGTGGAAGTTCTTCCCGGTAAAGACGGCATGATTCACATCTCCGAACTCGCGGACTTCCGCGTCGAAAGAGTGGAAGACGTCGTCAAGGTCGGTGACATCATCGCCGCCAAGTGCATCGGAATCGACGAGCGCGGACGCGTCAAGCTCAGCCGCAAGGTCGCCATGGCCGAGCGTGGCGAGGCAGCTTCCGCAGAACTCTCCGAAGGCTGATCCAGTCGGAATCTACGGATTCAATTTCGAAAAGCCCGCTCCGGTTTTACCGGGCGGGCTTTTTTCGTGCCCCTTTTGTCAAATGAAGAGACTTGCGGCAACTTCGGAAACCGCGTTCACTGAGGAATCCTACCATGATCAATTATCGACCTTTTCTCATCCTTACCGTTCTCTGCTTTTTCCCTCTTCCCGCCAAGGCTGACCCGGTCGAAGATGCAGTCACTCAGATCCGGGCGAAATACAATCAAATCGAGAATGCCTCACTGAAAACTGAAGTGATCGAGTTTGCTCCGGACGATGATCCTTCCTACGGCAAGGTCACCAAATATTTTCAAAACGGGCAACTCGTGAAAGCCAATTTTGTCTTCGGGGAAGGGGATCATGGTGGAGCTGATGAAACCTACTACTACGAGAACGGTCAACTTTTCTTCATCTATGTGGCTCAGAACAGCTGGGGGTTCACGGGACAAACCGCTGCTAACGGTGAGAGCGAGACGATCGACACGATGACCGAGCATCGACTCTATTTTTCAAACGGCGCATTGATCCGTCACCTAAAGAAAGAGGTTAAATCGACCAACTATGAAGCGCTGGCATCGCTAATTGCGAAAGCTCCCAACCAGACTCACAATGATCCAACTCTTTCCAGTGCCGCCAAAATGCGTGGATTTCAAATTCCAGGCGTCGGGAGCTGGCAGGATATTGCGACGATTCTCGGCTATTAACCTCAGCGCTTCGGAGATCTCTGAATCCGCAGATTTTTGCAAAAAAAGAGACAGCGGGTAAAATTCGACACAAATTTTTGCAAAATCGAGAGATCAACGTTGAGAATTTTGTAAAGTTTGACTATTGTGTGACCTTAATTGGTTCTGCTTCCGATGAGGTTCCTGCTCACCGCTATCCTTTTTATTTCCGCAGTTGTCGTTTTTACTCTCATCGCGAAGGTCTTCTACCAGGGTAGCGTCGAGACAGAGTTCGAACGGCAAGCGGTCGCTGCGCTCAAATCCGGCGGGTTTGATGACGTTGTCGTCGACTTTGATCATCATGAAGCCACACTGAGCGGGTTTGTTGATAGTGAGACCGATGTCGAAACTGTGCGGAGCATGGTTCAGCAAGCGGTTCCTGTGGCGCGCCTCCCCGAGATCGAGCTAACGCAGCTTGCGATCCGCCCCTCGATCCCCCCTGAAGTCAGAGTGGAGTCATCTGAGACCGGCAAAACGATCCGGATTTCAGGCACTCTCGGTGAAGATGGAGAGGGGGTCAGGGCACTCCTCGGTGCCCGACTTGTCGCCATTTCCGGAGGTAAAATCGAAAACGACGTCACGTTGAACCCGAAGCGCCTTCCTCTCACGGCGGTCACTGAGTTCGCGGCGGTTACTGCCGAACTCGTCCGTCACTCCGCCGCGGCAGAGATTTCACTTTCCGACGGGACCCTCGTTTTAAACGGTACTGTGCCGAACGATGGAATAAAGGAAGGTATCCTGGAGTTAGCCGCGATGTTGGAGGCAGAACAGGTAAGCGACGAGATTTCAGTCGTCGATCCGAGATCGTTCCTGAAGAAATCAACCCTCACCCTGACGCGGAACCGTTTCGGCATGACGCTTGGCGGGATTCGAGCCGCGAGGGGCAGCGACATCGATGTAGTCGCGATTCTCAAAGAGGCGTCGCCAGCCTTAGTCATCAACGACCGCCGCACCATGGCTGACGACCGCGTGGCCGGCTCGTGGGAGAAACATGCAGGAACGACACTCCCTCTCTTGACTGAGCATCTGCATGGCGAAATGACAGTTGAATTCGGGGAAGAACAAATTCGCATCACGGGGATCACTGCTAACCGGGAAAATCGTGAAAAGATCCTTGTCGCGATTCAGCCAATTTTGAACGGCAATCCAGAGATTGAGGTTCTTGCTGACCTCACCATCGAAGACCCTTCAGAGCAGACGGGCCCCGCCTCTTATCTTTCCGTGACCTACCTCGATGGTCTCCTTACTCTCGAGGGGAGAGTTGCCGACGATGCCTTCGTCTCCGATCTCGAACCGGTCCTCGAAGCCATCGTCCCCGATCTTTTAATCAAGAACGCACTCAAAGTGGAAGCAGACGCGACTGCAGCAGGATGGATCGAAAACCTCTCTGTCTTCCTCAGCGAGGCGCTTTCCCGCGTCGATGAAGGCAACTTCCACTTTTCCGATTCCAAAGTCCGGCTCGAAGGGACGACGCGGGAAATCACTGATAAAGCGATCCTTCAGAATGTGGCGATCAACTCGGCACCTTCCGGCTACATCGTCGAAAATCAGTTGATCCATCCGGATGAACCGTTCCCAACCCCTGAATTACTCCCCGAAGCGCGGGCAACGCTCGCGGAATCATTGAAACAGTTTCCGATCTACTTTGATTCCAACAGTGAAATCGTGAACGAGGCAGGTCGCGAGAAAGTCAAGGCCATCGCAGGATTGCTGAAGGAAACCGGGGCTGATGTAAAACTAATCGTGACCGGCTTCGCCGATAATGTCGGCAACGCTGAATACAACCGTCAGTTGAGCCTGCGACGGGGCGCCGCGGTCGTCGCTTCTCTCGTCGCCCTCGAAATACCGGAAGAGAGCCTTACCACTGAAAGCAAAGGGGAGGACGTCTCCGGAGTCTCCCGCAGTGATCGCTGGAAAGCCCGCCGGGTCGAACTTTCGCTCGCGGATGATCCGGAAACCGGGACTGGAGAAACCGAGTAATTTTCCCTCAACACGACTCATGAACCTGGATCTTCCACCTTCCTCCGAGAACTTTCTCACCGATTGGGGACTAACCATGGCCATCAGCGGCCTGATTTGTGCTCTTATTGGTCTCGTTGTGGGCTGGATAATTTGGAAGAATACCCGTAGGTTTACTGAAACTATAGAAAACGGAAACCGTGACGCTTTTGCTGACTACGAGAGAACCAGCGATGAGATGTCAAAAATCAAAGCAGAGCTAGCCGGCTCCGACGACTAAAGTTTACCGAAACACCGCTTCCATCCGCACACAGACACCATGCACGACTTCACCCTTTTTCTTCTGAAAAACTGGCTTCCCGTCGGAATCGCTTCGATCGCTTTTTTCATGATCGGGCTTCTCCTTGCCCGATTCATTTGGGGGCGCTGGTCTCAGCGACTGGCTTTTGCCGTCGAAGAGAACCTTAATCTCGCCAGCCAATGGAATGCTCTTGGTTCTTCGCAGCGTGACCTCTTCAAGAAACTCCGCGCCCGCTGGCAGGCGGACCGCGATGTTTGGGAGACCCGCCTCGTCGAAACTGAGACGCTTGTGGCGCAGAAAGATGCCCGCATCGCGCAGCTGAGCAGTCAACTCAACAGCTCCGGCAAAGCCATTCCAGCCGAAATCGAGCTCGACTCAAAACTATTTACCGAAATCGAAAGCCTCAAATCGGAGATCCGCCGCCACGAAGCGGAAAACCGTGAGCTTAAAGCGCAGGCGGCCGCTCCCGTTCAGCCCCTGTCTCTCCTTGCCTCGGTATCGCAGCCGACAAGTGAAAGTGAGCTGGAGACCAAAATCACTGATCTTGAAAAAGACCTTATCGATACCCATGACGAACTCCATCAGGTGAGAAATGACTATCTCAAACAGGTGGAATTGATCGAGGTGCTCGAATCTCGCATCGAAGGAACTCCCGATGCGACCGGATCTGCCGTCGAATCGAAGAAAGCGACACAATTGCAGGCACTCCTCTCTCTGAAGGGTCGAGATCTTCAGATTTTTCGTGAAGAACTCAGCACCCTGAAGAAGCGAAATACAGAATTGCAGTCAGAGCTTTTTGAGGCACAGAAGGCAGATGCTCTTGATGCAAGGCTGGATCAACTGAAAGCAGAGTTGGAGACCTCCTCGAAGTCGCTTAAATCAGCACAGATCAAAATTGCGGACCGGGACTCCGACATCATCGGGCTTCGCTCTGAAGTGAGTAAGCGCGAGGAAAAGATCGCGGGCCTCACTCTCGAACTCTCCGACAAGGCTGCCGAAATCGAAGCGATGGAGGCGCGCGTCGCCCAGCTCAACGTCGTTGAGAAGCGCCGTTCATTGCTGCAGCTCGATCTCAATGATGCCTGTCATGAGATGTATGATGTCCGCGCGGCATTAAAACATCGTCTTGATGAAATCGAGATGCTCGAAGCACGACTCGACGAACTTGACCCCATCGAAGAAGCCTACGCTGCCCTTGAAGCAGAATTGAAAGACACCCGCCACGAACTAAGTGATGTTCGCCTCGCGTTGAACGAAAAAGTCGCTGAGTTCGAGATGAAAGGTGCTCAGATGGATGAGCTGGAAGCCATTATCGAAGACCGCGGTGCCGAAGTGAATGATCTCTCCACCGAACTCCGTCAAAAGCGCGACGAACTTCGTCTCCTGAAGAACACGCTCGCCGAAACAGAAGGGGAGCTCGAGGCCATCACTGAAGAGGCGACCACTTTCACGACCACTCTGAATGCGAAAGAGACTTTTCTCGAAGAGCAGGCACTCCGCATCGCCGATCTCGAGTCGGCTTTGACGCAGCGTTACACGGAATTGAACTCAGTGCGATCCAGCTTCGATGATCAATCCAAAGAGGCCAAGTATCACGAATCACGTGCCGAGCAACTGGAAGGGGAACTGCAGCGCCGCGAAAAGGAGTTTGAAGCATCTGATGCGAGGGTCGCCGGTGCGGAAGGGGCGATCGCGGAAGCCCGACTTCAGATCGATGAACTGACGACTCGCCTTGCGGCGTCCGAGGAGTCGGTCCAGGACTTGCAGTCCTCACTGGAATCCCTTTCACGGGAAAAAGACGAAACGATTCGCGAGCTGGAGCAGGCAACGCGCCGCGTTAGCGAGTTGGAAGAGGCGACACGCGAACGCGAGGAACACATTGCCTCCATCGAGCAGGAGTGGCGCGATGGTCAGCGCCATTCCGAATCCCTTGAGCGTCAGCTCGCAAAGCTGAATATCGAGATGGAGGAGGCCCGTGAAAACAGACAGCACACTCAAGTCGCGATTGAGGAACTCGAGGAAGCCCTCAAGTCCAGTGATGATCGTGTTCTTGCTCTCTCCGGAGACATTGATACCAAAGAGGCGGAGCTGAACGGGGTGAGGAGCGAGATCGAAGCACTCCAGACGCTACTCTCGAAACGTGATGAAGAGTTTTCTCAGCGCGAACAGGAAACTGACTCTCTGCGTTCTGAACTTAAAGGAAAGATCGAGGAACTCATTGATGGGTCGAAGACGCACAAAGTGACGGGAGCCGATGAAGCAGCAAGAGTGGAAGCACTGAAGAGTTCACTGTCCGCCAAAGAGGAAGAACTGAAACGCTTCTCATCCCAGCGGGGAGGAAGTGTGCAGGAGATCGATGAACTCAAGCTCAAAGTCGAAAAACGTGGCAATGCGATCCGCGATCTTCAAAACGAAGTCAGCAAGATCATGATGCAACGAAGCGCCCGGGAGAACGAGGTTTCGATGCTGAAAGAAAAACTTCGTGAGGTCGAGCGTGAGCTTCTCAAGGCCCGCGAATTGACGGCTAATGCCTCCGCAGAGGCCATGGGCACACCACCTTCAGTGAAAGACCTTGAAGCGGCCCTGAAGCAGTCGCTCGTCGATGAAGAAGCGAAGAGCGGAGGCACTTCTCTCGATCAGTTGGATCAGGAACCCGCCCAAAACGTCCGTGCCGTTTCCACTGAGGCACATCACACACAGTCAGACTCCGAAGACGACGCCAACACGATCTACTTCGATGAGTCGAGTGCCGGGTTACAGGAAAAAGAGATCAGCAAAATCGATGAATTTGCGCGTCTCGTTCGTCGCTCGAACAAGCTGACCATCAGCGTGATCGGTTTTGCCGGAGCCGAAGGAACCCCGGATCTCACCGAGGCACTTAGTGCACGCCGCGCCGATGCGGTTCGTGAGAGGCTCCTGGAGCGTGGCGTTCCTCAGTCGAAAATTGAAGTGAAGAGTTCGGGACAGGACCGCAAGTTCAATAACTGGCGGGCCCGTCGTGTTGACCTCATTTCCGCACCGATCGCCGTGGCAGAGAGCGTCAACTGAGGATCTTCCATCCGCTCGATGACTTTTTCCACAGGATCACAACTCTTGGCCCTGGCTCTCCCCGGCGGAGAGAGCGGCTGGGCCTACTACGTCATCTGTGCACTTTTTTTCACCCTTTGCGGGTTAACCTGTGGCTACTTTGTCTGGCGAAAAGGAAACATGCAGATGCAGGATGCCGAACTGGAAGTGAAACGCACCGCCGAAGAGCTGCAGGCCCTGCAGGAAGACCTCAGCGAAGAAGAGAAGGGGATCCGCCTCGACGGCGAAGGTAGTGAGGTCGAAAAGGTTGTGCCCTGAGGGACGGCGGTTGGGGAGCCTTTGTCTGGACTTCGCGTCTTCTTCTTACTCCTCATCTTCTTCTTAATCTCGGGTTTCGGGATCAGAGGAAGAAGAGGATTAAGAGTATGAAGAAGAGTCCTTGATTTGGAGGCTCCTCTGTTTTCAGCGGCGGCGAGACTTTCCGCCTAAAGCTTCCAATCTCCGCGATACGGAAGCGCCATGAGTTCCTTTTGCGCGTCGTCGTTCCCGACGATTTTTTCGGCCTTTGGATCCCATTTTACGGGGCCGCCAACGCTGTTCGAAACATACGCGAGATGCCCCGGGGTGATCGAACGATGCGCCGTCTCGGCATTGGCAATCGTGTCTTCACGGGAAATCACGCAATCGATGAAGTCACGCTGGTGGCCGGCGACCTTTTTCGTCTTCCAGTCACCGGCGACAAAGCCTTCCTCAAGCCAGGCAGGATTCGAGGCGGTGACCTTGCCCCGAGTCACATGAACCCAGCCATTTTCGCCGATCCACTTAGAACCCATCGGATTCCGTGATGACATGAGGACCTCGATGTCGCCTTCGTATTTGGAGAGAACATCATACTCGACCGGCGAATCGTAGACCTCAGTTTCCGGAAAGACCCAATTTTTCGCTTCGACGGAAACGGGACCGCTTTTGTCCATCTCGAGTCCCCAGTGAGTGATGTCGTTGTGGTGCCCAATCCAGTCCATGAGCTGACCGCCACCGTAGGCGAGCGTCCAGCGCCACGACCAGTGATGGCGCGCCTCCATGTAGGGAAGCATCTCCGACGGACCGCACCAGAAATCGTAGTTCAGATCAGAAGGTGGTGCCTTGATCGTGGGATCACCCTCAGGAACATTGTGCCCCGAAGGCAGACCCACCTCGACGCGAGAGACTTTACCAATGAGGCCGTTACGGACCAGCTCGACGGCTTGCTGGAACTCCTTGCTCGAACGTTGCTGGGAACCGACCTGGAAGACGGCATCCTGCTTCGCGACTTCGCGGTGAATCCCGTGACCCTCGGCATACTTGTGAGCGACTGGCTTTTCGCAATAGACGTCTTTTCCGTTGCGCAGCGCATCCATCGTGATGATGCCGTGCCAGTGATCCGGGGTCGCGACCATGACGCAGTCAATGTCATCCCGCTGGGTGATCTCGCGGAAGTCCTCGTAGGCATCGCAACCAGTCCAAGGCTTACCAAGTGCTTTCGTGTAATGATTCTCGACTGCTTCCTTTCCGGGGGTCCGTCCGTAGGGTCGACTCGTTTTGCCGTTTCGTGTTAGAATGTGGTGATCCTCGACGTCAGCAATCGCCACGCCTTGAACGGTTTCATTCTTCAAAAATGCCTCCATCACGCCGATTCCGCGATTTCCCATGCCGATGAAGCCCATTGTGACCCGGTTACTGGGAGCATTCTGCCCGAGGACGGACGCAGGAATGATCGTAGGGGCGCCGATGATCGGAACGCCGACCGCAGCCGCCGCTTTTCCGAGGAAGTTTCTTCTAGAGGTGGATTTGTTCATGGGGTTTTCAGATGAGGTAACGTAGAAAATAAAGGTGACGTAGCAGTTCGTGGAAGTCTATTCTTTGGATTTCCGGATCGCGCTATTTAGGAAGGCGCTTTGCGACGGATTCAAGGCCATCATCAAGCCGAAGGCCGGGCTTAAGTCGGTTTTCTGCATCACGTGAAATGATCGCCAAGTCACCCGTGATTTCTTCCGAGTCAAAAGTGACTGCCTCGTCTCCGGGAAATCTGCGAATGATGCGGTCGATGCCGCCATCCTTCCGATGGATGGCAAAGCGGAATTCACCCGGTGCTGCATCGGGAATTACCTCGACGGACTCGACAGGCCAATCTGCCTCGCGAGCCTGCATCTGGATAATCCAGGCGCAGGAGAAAGTGCCGCGAGCTTTCCATGAGTAGGTCGGAGTAGGGTAGGGTTTCGCCGTTTCGCCATAGACCCGCCAACCAAGTAACTCAGGCTCTTCCTGACCCTGGATCACTTCGACTTCGATATTCCCAAGCGGGTTGACGGGAATCACTTGCAGCGCAACCGCAGGGATCGTCGCGACCACGGAGTGATCGGTCTCGCGAATTCCGATGTCAGGAGGATTCAAGTTCAGCTGCCACGGATGACGCCAGGTTCGCTCGGTCTCGTCAAGCGGCTCGACGGTATCAATGACGAGGTAGTAGCCGTCGAGAGTTGGCTCATCTCCTTTCACGAAAATAACCTGACGCACCCACTTACCCTGAATGTGCTCACCCGGTCGATGCCAACCATACTCAAAGGCTCCTTCGCCATAGTCGAAGTGGTCATTGCTGATCCAACGACGTTTCGGCGGGGCAAATCCGCGATGCATCTCCTGCTTCCAATGGGGGATGCTGTTTTCCTGAGCCCAGTCTGGTGAAAGGGTGTTGTACGACAGGGAACGACCGGCATGAACCGTGTTCCCAATGCCGGTGTAGCTGCCCCGACCCGCATCGCGGATCAAAAGGTGATTTCCGAACTGCGTGTAAATATTCAAAGCATCCTGCTTGCCGTGGCTGGCACCCCAGGGACCGGCACCAAAAAACAAATACTGCTGGCCTTCACCCCAACCGGTTCGCATCAGATATTGTCCCGCATTGGGAAAATAGAGGGACTTCCTTTCCGGCGGGCTTCCTTCCTCACCTTTCGTTGCGATCCATTTGAAATCTTCACGATGCGGAAACCAGTGAAGGGATCGCCGGAAATGATCATCAACCATGCTCCAGCCTCCGTCATTCAGAGGGATTTGACTCTGGTTCGGGGTCGAAAGGAGAAGGGGATGTTCGAGCGCTTTTTCGAGCAGTGCGATATATTTGGCCGGGGTTTCACCACCCAGTTGCTCGATGAACCGGATAAAGTTTTCCAACGCCAAAATGGTGGCCCAGTTGTAGCCGGTGCTGAGGCTGACATGACTGCCGTCGGGATGAAACTGTTTCGCGAGCACTTCGTCCCATCGTTCCTCCGCCAGTTTCTTCCAACCGGCGCTGGCTTTAAACTCAGGAAGCAACATCGCGGTTTGAAGCAGCGCCATAGAGGTGTGCGCCGCACCGTCGTCATGCACCGCGAAGCTGCTTGGATTGGTGATCAATTCCGCCTGCCGAATCATTCCGAGAAGTATCGCAAAATGAGCATCCTCGCTGAACGCTTCTGCATTTCGGAACGTTTCATAAGCCGGCCACCACGTCATTTCGAGACGCCGCCCGATGTTGCTGGTATTCATGTAACCCCACCGGAAGAGGGTTCCATCCATGATGTTGAGCCCCCCGATAATCGGGGTGCGATCCCAGAAAAACGGCTCCCGGGATACCCAATCAATAACCTCATCAGAGAATTGTTTCGCATAGCGATCATCGCCGGTTTCCTCGAATGCCTTTGCGAGAGAAACCCAGTGAAAGTGGCGATTCAGGAAACCGTTGTCCTTCGCCCAGTTGATCTGAAGGGGCTCCTTCTGCAAGACCCAGCGATGAGTATCACCATCCGTATCCGTCCAGGCATCGGTGAAGTCGCTAAAATACCCCAATGTCCCATACTCTCCTTTGAGAGCATGGTCAGCAATCAATTGCCAGTCGGGATGAATCACCGAGTCGGCAATGCTCTCCAAGCCCGGACCGCCGGGTTCGCGCCGGGTGCGCATGTGCCGGAGAAAAAGTGATCGGGCTTCCTCCATCTTTCCCGCCCGGATCGCGGCACCCACCGGAGCCATCGGGGGGTAGGAGAAATCAATCGCGCGCAAGACAGTTTCCGAGGCCGGGGGTAAACGTTGAGCCTCTGCTACGGAAAGTTCCTGAAAGGTGAAATCCGTGAAACGACTCCTGCGATGGAGCCCTCCCTCGACACCTCCACAGAGGGTGATCAATTCGACGACCCCTGCGGTGATTTTTTCATCGAAAAAATGATCCTCTTTGGGCCGATCCATCGCATCCACAAACAAACGCACCCTTGAACCGTCTCCCTCGGGCCAAACCACGAGCCGGAGGCGATGACCTTCCGCTTCGCGAAAGAGCAGCTCGTTTGGATGCTGATATTCTGCGGTATCAACCCATCCCGCAGTTTTGGGATGAGGCGGCTTGGACGAGAGATCATTTGGCCCATGCCAGAGCGCGTAAACAGTTCGCGCCGCTGTCTCTCGAAGATCCACTTTCAGGGCCGGCCACTCAGCCCCTTCAGAATCTACCTCCGGCATTCCAAGGCTCAGGCTCGCCACGACCTGAACGTCTCCGCCTTCGGCCACGACAGGGTCGATCTGAACCTCGATGGAGAATGAATCGGCCTCGGGATCGATTCCCTCAACCTCGCGGCTTGCCAGTTCTTGAGGCGCAACACCAAGATAGATCGTTTCTGCTGCGGATACGCAGGTAATCGCAAAAAGTAGAATGAGCGCGATCCGCATCAGCAAAGTCACCTCAAACGTCACACAACTGAGCGGCGTGGCGGAGTGCGGCGAGTGGGTCGTCCCACTCAGGGATGAATTCCTGCGCGACAAAGCCGTCGTAGCCGGTTGCGATGATCTCTTTGAGAATCGGCGGATAATTGATCTCCTGCGTCTCATCCATTTCCGCTCTTCCCGGATTTCCGGCGGTGTGGTAGTGGCCGATGACGTCCTTGTATTGACGGATACGGCGGATGATGTCGCCATTCATGACCGAGACGTGATAGATATCGAAGAGGAGTTTGAAATTCGGGGAGTCGACCTGCTTGATAAGATCGACGCAGAAATCAACGTCGTCCCCGAAGTAGCCGGGGTGACCTTTCATCGGGTGCGAATCATCACGCGAATTGAGGTGCTCGAGCACGATTGTGACTCCGGCTTTTTCCGCGAGCGGAATGACTTCTTTCCACGTTTTGATGCACTGCTTCGCAGCGGCTTCATCATCCATCCCCTCATAGCGCATCCCGGTGAAGGTGATGACGCTTTTACAATCGACTGCCTGGGCGACTTCGATGCCTTCGGTGAGTTTTGCGACGACTTCATCGTGATTAGCTGGATTGCAGGGACCTGTCGCAAAGCCATGGGTGCTGATGAGGGAAATATCGAGTCCGAGCTTTTTCACTTCCGGATAGGCCTCGCGGGGAATGCCCTCCATCCCCGCAAAGCCGAGTGCCTTGCAATGGTGGGCGAGTTCGATCGCATTGAAGTGGTCTTTGAAACACCACCCCATGATCGATTGATTAATCCGCCCGTTTTTGATGACGAACTCCGGATCGACTTCAGAGCGAAGGAGCTGAGCGAAAGTCTCGGTGGAAGTGAGCGAGAGACCGCCGGCAGCGGTCATCATTTGGAGGAGGAGGCGTCGGCGATCTATCATGATGATGAATCTAGCCAATTGCCCGGCATTTTGGCAAGCGCTGCTGTGTCACGCAGATGAGGCGGCGACACGCCGGAATGGCAGGGCGAAACAATCATAAAGTGCTTGCGAATAGCGATAGATTCGCGGTTGGATAAGAACGCACAAGCCACCCCGCTTTCTGTTTTGCCATGAGATTTTTCCCCGCCTCACTTCGCGCTGCAACTTCCGCGTCAATCCGGCGTCCTATTTGGCGACTCGCGATTTTTACTGCTGCGGTATTGGGATTGTCGCTCACAAGTTGCGAAACGGTGGGGGTGAACTACGCGACGCCCACGACTGCCGTGCCCGATGCCTGGACTCTAAGTATTCAGCCACATCTCGACGACGATGCCGCCTGCCTCTCGCAGTGGTGGCTCGGCTTTAAAGATCCTGCACTCAATGAGCTGATCGAACGCACTCGCAACGACAACCCCGATTTTAAAATCGCGCTCCAACGTGTCGTCGAAGCACGGGCACAGCGCGGCGTTGCTTTCAGCACGCTTTTTCCGAATCTCACGCAGGAAGACAGCTTTTCCCGCGTCCGCCGCAGTGAG
>Ga0222650_1000360_pt1 | contig 37746 bp, 28 predicted proteins | sample AntAcemetagen367_FD_179820 | JGI IMG/M metagenome (GOLD analysis project Ga0222650, IMG submission 179820) | Saline water microbial communities from Ace Lake, Antarctica - #367 | ecosystem: Environmental > Aquatic > Non-marine Saline and Alkaline > Saline | place: Antarctica: Ace Lake... | reverse complement strand
ATGACATGATAGCAAGTCGCGCGGCCCTCAAACTTCAACCGCCGCCGCGACGAAGCCCCCTTCGCCTGCCAAATCGAGCCAATTCTGCGCGGCGTCTTCACCTCCGCCAGCTCTAACGGTGTCCAAATCTTCTCCCCCGCACTACTCTTCTTATCAGGGACTTGCGATCTCATCATTCTACCTTATCTCACACAAACCGCTCGTCGAGCCTTTAAAAATGTCTGGCATTTTTTAGGTGCTCGCAGGAGATCATCTGATGTCATCTCCCCTCCCTGACCAACGAGTCAAGCTCGCGCGTGTTCTCTCAGACCGTCTCCCCCGCCGGAATCCTAACTCCGGCTCTCCAGAAATCCCATAATCCCGCCCACCGCCTCATTGAGGACCTTAGAAGTCGCCTCATAAGCCGGCCGCCCCATTCCGATGGGATCAGGGACATCGACCCCGACCCTGCCGTTGATTTCCGCAAAATCGCAGGCTAGGTGATATTTCTCATCCTGCTCCGGATGCATCATCTCAAGCATCTCCAAATGCCCCTCCGTCATGCAAAAGACCGCTTCCGCTTCCGCCAGCATCTCCTCATCCACCATTCGGCTCCGGAAATCTCCCAGCTCAATCCCTTGGTCCCGAAGGACCGCAACCGTCTCACGACTCGCCGCGCTTCCCGGTTGCGCTGCCACTCCGGCAGAAGAAACCTCAAAATCAGCAGCCGCAGCCGCTTTGCGAAAAATCCCCTCCGCCATCGGGCTCCGACAGGTATTTCCAGTACAGACAAACAAGATCTTACGTGCCATGGAAAGGACGCTAGCTCGCTTCCAGTATCTCTCAATCATCAATTGCCCATCTCCGAAAAAATGAAGATCCTCCACTACGTTCTGGCCGCCCTCTTCTTCCTCTTCGCCTATTACCAGCGAAACGACATCGACCCAGAGATCTACACCAATCCCTCCTCGCTCGACTCCGCTCTCTGGCTTCTCTTCTACGCCATTATCGGCGTGGGATTTTTTCTGATGACCTTCAAGAAGCTCCCGATCTGGTATTTCGCCCTCGCCGTCATGGCCTGCCTCATCGAAATGTCGATGTCCGGCCCCGGCCTCTGGGACAATCTCTTCGGCGACAGACCCTTCACCATGACCCAGGTCTCGATGTCCGCAGAGGACTCCCGCGTCGAACTCACCCGCGAATTCTTCGGCGCCCTCATCGCCCTCGCGGCCGTCATTTTCCAGTTCTGGCAAAATAAGAAGAACTCTCCGACCAAATAAAAGCGGCTCTTCAAATCAAAGCCCACAAGCGGTTACTCCGACCACCGGCTCGACCTTCATCAAACTGAATTCGGAAGTTCTCCTTCCCTCATTGCCCTCGACTGGGATTCCGATGATCAAGGTGACCCTTGCGAATTCTAAGCGAAGGGATTATCTCGAGAACCAAACCCTGTTCTTTCCCTTTCGGACTCTCCCCTCCCGTTCGCCGTCAACCTCAATCTTAAAATCCGAAAATTCATCGGTGATTAAGATTGGCAGGCATTCTTTGATCTGCAGGTCAGCGAGGGCCTTGTCGGAGTCAGCGAATGCCACTGCCGGACCCTTGGATTTCAAAGAGAAGGCCTGCAATTTGGCCTTAGCTGGCAAAAAACTTCCGAGTCCACGCAAGCGCGATCAATCGAGCTTCAGGCGATACGCCTTGGTCGCGTTTTTCCAGAAGTAGCGTTCACACGCTTCCTGTCCCTTGGCCGAAAAATACTCATTCACCAGCTTCACATAACTTGTGTAGTCACCACTGTTCCGAGTGCACGGCCAATTACTGCCAAAGATGAGCCTCTCGGAACCAAGATTTTTCCAAAGGACATCTAGAACGCTCCGATAGTGGTCGATGACATGAGGCGCGGGCTGGAGAATGCTGCGCTGATATAATCCTGAAATCTTGCACCAGACATTCTTGTTTTTTGCGAGCTTCTCAACGGCCGTAACCCACTCGGGATTGGCTTCCTTGCCGTCAAAATCATACCCGAGAACATGATTTACCACGATGTGTAGATTGGGAATCGTCCGCGCCAACTGAGCGACTTGCTTCACCGCCTCGACCCCACCTCCATTGACAAGAATATCGACACTCAAGTCACTCTTTGCGAGCTCACGAAGGCTCGCGATAAATTTCGGATCGCTACAATTGATCGGCTTCTTTTCGCTGCCATTGCGCGCCCGAATCCCGACGAGGCGGGCATCCTTCTGCAACTCCTTTAACTGCTTCGCAAAGTCCTCGGCATAAGGATCAAGATTGCCCACCAGTCCCACAAAGTAGTCGTCTCCCTTGACGAGATCAAGGACCCACCGGTTGTCCTCGAGACGATCACTGGCTTCCACCACGATCACACCGGTAAGGCCCGACGGCTTGGAAACTTTCTGGAACTCCGCCGGCAAGTGCGGACGATAAAGCACCGCGTCATTCGTCGGCGGCCAAGGAATACCCTCTGCGCGGGTCGGATCATAGAGATGAATGTGGGTATCAATCATGTGCTTCACCTTGGGAAGCGGGCGCTCATCTGCGGCCGTGATCGAGATAAGAAATAGAAAGGAAAAAAAGAACTTCATGGGAATGCCAACCACCCTACGGGTCCGGCATCAACTCACCAGAAAATTGCAGCGCCGTACGAAAAGCAGCGAGCTAGCGCACTCCCAGCCTCTTACGAAACTCCCCTGGCGGGCATCCCACTGCCGACTTGAATTGTCGCGTCAACGACGACTGCTCGCTATACCCGCAGCGCAGCGCGATCTCCGCGATCCCCAACTCCGTATCCCGCAGTAATTGTGCCGCCAGTTCGATGCGCACCTTTCTCACAAATTGCCCCACGCTCATTTTAAAAACACGCTTCACCCGCCGCTCCAAATGCCCCGCCTTCATCCCCGCAATCTTTGCCAAACTCTGTACCGTGATTTCCTCGTCCATATGATCGTGCACCCAATCCACCACCCGGCGCAACCCCGCCATCTTCAAATCCCCTACGCTCGGCGTATCGAGATCCCGTGAAATCGAAACCAATCCCGTCACCACCCCCACCTCATCTTTCAACAAAAACTTACTCGCCAAATACCATCCCAACGACCCATCGCGATTCGTAATCAGCTCCAACCGGTCCGTAAATTCCCTCCCCCGCCGCAACACCTCTTTATCCTGCCTTTGGTAAACCGCCGCTAACTCCTGCGGAAAAAGCTCTTCGGCCCGTCGCCCGATGACCTGCTCCTCCGAGACCAATCCGAGACGATGCGCAAAGGCCGGATTCGCCGCCCGATAAACCCGATCCGCATCCTTCACACAAAAAACAATATCCGGAATCACCCGAAAAATTCGATCAACCATCTCCAGATCCATCATCACTGCACATTATACCCCAGCCGCTCGTTCAAGGCATCAGACAGCAAAACCGGATTCCCCAGCATCTTCCTCTGTCCCTGCACGAGCCTTATCTTAGGCGCTCATCTCTTTCGTGCACTCAAATTCCACCGCCTCACACCGAGATCCCTCATTGGGATGACCTTATTCAGGATCCTTCCCCCGCAAGAGGAGAGATGCCACACCTACAAATTTTTGACCGTGCACCCCATGGGACCCGTGCCATACGGTCAAGACCCAGCTCCATTTTCGCGCTAGAGTAATGAGTCATGTCCAAGTCGCCTTCCACCTCCCAGCTCCAGAACCGCCTGCCCTCTCACGAGCGTCTCGATCAGGCCTGCGAACTCGCGGCCGAGCTCCTTGCCGCGCCCCGAAGCGCGGTCGAGACGAAGGAAGCTGCCAAAATGGCCCGCCTCCTCGCCGACCCCGCTGGCAAGGAGTTAACCTTCCATTTGGCCGACGAAGTCTTCCGCCCACCCTCTGCCTCCGCCCAAGCGGCCGCCTTCCGCCGCCTCGTCAAAACCCATGGCGTCCCCAAATACCTTCGCCCGCACGAGCGAGCCCTCATGCACCTTGGGGCCTTCGCCTCCCGCTTCCTCCCCGGTATCGTCATCCCCGCAGTCACCGCGCAAATCCGAAAAGACAGCCAGCGCGTCATTCTCGCCCGAGAGGATAAACCGCTCAGCGCCTACTTTACGAAACGCCCCAGAGTAAACCTGAACCTCCTCGGCGAAGCCATTCTCGGAGAACAAGAAGCTCAAAATCGTCTCGAACAAAATCTCGAACTCCTTGCCAGACCTGAGTGCCACTCCCTCTCGGTGAAAATCTCCGCGATCTTCTCACAGATCAATCTCCTCGATCAGGAAGGCACCCTTGCCGCCATTCAGACCCGCCTCCGTCGACTCTACCGCACCGGAAAATTCATCACCCTCGACATGGAGGAATACCGCGATCTCGATCTCACTTGCGAGGCCTTCAAGCGCACCCTCGGGGAACCCGAGTTCGAGAAGCTCGAAGCCGGCATCGTCCTTCAAGCCTACCTCCCTGATTCCTACCAAGCTCTCCAAGACCTCACCGCCTGGGCCAAAACACGAAAAACCGCCATCAAGATCCGCATCGTCAAGGGTGCCAATCTCGCCATGGAAAAAGTCGAAGCAAGCCAGCACCACTGGGAACAGGCCCCATACGATGACAAGACTGATGTCGATGCCAACTACAAGCGCCTCCTTCACTTCGCCATGCTTCCGGAAAACGCGCAACACGTCCGCATTGGCGTCGCCTCCCACAACCTCTTCGACATCGCCTACGCGCTCCTTCTACGCGAAGAAAACGGCGTCGAAACCCGCGTGGAGCTTGAGATGCTCGAGGGCATGGCCAACGAACACGCCCGTGCCCTCGATACCAAAGGCTCTCACGTCCTCTTTTATGCCCCCGTTGTCAAAAAAGAAAATTTCCACTCCGCCATCGCCTACCTCATCCGCCGACTCGATGAAAACACCTCACCTGAGAACTTCCTCGCTCATATCTTCTCAATGAAGCCCGGTGATTCCGCCTTCAAGGAACAAGAGGCCCGCTTCCGCGATTCCTGCACCCGTATCCCCACCGTCAAAGCCGGCCCCAACCGCACCCAAAACCGATTTTTGGTAGCACCGGACACCAGCTCGCCTTTTGAGAACTCTCCTGAAACCGACTGGGTCCTCCCCGTCAACCGGGCTTGGCTTGATCAGGCCATCTCAAGTTACGGACCCGACACCCCGCCTGCTCTCGCCGACATGGAAGGAGTCAGGGCTGCCCTCGAAACCGCTGCCGCCTGCCGCTGGTCAGACACCACCTCAAGTGCACGCGCCGAGCTTCTCCGCGATGCCGCCACCGAACTCGAAGGAGCCCGTGGTCGACTCATCGCCTGCATGCGCCTCGAGGCCGCCAAGCGCCCCTTCGAGGCCGATGTCGAAATCTCCGAAGCGGTCGATTTCGCAAATTACTATGCAGATCGTACTTTAGACACCGACTTCCTCGATGGCACCTCCCCCACCACTCTTGGCACCATCGTGGTCACCCCGCCGTGGAATTTCCCCTGTGCCATCCCCTGCGGCGGCATCCTGGCCGCGCTCGCCGCCGGAAACCCCGTCATTATCAAGCCCGCACCCGAAGTCATCCAAACCGCTTGGGAAATGGTGCGCTGCCTTTGGAAGGCCGGCATCCCCCGCGAGGCCCTGCAATTCCTCCCCTGCCCTGATAATGAAGTCGGCCAATTCCTCGTCTCTTCATCACGAGTCGCCGGAGTTATTCTCACCGGATCTACCCTCACCGCCGACCTGTTCCAAAGCTGGAACCAAGACCTCGAACTCTTCGCCGAAACCTCCGGCAAGAACGCCCTCATCATCACCTCATCCTCCGATCCCGATCTTGCCATCAAGGATCTCGTGAAGTCAGCCTTCGGTCACGCCGGACAAAAGTGCTCCGCCGCCTCCCTTGCCCTCATCGAAGCCGACCATTACGACAGCCCAACCTTCATGGCCCAACTCAAGGATGCCGCAGCCTCCCTCCCCATCGGGGAAGCCACCGATCCGGCCGCCATCGTCACCCCGCTCATTCAAGAGCCCGGCCCTGATCTCCTCCGCGGACTCACCCAACTTGATGACGGAGAAACCTGGCTCCTTGAACCACAACGACACGGACCGAATCTCTGGTCTCCCGGCATCCGCCTCGGAGTCAAGGCCGGCTCCTGGATCCATCAAACCGAACTCTTCGGTCCCGTCCTCGCTCTCATTCGGGTGGAGACACTTGAAGAGGCCATCACCATCCAGAACTCCTCCGACTTTGGCCTCACCGGCGGCATTCACTCTCTTGATCCGGGCGAGATTTCCCAGTGGCGCGAGTCGGTCGAAGTTGGCAATGCCTACATCAATCGCCCAATTACGGGAGCCATCGTACGACGCCAACCCTTCGGCGGCTGGAAACGCTCATCCGTCGGTCCCGGCGCCAAAGCTGGCGGTCCGAACTATCTCACCCAGTTCTCCCACTGGCAGGAAAACAAGCTCCCCGCCCGCCAGGCCGAACCCGAGCCCCATGTGCTCGAGTTACTCAGAGAACTTGGAAACGAGGAGCGCCTCGTCGCCGCCGCCCGAAGTTACGCCTACTGGTGGCGAGAGGAATTCTCAAAGGAACACGATCCCTCAAATCTTCTGGGTGAGACAAATCACTTCCGCTACCGGGTCGCCCCGGAAGTCGTGATCGAGAATCCCAGCAAACTCCAAATCATCGCCGCCGCCACCGTTGGCACGAAAGTTATGAACCACTCCAGTCATCCGCTCGCCAAACAACTTCCAGAGAATGCCCTCAGCAACGGCCGCCTCGAACTCCTCAATTATCTGCACGAGCAATCAATCAGCGAAACCACCCACCGTCATGGTCGGATCGCAAACTGACTATTGCGGCCCTTCTTTTTCGGCGTCACCAAGAGCGCCAAACCGCCAAGAAGCGCCATAGGCACCGAGAGCAAAGCGAGCGCCAAACCCGACCAAACCGCGACTCCCAGCAGTGGCAGTTTATCCCGGGTTTTCAGAGCTCCGCGACTCTGAGTGGAACCCGCAATCTCATCGATTTCAAAGCGATAGGGGCCAGTCTTCTTGAGATCATATTCGCCAAAGCGACGGAGTTCATTGCCATAACCATCCCGGTTCAACTCACAAAGCTCCCCCTCCGGATCAAAGAGCCGCACCTCGCCATCAGCCTTGATAATCTCAGGCGAACTCCCTAAGCCCGTATTGGTATCCACCAAAACCAGAATGGCAGCCTCATCCAAAACAAAAGTCTCCTTCCCACCCGTCGGAATCTCAACCACTTCATCTCCCAAAAGGAGAAACGCTAAAAAGGCATAGGCCAGAGACAGCCCCGCTCCCATCACCAGATACAACGAGAACTTTAGAATACTCTTGCCAGGACTCTTCATCCCCGAGTCTAGTCAGTCCGACTTCGTGAGTCACGCCCCGAGAGAGCCAATCCCTCACGCCCCTTCAATCGAACCCATGCCGCTCGACCCTACCGAATTCCGCCAGCGCACCCGCTTCGTCGTCAAACTCGGGCGCGCCTTGCACGACTGTGGGTCCACCAGCGAACGCATCGAGCAACATCTCACCAATGTCACCACGATGCTGGGACTCAAGGGGAGTTTCCTCGTCAGCCCGACAACCTTCACCTGTGCCTTTTGGGAAGACGATGAACTTGATCAATTCGTGCACATCGAGCGCGTCGAGCCTGCCGACTACAACCTCGGCCGCCTCTGGGAGATCGACCACCTTGTCGAGAGCATGGAACTTGGAAAAACGAACTTCAGCCATGAGCTCGACGAACTCAAGCGCCTCAACGAAGCCCCACCCAACTACGCGCGTCTTCTCGATACCTTCTCTTGGGTCCTCACCGGCGGCTGCTTCTCCGCCCTCCTTTCGGGGAATCCCTGGAATGCCGCAGTCTCCGCCCTTATCTCGGTTCTCATCTTTCTGATCGTCAGCCAAACCTCCCGCCATCCGCGCTGGAAACAGGTCGCGACCATCATCGGAGCGATGGCCGCCGGACTTTTGGCGAGTGTCATCGCCGCCGCCGGGCTCCCCATCAATCCTCCGCTGGTCGTTCTCTCTTCGCTCATTATTTTTATCCCGGGTCTCGCACTCACCGTTTCCCTCACCGAGATCTCCGCCGGACATCTCATCTCAGGGTGCTCCCGCTTGGTCGATGCCCTGATGACTCTCCTCAAGCTCTTCTTTGGAGCCGTGAGCGGAATCGCCATCACCCGCTTCTTTTTCGACGCCGTTCCCGGAGTTTTTGATCAGCTCAATGAGCTCGCCGACATGCCCTCTTGGCGGGTTTGGCCCGCCTTGATCGGCCTTTCTCTCTCCTTGGGCATCGGGCTCAATATCCCGCGCCGGAGAGTCGGGTGGGGAATCCTTGCCGTCCTCATTGCTTTCAGCTCGGCAACCCTCGGGGAAAAGACATTTGGCGTCTTCGCCGGGGTCTTCCTCGGCGCCCTCGCAGTTGGACTTTACGCCAATCTTTTTTCCCGACTGACCCGCGGCCCCGGTTCAATTCTCATGACTTACGGAGTCATTGTTCTCGTTCCGGGAAGTAAGGTCTACTCCATTCTCAATCAATGGGTCTCCGGAGAAACCATCCTACCCAGCCAAAGCGGCAGCACCGCCCTCATGGCCTTCGTCTCGCTCACCGCCGGACTCCTCTTCTCAAACGCCTTCCTGCCACCGCGCAAAAGCCTGTGAGACTTACCCCTGCGGGAACCTGAATTGGTGCTAGATTAAGGGGCTGCCACTCGTAAAAAACCGCAACCCTATGCCTCTCTCGCTTCGACTCATCTCCCTTTGCTTTCTGACAATCACGTCCGCGGCCTCGGCAGGCTCGCCGATCAGTTTTAATGACCAGATTCGTCCGCTTCTGACAAAGAACTGCACCACCTGTCACGGCGGAGTCAAAAAGGCGGGCGAGGTCTCTTTTCTATACCGCGAGGATGTTCTCGGGAAGGGCAAGTCCGGCCGCCCTGTCGTGATTCCAGGAGATCCCGCCAAATCAGAATTGATCCGCCGGCTTAAGACCGATGACCCGGATGATCGCATGCCACCCCCTGATCACCACCCCAAGCCCATCCCCGCTGAGGATATCGCTCTCTTTGAACAGTGGATCGCCGAGGGTGCCGAATGGGGCGACCACTGGGCCTTTGTTAAACCCACGATGCCCATCACGCCCCCAGTTCTAAAATCAAGCTGGCCTAGACAAGAACTCGATCACTTCATCCTCGCCTCGCTCGAAAAGGCCGACCTGCCCCCTTCGCCTCCCGCTTCGCCGACCGCCTGGCTTCGCCGCGTCAGTCTTGACCTCACCGGCCTTCCTCCCACTCTTGAGGAACATCAGACTTTTAGGGTCGCTGCTTCGGACGATCTCCAAAAGGCCAAGGAATCCGCCGTTGCTCGCCTCCTCGCCTCACCCGCCTACGGCGAGCACATGGCCGTAATGTGGCTCGATCTTGCCCGCTACTCCGACACCTTCGGCTTCGAGAAAGACCCGCACCGCAACATCTGGCCCTTTCGCGACTGGGTCATTCAGTCTTTCAACAAAGACCTCCCCTTCGACCAATTTACGATCAAACAACTCGCCGGAGATCTTATCGAAGACCCGGCACCCGAGGACCTGATTGCCAGCTCATTTCATCGTAATACCCAGAACAATACCGAGGGAGGCACCGATGATGAAGAGTGGCGAATGGCCGCCGCCATGGATCGGGTCAGCACGACTTGGACCGCCTGGAATGGCACCACCTTTGCCTGCGTCCAATGCCACTCGCATCCTTACGAGCCCATCCCGCATGAGGACTACTACCGCTTTCTCGCCTTCTTCAATAACTCCGAGGACATCGACCAAAACAACGAGTTTCCGCAAACCAAAGTCGCCAACGATCCCGACCACCAGGCCGAATCGGTCATGCTCGAAAAGCAGATCCGCCGAACGCGTCGCACCCTCAACCGCCAAGCGCGCGATCTCGCACAAGGCATTCAAGATTGGTCGCCCTTCGAGGCCACTTCCAGTGCCGCCACTCCCGAAACCGGAAAAGTAGAGCAGCAAGAGAACGGCGATTTCCTCTCCTCCGGCACCAACCCCACCCGGGCGGTCTTCACCCTCAACTCCTCCGCCACGCCCTTTTCCGCCCTTCGCTTCTCCATCCTCCCGCTCAGCGACGACCCCGCGAAGTGGGATGAACAAGGGGCCGTCGCTTCCCAGATCGAGGCCACCTTAATCACACCCGAGGGCACCCGCCGCCCGGTCCCCCTAAAGGAAGTCGTCGCCGATTTCCTGGCCGGCCCCTACGACCCAAACGATTCGCTAAAAAAAGGCCGCGCCGGCTTCGGAGAGTTCCCCATGATGAAAGGTCCTCGTACGGCGTGGATCGTAGCAAGTGAACCCGTGATTCCCCACCCCGGGGAGAAACTCGAAATCACGATCCACCACGGCGCGGTCTGCAATGGCGAAAACCAAAACTGCGTCCTCCGCCGCTTCCGCATCGAACTTTCCAACAACCCCATTCTTTCGCAATTCGTCGCAACTCCCGAAAGAGCCTCCGCTTGGCAAAAACTCGAGGAACTCAAGAAGCACTCCAACGACATTCCCGGACTCGCCATCCCAGTCATGCAGGAACGACATGACGAGGCCCGCCGCGAAACCCGCGTCTTCATTCGAGGCAACCGCGCCACTCTCGACGCCGTGGTCCAACCGGGCATTTCAAAACTCTTCGGCGGACCTGAAGAATCCAAGGACCGCCTCGACATGGCCCACTGGCTCGTCGGCAAGGAAAACCCCCTCGCCGCCCGCGTCCTCGCGAACCGACTCTGGGCCGGCCTCTTTGGAAACGGCCTCGTCGTGACGCTCGAAGACTTTGGGAGCTCTGGCGCTCTCCCCAGCCACCCCGGGCTCCTCGACCACCTCGCCCTCCGCCTCCGTGATCACCACCAATGGCACCTCAAACCCTTCCTTCGCGAGATTGCCCTCTCCGCAGCCTACGGGCAGGACGATAGAACAAACTCCACCCTCCTAGAGCGCGATCCCCGCAATCACCTCCTGGCCCGCGGCCCTCGTCAGAGACTGAGCGCCGAAATGGTCCGCGACCAATCCCTCGTCGTCTCGGGTCTCCTCACCGACACGCTGGGCGGAGCCCCGGTCTACCCGCCACAACCCGAGGGTGTTTGGCGCTCGGTCTATAACGGCCAAAAGTGGCAGACCTCGGAGGGACCCGATCGCTATCGACGCGCTCTTTACACCTATCGCAAGCGCACCTCCGGTTACCCCGCCTTCCTCACCTTTGATGCCCCCACCGGGGATGTCTGTGCCGCCCGCCGTATCGCGACCAACACTCCTCTGCAAGCCCTCGTGACCCTCAACGACCCCGCGCACATCGAGTTCGCGCAAGCTCTCGCCAAGCGCATGGCCGACCATCATTCCGAGATTGATTCGCAACTCGGCCACGGCTGGAAATTACTCACCCTGCAAGATGCCGATCCCGAGACTCTCGACACGCTCAAACGACTCTATCAAGACCTCGTCTCCGAACTCAAAACCGATCCGGGAGACTCCGCCAAACTTGCCAACACTCGCGAGCAGGCCGCTCTGGTTATCGTTGCCAATACTATCCTCAATTCCGACGTCGCCCTGAACCGATGACCCATCCCTTCCAAGAACTCCAACACGATCGGCTTCAGCACGAGACGCGGCGCCACTTCCTCAACACGTGTTCGGTCGGCCTCGGCGGACTTTGGCTTGCCAGCCAAACCAACTCCGCCCTCGGTTCCGCCCTCCACAAGGACCCGGCTCAGCCCTTTGCCCCCGCCGCCCCGCACTTCGCCCCTAAGGCCAAACGCGTCATCTACCTCCACATGGCGGGAGCTCCCAGCCAGCTTGAACTCTTCGACCACAAGCCCGAACTCAGCAAACTCGATGGCAAAGACTGCCCAAGTGAGTTTCTCGAAGGCCAGCAATTCGCTTTCATCCAAGGAGTTCCCAAGATGCTCGGTTCAGTTTTCCCTTTCCACAAGGCGGGCAAATCCGGCCAATGGATTTCCGATCGCCTTCCCCACCTCGAGGGCGTGATCGATGACATCTGCTTCATTAAATCGATGTGGTCCGATCAATTCAACCACGCCCCCGCCCAACTCCTTCTCCACACCGGAAGCCAAAGCCCCGGCAACCCCTCGGCCGGCGCCTGGACAACCTACGGCCTCGGCAGTGAGAACCAAAACCTTCCCGGCTTCATTGCCCTCACCTCCGGTGGCAAGAACCCCGACGCCGGAAAGTCAGTCTGGGGAGCCGGTTTTCTTCCCTCGGTTTACCAAGGGGTGCAGTGCCGTTCCGAAGGAGATCCTGTCCTCTACCTCGGGAACCCCGACGGCATTTCACGCAACCTTCGCCGCCGTTCCCTTGATGCCCTCTCGGAACTCAACCAACGCATCGCAAGCGACGTCGGCGACCCCGAAACCCTCACCCGCATCGCGCAGTATGAGATGGCTTTCCGCATGCAGATGCACGCCTCCGATGCCTTCGATGTCAGTAAGGAACCGGCAAACGTTCACGAAGCTTATGGCACCCAGCCAGGCAAGGAATCCTTCTCCAATAACTGCCTCCTCGCGCGGCGACTCGCCGAGCGCGGCGTCCGCTTTATTCAGCTTTTCGACTGGGGCTGGGACTCCCACGGGACCGGCCCCAATACCGACCTTCGTCAAGGTTTCGTGAAGAAGTGCGACGAAATTGACCGGCCCATTACCGCTCTCCTCAAGGACCTCAAGCAACGCGGCCTTCTCGATGAGACCCTCGTCATCTGGTCGGGCGAATTCGGCCGGACCCCGATGCGTGAAAACCGGGGTGGCAAGACAATGGGGAATGTTGGCCGTGACCACCACCCCTCCGCCTACACCCTCTGGATGGCCGGCGGCGGCGTAAAGGGTGGCCTCACTTATGGCGAGAGCGATCCTCTTGGATACAATGCCGTCGTTGATCGCGTCAGTGCCCACGATCTCCATGCCACTCTCATGACCCTCCTCGGCTTCGATCACAAGCGCTTCACCTACCCCTTCCAAGGGCTCGATCAACGGCTCTCGAACGTGACCAAGTCGTCCCGAATTCTACACGATATCATTGCCTGAAATCTACCCTCTAAGGCGCAAACTTGAGGGCAATGCCACCGGGCAACACTTCCCTCGAGTTCAAGAAGCGGGACGCCAAGGAAGGGTCCAAGGTGTGAACCGGGTGGCGCTCGAGAAATTGCGGGCCAGCCAGATTGAAGACACTGCGGATGGGGTTGATCAGAGAGGAAGCCAGACGATCAGACTCGAATTTTTCGAGCTCTGGAGCTTGCAAATATATCCCACGGGTCTCCCGGTTATACCGCAAGACCTATCGTGAGCCCGATTCGGACCTTATTGCGATCCGGCACCATTCCAAAAACGGGGTTTGAAAGTGCGAGTTCGCCGACCCCACTGACCGCTTGTCGGAACGGAAAAGAGGGCGCCAGCGCGCTCATGATGTGATCTGTCCGAATCACATATTGGGAGCGCAGGGCCAGATCAGCGCCGGTGGCACAGGACGCCAGAATAAGGGCAGGAGAAGCAATACTCGCTTTCTAAAAAAATCTCTTCGTGTCATCATTTGGAGTTCCTTCGATAACAGCACGCACGCTCTCTCGTAACTGAATACGGAGCAAACGATGGGGGAAAGAGGAGTCGCTCACATTCAGGAACCCGCAGCCACTTGGAGCTCGGTCGCCGGGACCAACTGATGGGCTGTCAGAAATCTCGTCCGCAGCCGAGCGGATTCAGCCTTCGCGAAAGCAAGGTTGACTTGCTCAACCAAAGGAGCGGCAGGAGGGAAAAATGACTTTAACAAAACGACCACGAGGTCCCGCTTCCAACCCCTCCCTGGGGGAACTCCGGCCGCATTTGAGAGCTCCGTCAATGAGGATTCGATCTTCTGGTGCATTTGCTCATTTTCAATAAGCGGCCTCCCCAGCTTCGCATCGGCCGCCACCGCATTCGCCCACACCTGCAGGCTCGTATCAACTCGGGCATAGGCCTGCTGGATCTTGAAGGCATTCTTTTCGTAAGTTCCACCCTCCTTCGCCTGGCGAACGATCTCCTCGGCTCGGGTCTTCCAGGTCAGTCCGGCATCGGCCTTCTCCAGAAAATATCTCCGCTCACCGCTTGCGTTGGGATCGGACTTTGTGAATGGATCGGGATCCGAGCCACCACATGAAACCAAAAAACAACTCAGGAGAACCGTCGCAATCAAGGAGGGTAAGGAAATAATCATACGAACCAGACCATGGCTTGACTCCACTGAGCAGACAATCAAAAAAGGGGACGCCCAATGAAGAAAAGACGATTGTATTTTTTCCTGATGGTTGGAATTCAAACTCTTTCCGCCGAAACCAGCGCCCTCCTCATTGGGAATGCCACCTATCCCCTGGGAACCCAACAGCTCCCGGAGATTCGATCCGAACTCCCACAAGTCACCCGCTCCTTGCGCCGCTTTCTAAAATTCGGGGAAATCGAGATGCAATACAATCTCGATACCGTCCCCATGAACCGCTCATTAGAGACCTTCATCAGAGGAGCGGAGAAATCCCCGGGGATCGAAGGGAAAGACTTTTGCTACCTCCACTTTTCCGGGCACGGACTCATCGAGGGATCCCAAATCCTGCTCTTACCAAGCGACTCGAAGTATCATCGTGACTCCGGAAATATGCAGCTTGAGACCATTCCCCTGACCCGGATCCTCGCCATGCTCGAGGAACACGATGAGGTCCCGGTGATCGTGATTCTTGACTGCTGTTTGGAAGGTCAAAAAGACGAGTTTAAACTTTCCTATCTTGAGAAGCGTTGTCCGGACAATGTCTGCCTCGTGACCCCGGTCAGTATCGGTGAAGAGGCTCCTGCAAAGAGTCTCCTCAATCAGGAACTCCTTCGCTGTCTCGCAGACGATAACCTGAAAACCTGGGATGCCGTTGTTGAAAACCTTGCCAATACCAAGGTGGGATTTTCACCACTCGTGATCAATTCCAAGGCCGTCTCCAAGGTCGATAAAGAAGAACAAGTTGCCCTCAATAGATCAGACGGAAATTCTCTCACAAAAGTTCTTAAGGAACTCGAAACCAGGCAATCCCCAGCGGGTCAAAAAACCCGGAACAGCGTGGGTCATCAACTGATCTTCTGCCCGCCGGGCCGCTGCCAGATGGGGAGTAAACCTGGCGAAATGGGACATTCCCTCAAAGACGAAATGGTCATCGATCGCATGATCCCCACGCCATTTCTGATCGGGCGTCGCGAAGTCACCCAAGGAGATTGGAAAATAATCTTTCGCACAAATCTCGCCGAACAAGCGGAGAAGGCTTTTCGAGATGACGTCATCTATGACTCGATGAACGGAAGAACGATTAGGGATTTTTTCTCCGCAAAGAAAGCCACGGACCTCGTTCTCAAGGAAGAAGACGAACTGCCCATCTGTTGGGTGAACTCTCTGGAGGCGCGTGAATATTGCGCCGAACTTACCCGACTTGAACAGGCACGGGGATTCCTTCCGGCGGGTTGGGAATATGGCCTGCCGACCGAGTGGGAATGGGAATATGCCTGCCGGGGTGGCGATTTTAAGAGCTTCAATTTCGAGACCGACCTTACGGAAGCGGGTTGGTCCGGGAAGAATTCCTTCATAGAGTATGAGGGTCGTGGCTTGGCTCGGTCGACGCTCATTCCCACGGCCCCCGAAATCAACGAGGCCGGCCCGCGGGTCGTGGGCCTAAAGTTGCCTAACCCCTGGGGCCTCTACGACTGCCTCGGCAACGTCTGGGAAATCTGTGAGCGCGAAGAAGGGGACCACCTCACACCCCGCCGAGGTGGCAGTTGGTTGACGAATGCCGAATCCTGTCGACCCGCCAACCGCGATCAGATCAAACCGACCTTCCGCTTCATCGACCAAGGGTTCCGAATTTGCCTGCGTAAAAGCGGATAGAATAAAGGGAATTGGCAGATCGCCAATTCCTTCCTTTCCTGCCCATACTGCCCGCGTGAGCGCACCTTCAAACGACCCTCTTCATGGTATCAAACTCGAAGAAATGCTGATCCAGCTGGAAGAGAAATACGGATGGACTGAACTCGCCGACCGCATCCGAATCCGCTGCTTCGCCAACAATCCTTCCCTCAAGTCCTGCCTCAACTTCCTCCGCAAGACGCCCTGGGCCCGCAACAAGGTCGAGATCCTCTACAAGGAAACGTTCTGCTAGATCACTCGATCACGAGCTTGCCCGCCTCTTCCTTCAGGGAAGAATCGTAATTTGGTCCCCCGTTGAGATCGCGACCTTCCCCGCAAGAGGGGCCAATCAGAAAAGGTGGGCATCGACATGTCGCGTCATCCCACCGCCTCGCCAAGGCGGGAATGCACTTCAATCACGCCCATGTGAACATCGCCGTCTGTCAGCCCTCCCGGCAATCGATCATGACGGACCGCTACCCCCACCACAATGGCCCGGAAGGATTCGATCCCATTGACGACGACGTCCCGACTCTGCAGGAAAAATTGCGTGAGGCCGGGTATCTCAACATAATCTTGAGGAAAGAAGTCCACCTCAATCCAAAGCACCGCTATTGCTGGGATCACGACATCGCCCCTTTGCCGGGAGCACCCGGGAACTTCGGAGTTGGCGCAAAGACCTTCCCAAAGTCACCGGCACCATTAAAGAAGAGAAAATCTCCGTCCCCCAATTCGTGGTCAACCTCCCTGCCGTCCGTCAGGAAATCGCCGAGTATTACACTTCGGTCTTCCGCTGCGACGAGTCCATCGGAGCGGTCCTAAAGGCGCTTGAGGAAAGCGGATTTTCAGACAACACCCTCGTGATGTTCATCAGCGATAATGGCCTCGCGGTCCCTTTCGCCAAAGCCAACTGCTATCTCAACAGCACCAAAACTCCCTAGATTATCTCATGGCCTGGAAAAGTAAAACCAAGAACACGCGACAACGAACACCTTATCGCGGTTCCCAAGTATCAGAATGGGATTCACAAAATGCGTGAGGCCCTCCGTGAGCGGATGAAAAAACCAACGATCCCGCCCTCGAAGCATTTGAAAAAAAGGATGACCCAAAAGCTCTCGATACCTTCATCACGGAGCAAAAAGTCAGGACTGCAAAACGCCACCAATAATGGCAGGAGAGCAAGGGCACCCCCACTGCCTGCTTCTCAAATTTCGAGGCTCAAAGCTGCATCAACTCTCCGCCATTCCTGGCAGAGACTAGGCAGGCATCGAGGACCTTCTGGGTTTTTAATGAGATCTCTGGCCAAAACGGATCCGGAGAACCACTCAAGGCCAATTTGGCAAAATTGCGGAACAACTTTGTCTCCTGCGCGCTCGGCCCATTGTTGGCGTCTTCCTCAACCCCGAATGTTCTCTCATTCTTCTCTTTCGTAAATTGACAGCCCTCCTGGGTAAACTTTGGATTCAATACTTTAAACTCCGACTTCCCCCCGGTGAAGGGCAGCACAAAATCGTCCACTTTCAGATGCCCTTGTGACCCACTCACATGCAACCACTGCTGGTTCTCGGTCAGGAATGAATTGTAAAACGTCGCGGAGGTTCCATTCGCAAAAAAGAGTTCGGCACTGAGTTCCGTTGGCACCGAATTGGCACTCTCACCCTGCCCCGTGGTCGCCAGCATTGTTGCTCGCAGAGAAACCGGCATTTCATACTTCATCACAAAAAGGGTGACCCTGATGGTATACCACCCCAAATCTCCGAGCGCACCGGCGGGCTCCAACTCGCTGCTGCTACGAATGTTTTCACCAAAAAATTCCGGAGGCGCACAAAAGGAAAATGCCGACGCGATTCTCTTGATCTCGCCAACATTCGCGGGATCATCGAGCGCCTCTCTGAGCATTACCATCCGGTCGCTATGCATATACATCACCCCGTCCATGAACTGAACACCACTTGCAGCGCAGGCTGAGGTCATGGTCCTCAGCGCGCTCAAGTCGACCGCACAAGGCTTCTCGCACATGACATGCTTGCCGGCCTCGGCCGCCTTCACGACCCATTCTTCACGCATCCCCGTGGGCAGAGGAACGTAGATCGCATCGACATCATCCGCCGCTACCATCGCGTCATACCCCTCGATCGCCCGGGGTATTTCCGGAAAAGGACACTGGGCCTGGCACTCCTCGATGAAGCGCTGTGCTGTCGCACCCTGACGGCTTGCAACCGCCGTCACAATCCCGTTACCGGAATTCCTAATGGCATCCCAATTCTTCCGCGCAATATTCGCCGAACCTAAAATTCCCCACCGCAATGTCTCTCCCATGCCGGTGATTAAAACGTAATCCGCGCTCCGAGACAAGCCAGCTTCTCGTTTAGCGTTTTCTCCGGAGTTCATCAATCTCTCCCTGCATCCTTGCGACCTCCCTTTCGGTTTCACCCAGAGGTTGGGACTCCACCAATTTCTCGCGATGGTAACCAACGTGCTTCATCCATTGCTCGCTCCGATGGCTCCGCAGGCGATCGATGGTCACAAAAAGTGGATCCTTTTGAATCGTGGCCACATCATCCCCCGGAACCTCGACTCCAAGCCCCGTCATGATCGAGGCCGCCATAAACAAGTGACCTTCTTTTCCCGGATGCACCCGGTCTTTTGAAAAAACCTCGGTGCGGGCATCGCGCGCTTTGCGCATCGCCGCGTGGAGATCGATCACCTGCACGCCCTCTTCTTTGATCGTCGTCTCCCAAGCGGCATAAGCCGTCATGACACTATCATAATTAAACTGACCTTCTTTCGTCGTGGCGTCGTAGATGGGCGGAGTCACAATGAAGATCTCCGTCACCCCGGCCGCCTTGCAGTCCTTGATGAGTCTAGCCACTCCCGCCTTGAAGGCTGCAAATCGCTCGACATCAAGTGGCTTGTAGATTCCACAATTAATCCCGTAGCAGGCGAAGACGACGTCCGGCTTCACCTTCGTTAACATCCGGCCCAAGCGCTCGAAGAGACATGGTCGGGGAAATCGCCCCCCGGCATGCCCCTTTTCGCTGAGCCCGGAAACAGTCTCGCTGGAGAGACCCAGCGAGTAGAGATCGAAGTCCTTCCCCGGATTGAGCCGTTGCAGGTAGTAGGAGGTAAAACTCACATAGGTTCCCGCTTGCGTGATGCTATCGCCAAGAAAAACGGTCTTCTTCCCGGCAAGTGAATCGACAAGGGAATCCGCCCAAGCCATCGGGGAAAGTAGAGCGAGGAGAAGGAACGAGATGATCTTCGATTTCATGGAAATGAGTAGATGGAATGATTCCAAACGGACTGATACTTGGAACTCTGGACTTCGTTCTTCATCACCGGAGAAATGCCCAATGGTACTTTTCTTGTCACTTTTAAAAAATCAGGGAGCGGTGATTTCCACCCTGTAAAATCTGCGTGGATCTTGCCCCGATGTCGGAATGACGTAGGTATTTTCATGACCGGTGGCGATGGTTGGAGGAACTTCAATCCGCGGGAATGAGGCGAGATCTGTCCCGCTCACTAAGGAGTAGCGAAACCCGGGGACGGTGGGGCAACTCAGCACGCCATTCGCGGTGAGAAGCGGCGGACTATCTTCAAAAATCGAATCCTCCCAATAAGACTGCGCATGGGAAAAGGCCGCTTTGCCAAGCCGGGCCCCCATGACCCGACCGGGCCCATCATCCGGCGAGACGTGGATTCCCCCGTAAAGCCGCGACTCGCCGGCCTCATCTGCGGCGTCAAAATAGGTGGCCCACTGGAAGGTCACGGCGGTGGTCGGTCCGGCCTCGAACTGAAGACCTCCCGCAGGAATCACGCGAGAAAAAACTCCCCCCGGAAAATAGGGCGTCCCCGTCATCGAAGCCATGACCTCTGCCGCCGCCCGACTGAATCCGGAATGACCGGAAACATATCCCGCAAAGGCCGGGGTGACGAAAGTATCTCGCTGGTAGGGCAGCCATTCTTGAGCCAGAATCCAAGCGCGCCCACCCGCTTCCGTCGCCGGGTTCGCGGGCTCTCCGGGCCAGGTATTCACCGCAGTCTTACCCGTGTGCGCAGACAAATGACTGTGATAGGTTTGCACTGTTGATGCCGTCACGACCTCAACCAAACCGGGAGTGAGCGGCAAATCTCCTTGGCGACCCAGATACCGAATCGCCGAGATAGGACGAACATAATCGTAATGTTCCTTCACGCCCCAAACCGCCACCGCAGTGTTGTGAAGCGCCGCGTTCAGAGCGAGGTAGAGCTTCACTTCCCACTCCATGAGATCGAGAATTTCACCGCTCCCCCCAATCTGGAGATTCAAAGAAGGATTCGCGACAATCTCATCCGTCACCTCATTTGCCAAAACATTCCAGTGCCCCGGAGGAGTTTCGGACTCTGGACCATCGGCCCAGTATTCCGCGACACATCGACCATAATCTGCCTGTAAAACAAAGTTGTCAGGATAGGGACTACCGGTCGTTGGGTTGACGGGATGCCCGGTCCCGTCGTTACTGCCGAGGGTATTATTCCCCCTCGCCGAGGGAGATAAATTGATCAAAGCCGGTTGGGAAGGATCAAGAAGAGCGGAATATGCCAAGACCTCCACCGCGTTATTTTTAAAAGCGAGATCGCCCACGCCCCCTAACTTTGGCGGTTCTCCCGGATCGAAATAAAGCCCGTCATCATCCTGGTCATATGAAAAAAAACCGAAGGTCTTTACATCTCCCCAATGAGGGCTGACGAACTTTTGAACCTGTGAGGCCACTTGTCCGTTCTGCGTAAAGGACACTCGAAAGGCAAGGGGCTGCCACCGGTTCAGGTCATTCCAGCCATTCGGAAATCTGGAAATGGTATCATTCGTGCTCAGAATCAGCGGCGCATTGACCGCGGTGTAGCCGGACGAGTCGAGGTATCCTGGATCGGAACTTTCTCCCGCACCATCATTCGCACCGTAATCGATGATTGAGGCCGCGATACGATTCCCGAGCGCTGCCGGAAAATTGCCCACGGTTGAAGAATCCCACTGATCGTATCCCAGATTAATCATGCGCGCATCAAGCGCCGCCAGAGTCATGGCAGAATTAGTCGAGAAAGAATAACGGTGCCTCAACACTCGATAAGCGGCATAGCTAATGGCCTCTTCGCGTGCTTCCTGCAGGGTCGAGCCCTCCGGAGGAAAGGCCTCCTCATTGTGGAGATAACCCGTGGCATTTTCATCAAAGGCAGCCCAGCCATCCCACATCGCGACCGAGAGATGAAAAAGATTCCTTGCGTGGACCGTCGGCGCCGGAAAATCAACTCGGATCGCCGCCAGGTTCTCCTCGTTCCACTGCCGGGTTACGGTCTCAGAAGAAGCGTTCCAGACCATGACAAGACCCATTGTAAAAGACAAAACCCGCTTGCTTGTGAACCCTAATTTCTTTTGCATCGTTTTAAGTCAGAGGTTTTTAACCCTTGGCGGCAGGGTGGAGTATAAAGCCCCGGTTGTCAAAGTCCCCACCGCTTCTTTTCGCTCTCTTGCCTTTTGTCACCTTCTGGGGCGAGACAGGGCCGCTCTTCACGCAGCCCCCTCCGAATCTGAGAAAAGGTCCATCCTGCAGCCAGCTTTGCCAGCACCGCCAAGGTCTTCAGCGCAAAAAAAAACGATCCCAGCGCTACCCTCGATATTTTTTCGTGAGTCGTTTGGCACACTGAATCTGCGCGCCGGTCTCAAGGCAGCATTTCCGGCGGGCGCGAATCCAATCCACAGGATCAGTTCCTTTTGGGATGAAGCCCGCCTTGGCGCACCACGCAATAATGAACTGTCCGGTCCGGCCACACCCCGCCACGCAATGAACGACGACCGGCTCCCTGGCGGCGTGATGTTGATCCATCAGTTCGAGAAATTGCTCAATCTGGTGATCGCTCGGGACTCCGTAATCGGGCACCTCAAAAAAATGATACGTAAACCGTTTTGGAACGTCCTTTCGGTTGTCAAACTCGCAGACATTCACCACCGCCTTGACGCCCTTATCCTGAAAGATTTTAAAGACATAGGGGTCCGGCCACCAGGATGCCGCAATCACCCCCTCCACAATCCAAGTGAAAGGTTCGGTCCGTTCCGGTTGTCCGCGTTCCGGCCAATATGAAGGTCGCATAGGCATCGCTACTGAGGGCATTGGAGCGACCTTAATAGCCCTGTAAATTGACTTCGGCACTCTCGATCAATTCAACACGTTCTCCCATCTTCTTCTGGATGATCTTGAAATGATGTCGCTCGTCGGGCGTGATCAAGGAGATCGCATCTCCGGGAGAATCGGCCCGCCCGGTGCGCCCAATCCGATGGATGTAGTCTTTCGGCGAGCGCGGAAGTTCGTAGTTAATGACACAGGGTAACTCCTGAATATCGATACCCCGCGAGAGGAGATCAGTCGCCACCAACACCCTGGTTTCCCCACTCTTGAAGCTCGCCAAAGATTCTCTGCGCGCGCCTTGGCTCACCTTCGAATGAACCACCGCGGCAGAGATGCCATTCTTCGAAAGTTTGTTAAGAACGCGATCCGCCGCCAAGGTCGATGAGACAAAAACGAGGACCTGTTGCAAATTGCCATGCTTGATGAGGTAGCGCAGGAGCGGGCCTTTGCGCTCTTCCGTTACGGCATAAGCGATTTGTCGAATGAGCTCACCCTTCTTCTCCTCCTCGACAATCTCAACCACCACCGGATCACGTAATTGACTCGTCAATTCAGAACTGGCGGTCGCAGAAAAAAGCAAGGTCTGACGCTTCTCCCGTGGTGGCAGCAAAGCGAGAATTTGATCAATCTCCTCCTTGAATCCCAGGTTCAGCATCTTATCCGCTTCATCCAGCACAAGAGTCGCGACCGACGAAAGACGCACCGCATTTTTCCTCACCAGATCCAGCAAACGTCCGGGCGTTGCTACCAGCAAATCAACCTTTCCCAGAGCCTGCATTTGTGGATTGATCGAGACCCCGCCAAAGACCGCGCAACATCGAAGGCCCGCCCCCAGAGCCACGAGATATTTCTTCACGACATGACTGACCTGATCGGCAAGTTCCCGGGTCGGCACCAAGACGAGAACGACAGGCTCACGGTGCTCGGAAATCGCCGCGGCCTGCAGCCGCTGCAGAATCGGCAAAACATAACCCGCCGTCTTACCGGAACCCGTTCTGGCAATCCCCAAAACATCCCGCCCCTCCAAGACCGGAGGAATCGCCTCCCTCTGGATCGGAGTTGGGTCAGCAAATCCGCAGGCCTCGATGAGAGCGGGAGAGAGGCCAAGGTCAGAGAAGGTCATCTGACAACAGTTCTTAAAAGCGCGATCCCGAATAGCAAGATCGCTTCGCAAGAGATCTCCCCACGACGCCTTGCGCGTGGCCCCGGGTTCGCAGGTTAGAGATTACCCCAGCCTTGGCCTCAAGGTCCTTCAAGCAAATTTTCTTGTCCGCGAGGTTCACCAAAACATGAAAATGATGGTCCCTCACGACCTCAGTGAGAATTCCCACTCCTGAGTGGCTATCTCGCAAGAATCAGCCTACTCTTCCTCATGAAAACTCTCCGTATCTTCGGGATCCTTGGCCTCCCCCTGTTCGCGCAACTCGCTGTCGCCGACGGATGGATCGCCTACAATGACTGCGTCGATACCGAGCCCGAATCGACTCCGGCAAATGCCACAAATTTCGGACTCGGGCGCTCCTACCTAGGCGACGGAAACTCGGGGAATCTCATCGATTTTGAATCAGGTGCCGACACGGGCGTGACCGTGACCTTCATCGAGAATTTATCCTCCGGAAATACCATTAACTGGGCGCAGGATTTCGCCGACTTCACGCCGGGAACTGACGCGGCCGAGATTTTCGGGGGAAAATTGAATCTCACCGGTAACATGTCTTACAACGACGCACCCGGCTGGTCGCTGGATCTCACCATTCGCAATCTCGATCCGAATGTTTCCTACACCTTCGCAGCCACTGTTCATCGCAGCGGCGGTTCGGAATATGCCGCCCGCGTCACCAACTGGACCCTCAACGACACGGATTCGGCAACCTATGCCAGCTCGACCGGAGCGCTCAAGGTCAGCGAAACCAGCGCCGAGTTCAGCACGGGAGACAACGTCGATGGACTGGTGGCCCGATGGACGGACATCCGCGCGGGGGCCGACGGCACCTTTTCACTTCGCACGACCCACGGCATCGGCAACGCGGCTGGCGGGATCGAAGGAGCCGACGACTATCGGGGCTATGGTGGCGGACTCTTCATGCTCATGGCGCAACCACGAGAGACCCCCTTCATCATCACTTCGATCACGTATGACGACGATCTCAAATCGGCAATAATCACTTGGGTGAACCGTTCCGGACAGGCCTACGCGATCGAGGCCTCGGACGATCTCGTCACTTGGGACGCCCTCGAAGGCAATCCGGTGATCACAGGCGACACCGCCAGCTTCACGGAAACTGAGATCGAGGCCCCCGGCGGTCGGCGCTTCTACCGTCTGCGCGAACTCTAGCGAAAACGCTGGCGTTATCGCATGCCCAGCCTAAATGAACTCTTGTGGGGCAGACTGGCGTGAGGTCATCTCAATGCCGCCAGTGAGGGCGGACCGCCTCGTTATCGCGGCTTCGGCGGGATGACCGGAATCGTGTCCGGTCGAAATCCATCCAGGCCCTCCCACTCAAGATTTTGCTTCTTAAGTTCCTCGCGCGCCTCGGCGAAGTTCCAGAGAAAGAGCCGCCCCTGCGCGGATTCGGTCGTCAGGAGACGCCCGTCCGAACTGATGGGGAACGGCCACTGTTCCTCGAAGCTAGGCGGCATCATGATCGCAAGCGTTTGGAGGGTCACAATCTGAAGATACTTTCGTTCGATAGCGACCACCAAGGCCGTGGCTCGAGGACTCGAGGCGATATGAGGCATCGACTGCACACTCTTCTTCACCTCGAGCTCTCTGCTTGTGAGGTTGAGCTCCCACGTAGCGGTTCACATCTTCCGTCAACAAGTCATTAACGATCCAGCCGATGAGCCGATTTTCTCAATTTCATTTCCCGATAATTGGGTCCTTGAAATTGGAGACGAGTCGGTTTCAGCAAGCTCCAAGGACGAATTGGCAAACATGGAGCACGTGGTTTTGGAGGCGGGGGCCCTCGCCGAAATCCTAAATTCGGTGACGGGTAAATAAATCCCCACCACAGACCGGGTTCAGCTTCCTCAGGCGACCCCACATCCCGCCCGAAGGGAAGTTTACCCGGGTATTTTGCGCGATACACCCCGGGAGCAAGCCTGGCAAAAACCCCACCCTCTTTGGAAGACTTACGCCGCCCTTTAAACCGCGTCATCTTTTTGTCCTTGGAATTTAGGCGATTTATCTCTAAACAGGAGAATGCACGACTCCTTATGCGCTTCGCCCAAATCCCCATTCCAATCGATGACGTGGCGCCCCGTCATCATCGTATCCATTTTATCGTGGGGTGTTGCTCAAGCAGCCAATTACCAAAATACCGTGATTGGTCTGGCTCCAACTTATTACTATGAACTCAACGAGACCTCAACCGAAAGTGGCGCGATCGATACAATGGGCAACGCGACCGCCCCGGGGGTCTTCAATGGTGATTACGCCGGTGGTGGACCGATGGTCGGAACCCCCGGGCCTTTGGTCGTTTATGGCGACGTCTCTCTCGCGGGCCTTGGAGGAGCCGAAAACCTCGCACACTCCAGTAATAATGCGGGGCACATCACACTCGGAGATGGCAATCTTTACGCCTCTCCGGCGATCACGGTATCTCTCTTTCTTAAGGCAGGCACCGCACAAGGTGGTGATCGTATTTTCACAAACAATGTCGTGGATGCGACCAAGAGCTTCCAAATCGTCACCGCAAACAATGGCTTGGTCTTAGCCGTGGATCCCGGGAATTCAGGCGAAATTGCAGAGAGAACACTCTACCTGGAGGACAACAGCGAGCCAGATCGCCGCTTCATTGATCCCGAAGCCGGTTGGTTCCACATCGTCGCCTCAACAGAAGGTGCCACAGGTCCAGAACGGGCCGCTAATTTCAAATTGTGGGTCAACGGGATCGACCGCACCGAAAATCTTCAGCCTGACTCCACGGGATGGGGCACTGACACGGGAATGGCCAAAATTGGCGGTCGCCGCGCCACTGCCACTGACTCGACAACTCACTCAGGCGCTCAAGACGAGGTCGCCATCTGGCTCGATCGAGTTCTGACCGCCGACGAGGTTGCCGAACTATGGCAATCAGCGATCAGCGAAAAAATAGTGCCTCTGAAATTCACCCATATTGAGAATCTCGAAATTGAAGGGGTCCCCTCAGTGACCGTGACCTGGCAGTCGAAACCCGGGAAAAATTACCAGATCTACTCTTCGACGGATCTGGAGATTTGGAATGAAATCACGGACAATCACCCCAGCGGCGGAGACTCGACCTCCTTCACCGACTCTCCGATCTCAGAAGACTCAACCCGGGTCTTCTATCGAGTTCAAGAAGTTCGATAATTGGACCTCGCTAAAAATAGGATCCGCTCATAACGGCTTGCTTGGCACGGATTGATGCCCCTTTCGAGGAGGTTTCGAGAGGCCAGCCGCGCGCGCTTTGAGTCAACGGGAAGAAACCCAATCCGGGGTCCTGGCCTGTCCCAGAGTCAGGGCGATTTTTTAGAAACCGTCCGGTATCCCCGGGATCTGGCCTGAGATGAAAACCCTAGACATTCGGCCTCAAAATGGCAAGGTAGCGTTGCCATGGAAGCATTGATGACCAAGCCCGCGCTCAAAACTGACACTCTCACCGTCCGCACGGCTCACGAAAAAGCCGAGATCGACAACCTTCGACACATCCTTAACGAACACCACTACCTCAAAGCCGGACGCCCCGCCGGACACACCCTCTGGCAGGGAATTTACCGCACCGACAGCGAAACCGGTTACCCCGAACTCGTCGCCGTCCTCTGCTGGGGCGGCGCGGCCAAAAGCCTCAAAGAGCGCGACACCCACATCGGTTGGGACGCCGTGACCTGCGCCAATCGGCTCAAGCTCATCGTAGGACTGCGCCGCTTCTACGTCATCGATAGCGCCCGCCGCCCCAATCTCGCCAGCCAATGCCTCGCCCTTGCCCTGCGGACCCTCGCCGAGGAATTTCAAAAAATCCGCTCTCAGCCTCCTCGCGCGCCCCGGCCTTTTGCCCCCCGTCCACCAAGCCGCCATCGCGGAAGGCGACACCGCCGGAGCCCGAAGTGCCCTCAAGTGCAGTGAGATTCGGACTTTGCGCCAATCCCTCATGGGGCTCACCGACACCCGCAACCCCAAATCCCTGCGCCACCCCTTCAGCGCCATGCTCACCCTCATCGTTTACGGCCTCATTTGTGGCGCGGGCGACGTCAAAGCGATATGGCACAAATGCGGACCGCTCGACCAAAACCAACGACGCGCCATCGGCCTCACTAAAAAAAACAAAAAAACCGGCCTCCTCATCATGCCCGGCTACGGAGCGATCAACGACATCGTCAACCGCGTCTGCCCGGTTGAACTGGCCCGCCACCTCAACGCCTGGCTCACCGCCCTCACCGCCAACAGTGAACACCTTCCCAAATCCCTCGCGCTTGATGGCGAACTCCCCGTTGCCCAACGCCTCCTCGACAAAGACGCCGCCAGCCAACTCGCCGGCGCGCTCGTGACTGGCGACGCATTGAACGCCCAAAAAAAACGGCGCTCATTATCACCACCAACGGCGGTCATTACCTCCTCGGCCTAAAAGGGAACCAAGCCACGCTCTACAAACGAGCGCAAGAACTGCTCCCCGAAAGCGTCCCTGACGAGTGGAGCGAAACTGGAAGCGACGAAATCAAAAAAGAGACGCGCTTTTTCATCACCAGTCTCGAAAAAGAAGAACGAAGCGCGGCCCAACTCGGCGAAGCGATCCGCGGGCACTGGTCGGTAGAAAACAAAAACCACTGGAAACGCGACACCAGCCTGTGGAAAGAAGACGCCGCGCGCCCGCGCAAGAAAAAGAGCGGTGGCCAAGTGCTCGCCCTCCTGAGAGGAGCAGTTTTACGTCTCCACGATCTGGAAGAATTCGAAAGCCTCAACGCCAGCTTCCACCACCACAGCGCCAAACCCTGGAGCGCCCTCCGCCTCCTGAAAACGATCCCCGCAATGATCAATTAGCCAGACAATCGCCCTGCACGCTCCATGTCCCCATTTTTTTGTTCCTTCAGAGATTTTCGTAGATACGCTCGCGGTTTCCGGGATTGCTGTTGCCTTTCTCCGCCGCCGGAACTCCTTTTTCGCCGACTCTATCATCACTCTTACGATCTCAGCCTGCGGCACAACATGCACGGACTGAGATCAGCTCCCAAATCTATATTCCTCTGACCCATGCACATTCCAAACCCCATCCGGACATCCGTAAGATCCTTCTACGCGGCACACCTTGCCTTATGGCTGCTAGTTTGCAACTCACACGCCCAGTTCGAGATCAGCGAGTTTTTAGCTGATAATTCGGGCACGCTCCTCGCCGATGAAGACGGCCAACCCTCCGACTGGATCGAAATCCAAAACGTCGGGGCCGCCGCGGCGTCCATCGCCGGCTACCATCTGAGCGACGACCCCACCAACCTCAGCAAGTGGACCTTCCCCGACGAGGCCATCGCCCCAGGCGCTTACCTCGTCGTCTTCGCCAGTGGCAAAAACCGCACCATCGCCGGCTCCGAACTACATACCAACTTCGGATTGAATTCCGGGGGAGAATACCTCGCGCTCGTCGCACCCGATGGCGGGACCGTCGTTTCATCCTTTAGTCCTGAGTTTCCCGAGCAGTATCGCGACATCTCGTATGGCATCGGAAGCGGAGGTCCCTTATCTGCCGCGACCTTCATCGAGGTTGGGGCACCACTCACTTATCACGTGCCAAGCGCGGAGATTGGCTCCGCCTGGCAATCGCCCGGCTTCGACGACACCACCTGGACCGCCGCGCACTCCGGACTCGGTTGGGGATACAGCAACACCTCGGTCGGCGATAACATCGCTGCCGATGGCGATCTGGACACCGTCATGAAGGGCAGCAACGCCTCGATCTTCATCCGCATCCCCTTCCAAATCACCGATCCTGCCGAGATCGTGACCCTCACACTCAAAATGAAAATGGACGACGGCTTCGCCGCCTCCCTAAATGGCTCGTTAGTCACCACCAGCAAGGCTCCGGACCCGCTTCTCTTTAACTCCAAATCGACGGAAAGCTCCGAAGTTAGAGCCGGAGATCCCTTCGAATTCTTCGCTCTCGGATTCGCGGGCGCGCTCGTCGCCGGTGAGAACATCCTCGCGATCCACGGTCTCAATGATTCGCTTTCGAGTTCAGACTTCCTCGTCGTTCCAGAACTGCTTGGCGAAATCCAGGATATCTCCGCCGGCCCACAGCCGGGCTTCTTCAACGTCTCCTCCCCCGGCGCTCCGAACACTATTCTCAGCACCGCGCCCCCGAACCTGGTCAACTTCTCGGTCACCAGCAAAGCCTTCACCGAGGCCAGCTTCCCTCTGACCCTCAGCCTCGATGGCCTTCCCGGCACGATCATCCGCTACACCGACGACGGCAGCCTACCCGATGACGATCCCACCTCACCCTCCCCCGAATACACCGGACCGATCACCATCAATAGCTCGACGCTCATTAGGGCACGCGCCTTTATCACCGGGGCCCTGCCGGGACCCGGCCGTAGCGAAGGGTATCTCAAGTTGGCAAGTTCCGAGGCCAATTTCTCCTCCGACCTTCCCGTGGTCTTGCTTTCGACTTTCGGCGCAGGGCCCCCACCCGATTCCGGTTCGACCAGCCGGAAGGATGTCTTCATGCTCATCTACGAGCCCGACCCGGCCACCGGCCGCACCACCCTCACAGGCACGCCATCACTCTCGACCCGCGGCGGCTACCGTAAACGTGGCTCAAGTTCGGCGGGGTTTCCAAAATACGCGGTCTCATTCGAAAGCTGGGACGAATTCGACGAGGATAAAGACATCGCACCTCTTGGCTTCACCAAAGAGGCCGATTGGATCCTCAATTCGCGCTACACCTTCGACCTCGCGCTGATGCGCAACCCCTTCCTCTACGAAATCAGCAACCAGATCGGACGCTGGGCCGTCAAGACACGATTTGTCGAAATCTACAACGACGTCAGCGGCAGCGAGATCAGCAGCAACGACTACTACGGCGTCTACTCGTTCATGGAAAAAATCGAACCCGACAAAGGTCGCCTCGACATCCCCGGGATCGACCCTTGGGACAATGCCGAACCGGAGATCACCGGCGGTTACGTCTTTAAAAAAGATCGCACCGACCCGGGGGAGCCGACCTTGACGGTAGCCGGCATGGGCGAATTAGTTCTCGGAGACCCCGATGGCCTCGAAATCACCCAGCCACAAAGAACCTACCTGACAGGCTACCTCAACGAGATGAACGTCGCGCTCGGTGCCGCGAACGGAATGAACACCAGCACCGGAAAGCACTTTTCCGAGTATCTCGACGTCGCTTCATTCATCGATAACTTTTGGCTCAACACCCTCGCAATGGACCCCGACTGGGGGCGGCTCTCGCAGTATTTTTACAAAGACCGCAACGGCCTTCTCAACGGGGGACCGATCTGGGACTACGACCGCACCATGGGCTCGCGTGATAACCGTGATGACAACCCCCGTCAGTGGTATCAGAGCAGCAGCGCGACCTGGTATGACGGAAGCTACCCGTGGTTTGGGCGCCTATTCGGCTTCAACTCCAACCCCGCGGTGCCACAGCTCACCACCACCCGACCGGACGTCTTCCAGCAACTCATGGATCGCTGGTATGAACTGCGCGCCGGCCAGTTTTCGAATGAAAACATGAACTCTGTTATCGATGCCATGGCCGTCGAGATTCAGGAATCGCAAGCGCGTAACTTCGCCCGTTGGAATCTAAATCCGGGCTCTATCAGCGGCCAAAATTTTGCCGAAGCCGGCACCTCCGGCTGGGAACGCGAGGTCTCACACCTCAAGGGCTGGCTCAAAGCACGCTCGGAATGGATCGACTCCCGGTTCTTCCTTCCCCCAACCCTCAACCACCCCGGCGGCGTGGTAGCCACCGGCTTCGAGTTGACCATGACATCCGCTGACGCCGGAATCTATTACTCCGCGGACGGCAGTGACCCGCGTTCCCCTGGCGGCACCCCCTCCCTGTCCGCCGTCCCCTTCGACGGTGGCCCGGTCGATTCGGTTCTCTTGGAGGCCGACGCCAACTGCCAGTATTTTGTCCCCCTCGATGACTCGTTGGAGGCGACATGGCTCCTGCTGGGATTCGATACCAACACCTGGTTGACCGGCACATCCGGACTCGGCTTCGAAAGCAACAACGGCACCCTGACGGCAGAGATCTCCACCGACATCAAAAGCCAGATGCAACCCTCGGCCAATGGCTTAAACAACGCCAGTTGCTACTTCCGCTACCAATTCGATTTCGACAACGGAGCGAACGTGAACGCGCTTCTCATGGAGATCAAATACGACGACGCCTTCGTCGCCTACCTGAACGGCACTGAAGTTGCCCGCAGTAGCAGCGCCCCAGTAACGATCGCCTGGAACAGCGATTCGACCAGCGGCCCTTCCGATTCAACGGTCATCAATTACGATTTCAACGGCATCGCCGACAATAACTCCTTTGACTACGACATCACCGCCTTTAAGGCCGCCTTGGTCAACGGCACCAATGTCCTCGCCATCCAAGGCATGAACTCGAGTTCGGGAGGATCCGATCTCTTGATCAAGCCGCGACTCACGGTGAACCACACTGTGGTGGCAACTCCCATCACCTTGACCGCAACCTCAACCGTGGTCGCGCGAACCTACGACGGCCAACAATGGAGCGCCCCGACGAGAGCAACCTACGTCGTCGGCTCCGAACTCGCCGACTCGAGCAATATCGTGATCTCAGAGATCATGTATAATCCGGCCCCTCCCAACGCTTCCGAGATCGATGCGGGCTTCACTAATCCGAACCAGTTCGAATACATCGAGCTCCTGAACATCTCCACGAGCCCGGTCAATCTCCTCGGTATGAATTTCGGCACCGGGATCAATTTTGACTTCTCAGGAGCCTCCTTTACCGTCCTACCACCGGCCGGGCGCGTGCTCGTCGTCCATAGCCAGACGGCCTTCGAATATCGCTACGGCAGCGGCTTAAACAACCTCATCGCCGGCGAGTTCGCCGCGAACACATCTCTCGCCAGCGCCGGCGAACGCCTCACCCTGGAAAGCGGCCCCGAAGTCATCCGTGACTTCACATACAACGACCAGGCCCCATGGCCGAAGTCGCCCGACGGCATGGGCCCGAGCCTCGTCTTGATCGCCCCCGAATCGAACCCCGACCACTCAGTGGGAGGGAACTGGCGAGCGAGCACCGCAGCGCGCGGCGAACCCGGCACCGGTGGTTCCACCCCGTTTGTCGGCGACCCAATGGCCGATGACGACGGCGATGGCCTCTCCGCATTTGCAGAGCACGCTTTCGGCACCAACGACTCAGACTCGGGCGATGGCTCAGTATTGCAAACCGCCGTCGCACCTGATGGCTCGCTCTCAGTCACCTACCCAGTGAACCTTGCCGCCGAAGACGCCGTAGTCGCCATGGAGCAATCGACGGACCTTGTCACTTGGACTCCGGCGGCACCCGCCTTCCAGCTGGAGAACGAAGTCCACAACGGTGATGGCACAGCAACCTTCACCTTCGACACCATCGCCCCGGCCGCCCCGGGCAGCAGGCTCTTTGTGAGACTAAAAGTGACCGCCCGCCAGTGACCCACAGCAAGGTGGAGCAACTCGAGGAGAAACGGCTTCATCGTTGCGATTTATCTTTGAGAAAAACGGTTTCCCTCCACCGCGAATAAGTCATCAAGGCCCGCTTTGACAAAGTCACCTCCAAGATCACAATCGCCGACGGCGGTCCTTGGCATCTCCAGATTTGGAGGAGCCTCCAAAGCACGTCAATACGCCTGTCATAAACATCGCTCTCTCGGCACCTCGAGTTCCACTGGGTGGACACGTGACGTCCATACGTAAACTACCATGAACGGTGGTGCCGACCTCTTGGGCATAGGCGCTCCAGCTCCCGAACCGTTCCTCTAAAGCAGACTGGGCCTGTTTCCCTGGAACTAGGGCTTTCCTATTTTTGCCACTCTAAAAAAAACTCTTTCTACAGCAGCTGAATTTTCCAGGATTTCATAGAGTTCCCCCATGATTTATTGCAAACCTAACAGCATATTTTCCTCGGGTTTCACCCTCACTGGTGACATCTCCCCTACCACTCTCGATTTCGCATGGTTCACGGAAAGCGGAACAATTAGAGGCTTAGAACACTCCTTCGACGTCTCAAAAGACGGGCTATTTTCCGGGAGATGGCAGCTTCAAAAAAATGGAGAAGCCCTTATCGTCGCTGAGAAAACAAGCGCCTTCCGACGTTCCATCGAAATCACTCACGATCATAAAAAATACCTCCTAAAAGCGCAAGCTGCTTTCGGTCGCAGCATGGCACTTTCTGGTCCTAGTGTAGAGGCCACCATCACGCCATCGCACCCCTTCACTCGTCGCTCGAGTATCACGGGAACCCTACCACCACCCGAGGTCAGCGCCTTTGCCTTCTGGCTCACCGCACTCCTCTGGAAGCGAGCTGCGAATAACGGGAGCCCTCACAATTAGAGAGCGCTGAGTCATGATCGGCATCCAAAAAATTGGGCCCTCATTATCATCACCTTCTTCGTAAAGAATCACGCTGGAACCCTCTTAGGAGGATGGGCGAACGGAGAGGGTCAAGAAACTCCCATTGGTATGAGGTCTGACTCTGTCAGCGGCCGCTCAATCTTGCCAAGTATTCCTTCCACATTTTCCCGCTGACGGAGAGCACGTCTCCCCTTGGAACGACAGATTTAATTCGGGTCGCAAGGCTCCGTAACGAAATCGGAAGGAAGGGGGATCAGGTCGAGGCCGTTTTTCTTTACTAACTGCTGGGCTCTGGGTAAGTGCCATGCAGAGGTCAAAAGTCCGACCCGCTGCCCCGAAGGGGCGCACCTTTTCGCCAGATCTCCCATCTCCTCATGGGTGTTGCAGCCGCCGGCCAGCTCAAGGACCTCGGAAGACACGCCTCGCCCCCGGAAAATAGCTAAAAGAATCCAAACAGAGCTCCGAGCACCCCGAAGGTAGCGGCGGCGCACAAGCCGGCGCGTCCATCAAAGTTGTCCCAAATCAGTTTGAAAAAATTCAGGGCTTCCTTGTGAGCCGTTGAAGCGGGAAACCGTCCCACGACTGTGAAAGGAGAATGGCTCAGTGTTTGAGCATCATCATTTCTTTAGAATCGTTTTTAACAATCGTAAGAACATGCTGGGAATCCCCTCGATTCCCCATTTTCTGTTTGGCCCTAAGACGAGGAAGATCGGGAGGGGAAGATGTATCCTTGAATCCTCCCCATATTGATCTCAAGCTCCTCACAGACCTTCTGATTTCATGAACAATAACGATATCCTGCGCCGCCTCCGATACGCGCTGAACTTCACCGATGTGCAGATGGCTAAGACCATCGCTCACGTCGAAGGAAAGTTGGACCCGGTCCAGGTGGGGCGCTGGCTCAAGCGCGAGGACCACGATGATTTCCAACCGCTTTCAGATGCCGGACTTTGCCGGTTTCTCGACGGACTCATCATTGAGAAACGTGGACCCCGCCCCGACGGCGCCATTCCGGAACCTCTGGAGTTCATCTCTAACAACGAAGTTCTCAAAAAACTCCGGATCGCCCTCGCCCTGCGCGACGAGGGCATGATGGCCGTCTTCAAGGAGGCTGATTTTGTTGTCACCAAGGCTGAACTCGGATCATTTTTCCGCAAGGAAGGTCAGCGTAATTTCAGCAAATGCCCCGAACAAGTTCTGCGTAAATTCATCAATGGTCTTGGTCAGGCGGCGAGCTAGACTCTCGCCGACGCTTTGGAAACTCGAAACATTCCCCAGTGGCTACCGTGATGGCCTGCCCGGCACCCCACCGAATTCCAATCCAATCACCAGAAAACGCCAAAGAAGAAAACCTTTTTCGCTCCGTGCGTAACACGATCGCTCAACACCTTTTTTCAGGTGAAAGTTTTGAAATCGCAGGTGACTTCGCTGACCCGAATGACGACGGACTTTCTAATCTCGTTGAGGTTTTACTCGTAAGCAATCATGGCGGAGCAGTGATCACGCTTGATCCCAAAGCCACTTCTATTCCGCCTTAGTCATCAGGCCCGCTGGTCCTCGATAGGAGCGAAGATCTCACGATAGCGTGCACCGTTCAAAAAGTCCTTCCGGAGGAGTTTGCTCTTCGGTGGTCGGTCACCGCGACGGCAAGCGAAACGTCATGAAATGGCTCTTGGTCGGGGAAAGGAGGTTACTCTGCCATCGCCCCCAGGAAGACACCGGTCACCAGGCCGTTCTTGTGATGAAAGCTCATCCCTCCGTAGATCGAGCCAATCAGTCGGTAAGTCGACCGTGAGGCATCGAAGCCCATTGTAGGCATGTCAACCGGGTAGTCCGAGTAACGGGTGGTGATGGATTCGATGGGGTCGCCCACTTTGACGCCTTGTCCAGTTGGGAACTTGCAAGAGGGTTTGGCTGTGATTGAGATCACTGTTTTGGCGCGACCCACTTCTCGTGATGCCATGTCAAAGGCAAGTCCGACATCCGGGAAAACCCAGGTCTGGACGGCTTCACCAATGGCTTCCCAGACTTGATCTTCCCCTTTAAAAAGCTCGCCATAGCTCTCGGTCTTGGCGCGAGCCATCAGCTGAGCCTGGGTGGCTCCGAGCTTGATCCCCGCGATGCTTCCTTCATCAGTAATTACGGCACCCACAATTTCTATCCCAGTTACGCGAGCTCCCGCCTTGAGCTTTTTCGTAAAGGTTTTCCCGTCCGGGTAAACACCCGCTGTGCCATTTTCTCCGCGCATTCTGAGAACGACTCCTCGAGGGTGCTTCGAAAACCGGGCGTATTCGCGGGTTTCGATCTCGCTGAGGTAGATCTCTTCGAGCGGACCATAACGTTTGCTAAGTTCAGCCCCACTCATGCCAACATGCAGCCCATCGGCTGTCGCGAACAACGGGCTAATTACTTGCATGGAAGTGATTCTCGCTTTTGGATCATTAAAAGCCTCCGGATGACCTTCCCCCAAAAGCATGCGCATCAAGACCTTGCCCTCGGACTCGACGGTGAGATAGTCAATACCCTCGCCATCTTGGGTTTTTGAAAACGAGGCGGAAGGCAGAACCTTGCGGGCATCCTCTGCGGTCATGCCAAGCCGGACGCCGGCCGCAGAAGTCGGGGTCATCTCATATTTGGCTGAAGCTCCACCCGCATCGGCTGCGGTGGCAACTCTGACTTCAAGTGGTCCCGGTAGTTTGAATGTCATTGAGTCTTCGAAAAACCAAGTGTCTTCGGCCTTTGGGACCTCGCCACTGACTCGAAACTCCGCGACATTTTTACCTGACCATTTTAGGGGGACCATCCTGATGGCGAAGCTCCGGATCGATTCGGCGTGCTCGGGATGTCTTAGCAGAAGGGTCTCGACGATTGTTTGCTTAAGAGCATTGGTCAGGGGGAGCGGCTCCGCTACCAGGCCGTCGCGTCCCGGACCTTCGTCCAAATGGAAAAGGATGGCCTTTTCCGTTTCCCATTTGGCATCTTGAATGACAATCACGGCAGCACTGTCCTGACGCCACAGGCACATGATCGAAGCGTGGTTGAGATTTACCTTTGGCGTCTCAAAGTAGTGCGTTCCGGTTTGTGCCACTACGGACCGGGTCTTCAAATTTACGAGGTAGTTTTGAATCGAGTCGAAGTTGATCTTCTGAAGGCTTTCATCCGGGTTCTCTGGATCAAAGTCGGGATCAGTAGCCCCCCAAGCCAAGGCATACCCCCCATTCGGCGAGGTTGTTCCCTTGAAAATCCGGTAGGGCTGTTGGGCTGATGAAAGTCCAGCGAGGAAGATCGAGAGGAGAAGAAGAGTGGCTCGCGTAAGGTGGAGAGATTTGTTCATACTGACTGCTTGAATATACTTCTTGGGTTCGTTGCTTGAGGGCGTCGTCCGAAGAATCGGAGACGGGAGAAGAGGAGGAGGAATTGAGCTGAGATGCTTGCAGATGGAACTGGGGACGCTGCAAATCCGTCGGAAAAGCACATGACCGTTGTCCACAAGGCGTTTGAGGATTTAAAGTTCCTCTTTGAGATCATAGACCTCTGTCCCGTCCTGCCAAGGCTTGCTTTGGTTTGGTTTGGCCAAGATCGCACTCGGGCCCTCTCTCGACGGAGCTAGAATCTTCGAGAATCACGACTCCGGCATCGCCCCCCCACGTTTCCACTTGCGCGCAGCACACACGAATCCAAAGTGAAAATCGGTTGAGGGTGGGTCGGGAGGATTTCAGTCGCTTTCCCATCTCTAACAGATTTCTTGGCAACTCCGTTGACCGGCACCTTTGCCGTTAGGTGAACCGCGTTCGCGGTCTTTAAAATAGGACGGGTATCGGTTTAGGTGATGAGTGGATCTGCTTTCAGCCGGGTTGGTCAAATCAGTAAGGAAAGAAAAAAGCCGCTCTCCGGTAAATCCAGAGAGCAGCTTTTTGAGAGGATCGTCACGCTAATCTGACCTTCGCATCCAGCCTAGCAGTCTGTCGGACTTAGCGCTGGATGTTCATAAGAACATTGCGTTAATCTTCCGCATGGCAGCCAAATTCGTCCACGTTGATCACAATACCCCACTGTTGCTTCCGCCCGATCTCCGCGACT
>Ga0222650_1000358_pt1 | contig 37868 bp, 64 predicted proteins | sample AntAcemetagen367_FD_179820 | JGI IMG/M metagenome (GOLD analysis project Ga0222650, IMG submission 179820) | Saline water microbial communities from Ace Lake, Antarctica - #367 | ecosystem: Environmental > Aquatic > Non-marine Saline and Alkaline > Saline | place: Antarctica: Ace Lake... | reverse complement strand
ATTATATTTTGTAGTACCATTTAATCTTCTGTAACCACCTTCTGTTGATGGTTCAAAATTTACTAATTGTAATGCTTCTCCTGGTTGCATGTCATAAACATCTTTGTTTAAAACAAGACCTCCACCGCATGTGGCATTAAAGTTTTTTAAGGAAGAAGTATCAGCCATATTATACTATTGATAACCTCGAGTTACCTTCTGCTGTTCTAGTATCTTTCATATAATCTGATCTAGAACTGTAGTCAGTTTTTAATAAAAGTAATTTTCTTTGATAGTCTCTGTTTGACATACTAGCATGATCTGGATCTGATCTTAACATATATGTGTAGTATTTAGATCTATCTACAATTAATGGACCAAATCTATCTGGTAATGCCATTGTATCTCCATGTGCTGATAAGTCTGTGTGAGTTGTAAAATATTCATAGCTAATTAAATAATCATTTTTATCAGGTATAGGTGTTAATCCAAATGCACTGTAGTCTGGTTTTTTATAAACATATTGGGGTAGACCATAGTGACCACTATTATTCTGTGTATCTTGTTCTTTAAATCTTTGCATGTAATCATCATAAGATATATATCTTAGTTTTCTAGTCATTATATCTGCTCTAGATACTCTTACATAATCTACATCAAGATTGGTTGCTGTAGTTGTATTATTAACAGTTATAAATGTTGTTTGGTCTGTTGCAGTAAACTGTACATCTAGTATCTCACCTGCATTAAAATCAGTTACTGTTAATGTTGTGTTTAAATTTTGTGTTCCTTCTGCTGTTGTACCTACTTGTACTTTTAAAGCAGCACCTGTACCTTCTGAATCTAATACTCTTACTTGTAAATTATAAGTTTTATTTACTACAGTTGATATTGATTGGTATGCAGCATAATCATTTAATCTTAATCTACCATTGCCACTACTATTATAAGCTGCACTTCCTGCACCTGCTATTGTAGTCCAGCTAGTAATATTAGATGTAAACTCACCATTAGTAATTAATTCATTTGGTTTTAAAAAAAAAGATTCAAAATCTACTCTACGCATATCCGATGGAAATGTGTATTCACTGTCTCCAGTGTAAGTAGCTTGAGTCGTTGATGTGTGTAATAAAGGTATCTCTACACTTTCATTATAAATATCATGAATAGACTTATTAATAAAATCTTTAATAGTAGTTTGAATACCACGGCTACTAGAAAAAGTAGATGAAGTTAATTCAACCTCATTTAATTCTCTAAGTGTTCTGTTGGATAATTCTAAGTAAGTAGTAGCCATTATTTATTCCTCTGTTGTATTGTTATCTTCTGCAAACTGTTCGCATCTAATTAATAATCTTTTAATACGAGATTGTGCATCATCTAATTGTTTCTTTAAATCATCGATCTGCTTTTTTAATGCAGTATTGTCAGATTTGTATTCAGAAATTATTTCAAGAAGCTGATGTCTTTTCTGATATTGCATTTAATAGTGAAGTTATCTGATCTAATTTATCGGACTGCTCTTCAACTTTACTTTCTAAATTCTTTAACCTTACATCATTATTATTACCTAATGCAATAATCTTTTGACCTGTGCTTGCACTAGTTTTGTTTATTAAATTATATGTAGCCATAAGTTTTCTAAATGTTATAAGGGGTGTTATCTAAGGGGGATATTACTACCCCCCTTAAAGTTATCTATCTATTAGTTATGATCAGTTTCATCGATACCTGATACATCACATAGTACTGCCCAAACACGGATTTTACCCGCACTTGAATCTGCACTTAATGCAAGTACATCTAGAGTATCTGCACTAGCAACAACAAGATTAGCTGTTGCTGTAAGCAGACTATAACCTGCTGCGTTAGTATCACCATCAACAAAGTTATCAACGTCTACACCTGTTATACCTAAGTCCATAGTAACTGAACTTGATAATGCAGTAAGTACTTCGATTCCTGCTTGCATGATCAATGTTTCTGCAGGGATATCAAGAGCTTGAACTATATCTCCTGTTGCTGTTCCTGTTGCACCATTAATCGCTGCTATGTCGATTGTGTTTTCTACTAAGTAAGGTGTTCTACCATTAGACGGATGTCCTGTAGTACCACCTACTCCTGTTTTGTCGTAAGTTGCCATATTCTATTTCTCCTTCTAAGTTAGAATTAACCGATTGTTATAACACCAGAGTAAACTGCTTCAGTTCTTAGAACTTTTCTTCCAAAAACGTGAAGACCTCTTACGATGTCTGAAAATGAATCAGGGTCTCTGATAAGTTCCGTTTTCGCAATATGGTTTGCAGTTGCTACTGCACCTTGATGTCCATAAAGGAAAGCGTACTCATTAGAACCTGCTGATCCAAATGTTTTGTTTGCTGCTGATCCACTTGATACTGCTATAGCATTAGTAGTGTACATTCTAAACCCAAATAAAGGTCTATCTGTAATCATACCATTTCTCATAGCTGAAGCTGATCCGTCTGCCATAACAGATTGATCAACGATTTTAGCACCTGCTTTTCTAAGTTGTTGATAGAAAGCTGGTGGTGCAACGAACCATCTATTTTCTTCTGGTACATCGTTACCATCAAGAACTGTTTTAGCTGCTGACATAATATCTGTTAATGTGTCAACTGCTGCATCACCGTCAATAGGTGAACCGTCTGTTCCTGTATTAGCTGCTGAAGTACTCGCACCTGAGTAAATTGCACTTAATACATTAAAGTCGTAGTTCTTTTTAAGTGCATAAGCACCTGAAGAAGTTGCAAGAGCTTCAAAGTTTACATGTGATTGTCTTTCTTCGATGTCATCTACTTTAAACGCAAAGTACGAACCTTGGTCGACAGTCAATTGAATTTGATCGTCTGCAAGTGTTTCTGTGTTTACTGTTTGACCTCTAGCGTAGTCATTCACCGTAATAGTCGGCTCTTTTATTATATTTACTGTGTCGCCAAAATTTTCAATTTCTCCAGCGTAATCAGTGTTTGTAATGTCTTCTACAACTGATGCTCTTCTGAAAAACTTTTGAACCTTCTGACTATAAATTGCTGGAGCCCAATTACCTGATGGTAAATTTTGGTATCCAGTTGCTTTTCCCATTGTTGCCATAATGTTTGCCTTTGTTTATAGTTGTTAGTTTAAGGTTGAATCCTACCTTCTCTTGATGCGTCATCGATCTCTGCTTCAAACTTCTCAAACGTTCGTCTATCCATCTTACCAATTTCAGAATTAGACCAGATTTTCTTTGTGGGAATATCTGATTCTGTAGCTTTACTAGTTTTTGTTATAGCTTTAGCTGCTTCTTTCTTAACAGCTGTTCCCTCTTTCTTATTTAATTTACTAGTACCTTGATCCATTTTATATAGATCAATTGCTCTGCCAGCTAATTGTGCATTAGATGTATTTTCATACAACCAACTTTGAATAACTGGATCTTGCTTACTAGCCCATTCATGAAACTCATCTTTCTGACGAATCTCACTAAAGTCAGGGTGTGCTTTTAACAACTCCACTTCAGCTTTTTCTTTACTAACTTGTTCTTGTTGAACTTGAAGACTTTGGTATTTCTCCTCAATCTCTTTTGCTCTAGCATCAGCCTTTGTCATAGCTATGGTTTCAACCATATCATAAACATCGGGATACTCCTGTTTCCAAGCATCTAATTCATCCTTAGATTTAGGTGGAACAAACTCTTTAGTAGATGTTTCCAATTGCGTTCTTAAAGTTCTAACTTCATCTTTGTGCTTAAATAAAGTAGAATCATAGTGTTTTTTTAAATCGTCATAACGTTTCTTAAAAACACGATCTTCTGCATTTTCAGGGCGTTCAGTTGAAGGAGTAGCATTAATATCCGAGCTTGCAATTTCTTCAGATGTTTCTGTGTCCTTTTGAACGGTTGCTGCTTCTGCTTGTTCTTGATTAAACTTATTTAATTCACCTTTTGCGAATGCTTCAGTTTCTGCATCATCAACATCATCTCTGTGTTTTTGATACATTGCTTTGCCTTCAGGTTTTTTAAAAAGTTTAGTCTCTTGTTTAGCTTCTGTTTCATTTGAAACTTCAGCTAAGTTTTTTTCTTCTTCCATTATTTTATCCTCATAGGTTGAGTGCCTTATGGATAAGGGTAGCTCACTTCCATAATTTGTGGGCTGAAATTATACTAGACCTTGATCTATTGCATCTGTATCTTCTGGCATAGCATTAGGCTCTTGAGCCATCATACCATTAGGATTAGATGCTTGTACATTTTCAGGTGGCACATTATTGGTATCATCTGATTGTGACTCAGATAATTCTGTAACGAATCCTTGAATGGATTCTTGTTCTGTATTGCTAGGGTATTTTTTTCTAGCGAAATTCTTTACGACTGATACTGGTAGTATAACGTTTTCTTCAGCAGATGTAAACTGCGATATTACGTCACTAGCTTCAGGTATAATTTTTGTTAGTATACTTGAAAGGCTTGGTGATAGTACCATATCTAATTGTTGTTTTTCTTCGTCTGATAAGTTATTTAATTTTTCTATAACAGCAGGATCTTTTAATTCTGGCTTCTGTGCTATTGGTGCAACTGCTGCTGGTGCTTTCTGTTCTTGTGGTTGAGCTGGTTGTTTTAAGTTTGACATGTCAGGTGCTTCAGCTATCTTAGCTGGGCTATTCATTAAACCTGTTGTAGTAACTTCGCCTCCTGGTCCTATTGCCATTATGCTCTTCTCCAATGTGTTAAATTATATTTACTAATTTGTTTATCACTTACAAAGTTACCTAGTGCCCAACATACGGGTTCACCTATACCTGCATATATTCTTCCAAGTAAATCAAACTTACCTTCGTTTAATCTCCATGCAATATCATTTGCTCTGTGTTGTGCAATGTGTTTCCACATCTTTCTATATCTAGGGTATTTCTGCATATGTTTTACAGTTGGTTCTGCCCAAAGTAAATAACCTTTAACATGTGTTATAGATAATGTTTTAAATGTAAATTTTGTATCTCTTACCCAATCTCTAGTAGATAATTCTCCTGTTCTGTGTAGGTCTGTGCAAATAACTCTTCCGCTATCTGAACCACCTCCGCCTCCACCTTCTCCACCAGTTGCTCCTGGACTTGTATCTGTTGCAGTTTCTTTTGCTTGCTTATAAGATGCAGCTTGTGTTTTCATGTTTGCAGTATCTGATTTAAATTTATCAGACATAGGTTTATTAGTTTTCTCACGTCTTGCAATTGTTGCTTCTCTAGTAGCTACTCTTTTATTACCAGCATTTTCTAAATTACCAAAGTCTGAAGTTCTATTCATACCTGCATATAAATCTGTTGCAGGATTACCAGATATTCTTTGGCTACCTTCGTTAGTATTAAAGTATCCTTTGTTTACTTTTTGTACAGCTGTTTCTTTTGGTAACATACCTGCTATCATTTTAGCTCCAGCCAAAGATGGACTAACTATAGCACCTAACACTCTCCCACTCATTTGAAGTGCTTTATTACTTTTAACAGAGTCTATTACACCTGATACAGTATCTTGTACTGCTGATGTAGCTCTTGATTTTATACTAGGTGGCTTACTATACTTAACACCAGTTTGACCCCGTAAAATTCCATCTTGATATTGTGGCTGTATTGAATCTGTGGCACCAATACTTTCTTGTGGTGCTGCTTGATCTGCTTTAGTTTGTCCAGCTTTTATATCCTGAGTTTGTCCATATGCAATATTAGTCATAGGATCACCAACATTTCTAACTGTAGGTTTATTTACGTCTGCAGTTTTAAGCATAGGTGTAGATGTATCTTGTTGATCTGCCCCACCACCATAAGTATTCATTGGTGTAAATACTTCTGTAGTTTGTGCTTTAATAGTATCTTCTGTAGCTTTCTTAGTTGTATCAGCAACACTTGTAGTATCACTAGTTTTTAAATCAGGTAAATTTAATTTATTTACTTGTTTAAAGCCTACTGATTTTAAATTGTAATTACCACTAGCATCTTGTTCTAATTCGTAAGTACCACCTCCAACTCTTGATGTATCAAATGTATTTGCCATACTATTCTTCTTTATTCCTTTTAATTGTTTCCTTTAGACTGAGGATCTTGCGAAGCAAAACCAGCTTCCCCTGGCATCGGTACATTACCTGTTCCGATATTGCCACCTCCATTTCCTGTTGGATCTGTTGGCGAAGCTCCTGGAGGTACTCCTCCCATATTGCCCATTGGACTTGGTTGTCCACTATTGCCTGTATTCGTTTGATTTCCATTTACCATCCCCATTATTTGTGCATATATTGCTGCTTTCTCTGGATCATTAACCAATTGATCTGGATCAATGTCTAGTGACTTAGCAACTTCTTTTAAACATGTATGCCATTTAACAAAAGGTGCTAACGATGGGTTAGACGCTGTTTGCATAAATGTCATTAGTCTTTGTGATCTTACTTCCTTCTGCATCAAAGAAGATGTTCCTTGTGCTTTAATATCTAGATCACCTTGTATCTCTGGTCTTTCACTATTGAATTGCATGTTCCAATGAAACAATGAATTACCTAGGGGCTTTAATAAATAGTCATCAATGTTTTTAATAACTGTTTTAATACTTAATGCTGCAGCACCCATCAACATAGACATACCTGCTGCCGTTCTTGTAGTTGATTGTACTCCAGTTGTACCATGTGAGTACGATGGTATTCCAGTTGACTCATCTGCTAGTTGTCTGAATCTATCAAACATCATTAAATTTTCATTAGCAGTATTTGGAAACTTAATACCATGTATCGCTTGACCTGGCTGTCCACTCTGTCTTCTAAAAATTTTACCAGGGAATACTTTCATATCTTGTCCTGGTACTAACATTGTTTCATCAACATCAAATACTAAATTACCTGATAGTGCTAAGTTATCAATTGCCATTCTTGCATGACCATTCATAACTTGTTGTGAATCTTGCATGTTCTCTGGTATACCTACACCAAAGAATTGATAAGGGTTTAACTCATACGGACAAACCATATAAGGTATTCTTTTTGGTGAGAAAGGATTTTCTACTACTCTTAAAACTTTACCACCACATATCCAAACGTTAACAGATATAACATCTAATTCATCATCATATTCAAAATCTAGTTCTTCTGCTAATTGTTTGCTTATTACACCCCAATATTCTAATACTTCAAATCTATTTTTATATAGTGTTGAAGTGTTTTCTCTATCATACAAAGAAGATTCATATCCTCTTGTTTGATAGTTTGGTCCCATGTCTAAACATTCTCTAATCTTTTCAGCATTAAACATAGGTTTCTTTGCAAGTTCTGCAAATTGTTCTCTGTTGAAAGAATGTCTTTGAATTACATATTCAGCATCATTCATATTAGTTGCATTAGGATCTGGGTAGAAATCCCAACATGATACTGCTTCAATACCTGGTACGTCTTTACCAATCTCCATCATTGCTGATGCCCCAGTTTCCTCATCTGTAGAAAACTTGTATTGTGTTTTTACATTTGTAAATGGACCTTTTAAAATTCCTGTACCTAGTAAAGCCATTTCAAAAAGTACATGTCTCATAACTGAGATAGCATCACTCTCTTCTAACTGATCGTGAATTACTTTTTGCATTTTAGATGCTGCCATTGCAGCTGGCTCTATCTGTGGTTGTGTTTTTAAATCAGGAGCATCTCCCTCTTCAAAACCTACATTCATATACTCTTGTGCTAGATCTTTCATTAAAGATTCTGCTGTAGCACCTTTTGGTATTCCACCACCATCACCTGGAAAACCATATGGGCTTTCTGTTTTTGGTTGTTGTGGATCTTGTTCTTTCTTTGGATTAAGATGAGCATACTCTGCTACACCTTCTGGCATTGCTGTAGGTGTTACACCAATTGGAAACTTACCTGCTGAAAACAGCACTTCAATAAGTTGACCAAACGCAGCAAGTACCTTAGTCTTTGTTACTTTAACAAATACTTTAGATTTCTCACTATCACGAAAAGTTTGTTCTGGACCATATAGTCCTCTATAGTTTCTGTAAGCAGATAGCCATCTCTTCTCATCTTGAAGTCTTGCTGTTTCTGCTTGACTGAACTTTTCTCTTACGTATCCTACAAACGGATCGTAGTTATCCTTTTCGTTATTATCCATCTAGTCCTTTTTAAATTGTCCTGTTGGCTCTAACTTCTTTTTATCTTTAACTGCTTTCTTTAAATTAGTTAGTTCTGCTTCTGTTAAAGTAGGATTCATACTTAACTCTTTAGCAGTTTCTAAATTAACTGCTGAGTATCCTTTCATCTTAGAAGCATTAATATCCATTCCAGATATATCAGCTTTATAATTTTTAGTTAAAGATTCCTTATCAGCTTTATACTTATCAAACATCGTATACTTAGGATGTTCGTTAGTATATTTTTTATCTGTAAGCATGACTAGTAGTCTCTTTCTTCAGCCATTCTAAATATTGATGGATCAACTTTTGATTTAGCACCTGGCTTATCATTGCTGTCTCCAGCAGTTGAACCCTTAGTAACTTTTGAATTAGGGTCTATTGCTAATTTTTCATTTCTAACTTTAGCCACATCAGCTGAAAGTTCACCGTGTTTGTATCTTTTATTTATATCCATTGCTATTCTCCTTTTTTGTATAGCCTTGGTAGCCATAGAATTTACTATCTGTAAGTTTTTTAGCTCCCATTTTTTTTCTTCTTTCCATCACTAAATGAGCTTTAAGTTTTTCTTTAAACTTTGCTTTCTTTTCTGGTGGATTCTTTTCGTTAAACTTTTTTTTCTTTTTTTCTTTTATTTCTGATTGAAGTTGTTTATCATCAACAAGCTCCATAAAACTATAGCTTTTGTCAGCCATTAGTAATCCTTCTCATCAGCCAACTTATTAAAGTTAGCATCTAATTGGCTTCTGAATTTTTTAGGTTCATGATAGCCAAAATTTCCATCTTGAGTTTCAGCAGCCCTATCTTCTCTTTTGATACTTATCTTAAGATCTCCAGGTTCTTGATTAGGTTGCTTACCTTCAGGAGTAGAGCTTAGATCACCTTGCTTAACTTTAGCTTTGGGGTCAAATTTCATTTCCATATTGTTCCTATATTTTTATTTTTTTTATTTGTAAAACGTTTGTTGTTGGGAGAGTAGTATAACCACCACCTGTCTTTACTTTACCATTATCTTCAAATATAAAATCTGACATAATGATAGTTCTTTTATCGTCTTGAAATACTAAGTATCCTAAACTACAACATATTGCTGTGCTAGAACTTTTAATATCTGGAAGTTCAGCCCAGCCTGCATCTCCAACGATATCTTCCCATAATATCTGTACTAGATCATAAGGAAAATTCTTTTTATCTATAGTAGGTAACTTTACTTTTTTCATATATCCTCTCTGTTAATATCCAAATATTTTATCTGAGGGGACAAAATTAGCTGTTCTATTACTGTTACCAAATGCTTTGTTTGCATAACTTGTATGTATCGGTCTACTCATACATCCGTATCTTAGTGCATCATATGCGTGATCTTCTACGTGTGTATTAATATCTTCAGGATTACTATCATCTAATGGTAGTGTAGGAAATGTTCTTAACAAATTTCTACAATTAGAAAATATACGAATGCCTGGTTCTTTATCTTCAACCTTTAATCGTTTGTGGATTTCTAGCTTTCCACTAATTCTACTTCTTCCTGTTCTATCAGAAGGTCTCCAACGACACCCAGCTTGAATCATTGTTTCTGCAATGCTTGGACCTATATCACCACGTCTTGCCCATGTACTAGCGTCTAAAACCCCGTAGCGTATGTATTCTCCACTCTCTAGGTCTAAGACTTTCTTTGCGAAAATATCTGCTGTAATCTTTTGGGTATACAACTCTCTATAAACCCATAGATTATTATCATAATCAATAGCAAACCATAAACAACAAGCAGGAGAACTGTAACCCCAGTCAGCAGCACGAAATCTTTGCCAGCCTTTAGGTATTTCAAAAGGTTCAACAACATGTAAGTCCCTATCAAATTCTGAGAATGCTGCATTAGAGAATGCATCCCAATCTCCGTTTAAAAATTGCTTTCTTTGTACTTCTGGTAATGATGATAACATTGCATAGTAATCATCAGTCTGCATAAGGTAAGGATTGTCCTGTAACTTAGCGGGTATAAACTTTCTAGTTATATACTTTGTCCCTGAAGGTGTAGAAATCTCTATGTTAAAAGCTGTATTAGGATCTATAGGATCCACAAACATCTCTTTAACCCATTGTGATCCAACATTACCTGGGTTACCTGTAGCCCTCATGTATACTGGTATACTCGGATCAACTGATCTAAGTGACGATCTTAGAAAATTATATATATCTGGCGAAGGATATTGTGGAAGTTCGTCTATTCCTATCCATGTGTAAGACTGCCCTTGGTAACGTAATACGTCTGTCATGTTCTCTGCATAACCAAACTCTATTTTTGCTCCTGATGGGAATCTCCATTCTTTTTCTTGCTCTCTCCATTTTGCTCCTGGATATGCTCTTGAGTATAATCTTTGAGAATGATTAATCAAATCTCTTAACTCTGGCATAGTTCTACGAAGTAGTAGACAACGATGATGTTCTTTATGACAGTACCTTAGAGGATCTATTAACATGGCGTATGATTTACCACCACCTCTTGCACCCCCGTAAAACACTTCTCGTTCTGATGCAGCTAAGAAATCTCTTTGTGGACCTTTGTTAGGTTGAAAGATTATCTCTTTACCTGCTAGATGTTCCTGTACGTTTGCTGGAACTTCGTCTATTACGTCTTGGGTTATAAGCTGCTGTTCTTTTCCATCTAATACTTTGTCAATGGTTAACAATTTATCCTTGACATTTTTTGCATGGATCTTAGCTGAACGTAAAGTTTGTTCTGCCTTTGCAACTTTTTTACGTGTTCTTGCTATTGCCTGCTTAGCCGACTGCTTGGCTTTGGTCTTTACTTTCTTCTTTGGCTTTGGCAGCGGTATCTCTGGTAACTCTTTTTCTAAGTCCGACATATGATATGTATCTTTTCGTTTTTGCTGATAACCAAATAGCAACCTCTCGGTATGAACATGTTTTTAAAAATTTCTTTGCTTCTTCTAAAGCATCTAATTCAAATTGTATTGGCTCAATATAATCTGTGTCTTCTGCTAATTTATATCCAAAAGGAATAGTTCTAGCTTTTCGTTTAATCACTTAATTCTTTTTTTTCTTTTCTAAATCTTTTAATATTAAATCAGATATTCTATTATTTTCTTTTATCTGTTTAGCACTAGCAACTTTAAGTATTTTTCCACCAGGTACAAATCTAGTTAGATCCTGTACTTTTTTTTTATCTGGGTATGCATTTGAATAATTTTTGGTCATATTAATCCTGCACTGGGGTTACGATTGATTCTTCTGGTTCATTCTTAGCTGGTAATATAAACATACCATGCTTTAAATTCATATTGATATCTAATTGATCTTTCTTTACAATACCAATACGGTCTAATATTTGTTTTGCTGCTTCCATTCGGATACTAGCGTGTGGAGTTGTTCCATCTTCGTCTAACAAGTTTACCATTCTAGTTGCAGCCTTCGCAGAATGTATGGCTAAATAATTTTCTGCTCTTTTAACAATCTCGTCTTTTAAATTACGCAGAACTTTAGGATATGAATGTTCTGAGTAACCTGCTAGCTCTCCTGCCTGTCTTGGATTTCCTTGGGCTTCTCCGAATAATGCGTCTAGAAACTTTTCCTGTGAGACCGTCAAGCTTTTCTTTTGAGTGTTTGTTGTAATAGAATCCATTGTTTGCATTTACCAACTCCATGATTTCCTTGAAAGGAAGTTCTAGAGCTTTAGTGGGTATCAAGTTATTTTTTCTTTTTTAATTTTTTAAAGAACTCAGATCCAGTCTTAGAGGATTTGAATTTACTGAAGATGCTTTCTTTCTTCTCAGCACCTTTAGTTTTAGTAGGATCAAATCTATCTTCTCTCTTACCTTTAGTAGTTAAGTAGCCTTTACCACCTAACATGAATTTAGATTTACCTTCTTTAGTAGCAGCATCGAAAGCTTCTTTGAAAGATCTTTTCTTTCCTGGCATAACTTTAGCATCATCTCTGCTTTTTGCAGATTTGAACATGCTTTCTGCAGCATACATCTTAGATGTAGCAGCTTGATTTCTTTTACCTTGTGCAACTGAAGCTTTTGCAGCTCTTTTTTCTTTAGCTAGTCTTCCTTCGAAGATACTACCAGTCTTTTTAACTTTTGTCCTTGCTTTATAAGCAGCCTTATTCTTATAAGTAACACCGTTTGCAACGATACTACCATCATCTTTAATTTTTATTCCAGCCATTTGTTTATATCCTTATTTGATTGTTAAACTTATGGGAATCCTAGGTGTTCCCTATAAATTGGTACAGTTTAGTGATGACCGATTGTGCATGAGTGCATGCTGTAGTGTTTGTGTGTCCTTTTAAAGTGTACCTGATTCTAGTATACACACAAATATAACTTTTGTCAAGTACTAATTTAAATTATTTTTATATTAAAGCATTATTGTTAAAAATAATCATTGACAAAAGGTAGAAGTGGGTGTATAATGTAATTAAGGTTACACGGGGGGGTTTATATATAATATATACTTAAATATACATACCCCCTAGGGAACACCCTAGCATATAGCCAGGAGATTTACAGAATATTGTAACCTAGTATGTAGCCACAGGGTGGTTTACAGGGGAATTGGGGATTTTAGTACGATCCTATATGTATATATGTAGTACCCCCCTAGTGCCCTTGCCTGCCCCCTTAAAAATATTCCCTCGTGTAAAACTTAGAAATTATCTGGGGGATATCTTGTGGTTTCGTTTGGGGAGAGTTGGGGGGAGTGTAAAATTTTGTAAGATACACAACCCAATGTTAACCTAGTGTTAATTTAATTAGTACCTAGTTAAATCATAGTAGTATGATAATCATACCTAAAATAGAGCTTCATTTGATTTATAGTACAGATACAAAAAAAGCCCTGATGTTTTAAGTCAGGGCTTAGTTGTTAGCTAGTATTAACTATGCAATCTTAGAAATTCTAACCAAAGACTGCTTATTGTGGTCTATAACTTTAAACTCAACAGACTCAATATTTACAATGTTAGCATTTTTCATACTACCATTTTTATCAAAGTCTTTTAAGTCTCTCTCGTATTGCTCAACTAATCTTAAGCTGAATTGTGCTATCTTTCTCAACTCAACTATTTCACTAGTACCATAGTCATTTACTAGATAATCGGCTTTTTTGTTTCTAGTTTGCATCTCAGCATTTAAAAAGTTTTTCATTGTTTTTAAATTGCTTAATACAGTCTCATCATTGTTAGGTGTTTGGGCTCCAGTTTTAACAACTGGGCTTATTTTATTCCATAACAATTCAAGCCCACGTGTACTCAAAGGTATTAGGCTTTCATCATTATTAGGCGTGTATTTAATTTCATTGTTTCCAGAAACTTTTAAGTTTGGATAAATGATATTAGATTGTGCAACTACTAACTTGTCTTTGATAATAGCCTTAGTTTTGTCAGTATTAATTAAAACTAATGCTAATTTAACAGCACGAGAAACTAAATTTTCAAAAATATAGTTTCTAATTGGTTTTCCATCAGCGTCCTTTTCATTAGGATAGTTAACCAGATTATACAACTTTTCTCTAATTGTAGTTAAATTAAAATAATCAGTTGTTTTTAATTTGTTAGTTTCACAATGAGAATTAACTTCGTTGTAAAAATTAACAATCTTTAAACTTAAAGGTTGAATAGCTAAGAAACCAGTTTTTTCAATAGTTTCCGATACTTTCCATAAGTTTTTAACGTCACCCTCGCACACTTTATAAGCTTTGATACTAGCATAAAAGTCCACAGTTTCTGGTTTTTTTGTTTGTATTGTCATTTTATTATCCTTGTTATGAATACCCAATAAATTTATATTTATTTTTAAAATATCCATATCCCTTTATCGCATTTTTAATAACATACGTCAAATTAATATTACATATATATGTAATTAATATTATCTGGTGTCACGTGACACAGCATAGAACATTACAAGAACATCAACCCTTGATTGTATTGTGGTATTAATACCATAGTGTGATAAATTTGACACAGTATCTCATAAGTTGTATTATATATATATATTAATTAGATATAATATTTATATATAAAATATATATCTTTAAATGCGAGGTTAAAAAAATGAGCGTTGAAAACTTACAATATAAAATAAATGATAGACTTGAAAAAAGATTATCAAGCATTGAAAAAATAGTGATTGATTTAAAAGAAGATAAAAAATTATTAAATCAATTGTTAAGCGTTGCAACTGTAATTCTCTTTAATGAAAGTAGTTTAAAAAGTTTAACAAATGACAATATAAAAAATGTAATGACACCTAAAATTCATGAGGCGATTAAGTCTATAAATGAGGGCTTAAAAATATGATTGAATTATCTTTTATAATTGGTTGCTTATTAATTGTTTTAATAGGTGTTTATTTAATGAAAGCTAATCAACTTTTTATTGATGAGCAAAATAGAAAGTACATCAAGCCCATTAATAAAGTTAAACCAAAGTTAAAAACAAAATGAAAACAGCATTAATATTTATATCAATCATGGCAATAAGTTATTTATTGCTACATCTATTCAGTAAATCAGTAGGTTTATAACAAAAATACTAACTTACAAAATTGCGAGGGGGCAAAATTAAAATTGCCTTCTCGTTTTTTTTTATCCTTCCACTTGACACAGCTAATACTACCCTGTAAGCTGAGATTATGTTTAATTTAATTATGGAAGGAGAGAATATGAAAAGCATTTTATATGTAGCTGTCATGTGGCTGTGTTTAGGTATGTTAATAAGTCTAATGGGAATATAGGTATATGAAAAGTGAACAGCACTAGCCCTATCGGTAGCAATATCGGTAGGGCTTTTTTTTTGTCGGTACTATTTGACACAACAAATACACTATGGTATTATGAATACATATCAAACAAAGGAGAAACTAATGGCAGAACAAACAGACGCACATGATTTTGTGCAATCCCGAAACAAAGCTATACGATTTGATAGGGAGAAAAGGCAGAAGAAAATAAAAGACAACTTAGAACTGCATCAAGATACTCAGAATACTATTAAGGGTATGGCAGAAAAACTAACAAGTCTTAACAAATCAGCAGATGAGGTAGAGGCAAATCTTAAAAAAACTATTCAAGATTTTTTCTCACAACCTACTGTTAAATAAAATTAGCCAAGTGCCACTCCCTCTCAAAGTTATGGCACTATAACTAATACGGCTGATGTGTACTTTGTGGTCATGTCAGCCGTTAAAAAATTATGATAGATAAAAAATTAGCATTAAAATCAAGACACCTTAGGTTATCTAAGCTATTGCATAGCCTACTTATAAAATATCTCGAAGATAAAAAAGTCTACTCAGACCTTTCAAAAATCAGACAGCTAACAGACGAGTTAGATAAACTACTTGACATAGAGTAGCAGTTAATATATACTACGAACTGATTAATCAAACAAGGAAAACCATATGGATAATGACAAACGCATACCTAAATTGCGTAGGCAAGTAAGGGTATGCACTATAAACATCATGGCTTGGCAGGAAAACAATCCAAGTCCTGATAAAGAAAAAATCATTGAGTTAAAAAGACTTCAAATAAAACTTAATGATGCTTTAACTAATTATCTTTTACATGTGCAAACAGATGATTGGGATAAACACACATATATATCTCAACCATTAGATGAAAATAGGTTGCAAGAACAACAAGAGTTTCTTGACACTAATCAATTTGTAGAAGGTAGTGGTAATTAATTGACTGCTATACTCTCATTACTTGTGTGGCTTATAAGCACATGGGTAGTAGCAAGAGTTGTATTCAAAAACAAAAGGGGGTTGTCCATTTGGGCAATCCCTTTTTTTTGTGTGAGTGTTTGGTTGGCTAGTCTTATAATCATAGCAACACAATGATTGAATTATTATTATTTTTATTTACTGACTTTGATAATCGTATGGGTAATTTCCATACAGTTAAACATAAGTTTAATACTTATCAAGAATGTAATGACTACATAAAAGAACACACCATAGAAGAAAATATATACACACCCACAGGTCAAGTCATAGGTCTTACTTACTGTAAGCCTGTTGACACAGACAAATAAATCATATACTATGTAAGGGTAATCAACGAGAGTTGGTTGCCCTTTTTTGTTGAGCCTAGTCTTTAAGTAACATGGCACTAGATATTAAAGGGGGGTGTAGTAATTTACTATGGCTATGTTAGTAAGGAGTTGTAAATCTAAGCTGTAAATCCAGAACATAGCATGAGAGTTGAGGCTACACCCTAATACAATTAACTAATAGGAAAATATATGAAACAAACAGACATACAAGTTGGTAAAGTTTCAGATTATCTTTATGCTTTAATGACACAAACCAAAGCGAAAAAGTTTCGTGCAGGTTTTGTTAAAAAAAATGGAGACTATCGGACAGGTAGATTTGATTTAGTAAATCGTTCTACTTGGAAACAAACTGATGGCACTATGTATAAACGTAAAGGTAAAGAAAGAACTACCAATGCTGATGAGTACATACTAGCACATGACCTAGATAAAAAAGCACCCAGAAATATTTCTGTTGCTACTTTGAAGTGGTTTAGTGTTGGTAAAAAAGTGTATAAAATCAATCACTTAGAGGTAAATGATAGCATAACAGTTGTTATGTTTGAGAAGGTAAAATTTACTGCTCTTAAAAATCTAATCAAGCGAGGAGTTATCAATGAGTGAGTGGTGTCAGAATAAAGAATGTTGTTATAAAAGAAATCAGAATCAAATACGTGGTAGTAAAGGCAATAAATATTATCAGTCTAACAAAGTTAATTCTTACTACCATGATATAGCCTGTAGTTTAAACTGTTTAAATTCATGGCTTAAAATTAATAGAGAAACTCTTATTAATTCAGTAGGAAGATTGGATAAACAGACTATTAAAGCTGAAGACTCTTGGCTTAGCTAGTTGACACAACAATAACATTAGTATATTATATAGGCATCACTCAGACATCTGGGTGGTGTCTTTTTTTTAACCCAACAAAAGGAGTACTCATGGAACAAAAAGAGATAAGGCTCAATGCAGGTAAACGTAAGTCTTTGACTAACGATTATCGTAGACATTGTGAAAGTCTTTCAACTGATTTGAAAGATAAATACAATCAAACAAGAGAGGAAGCTACAAGTTCTATTGCTTCTGCGTTTGAAACTGCAACAAAAGTAGTGCAACGTAGATTTCCATTAGAAGATGTAGATACTTTGCAACAGTTACAGAGAAAACATAACACTATCAATGCAGTAGGTGATGATAGTTGTTTTTATTTCAAAGTAACTGACGCACCAAAGGTACTTGACTCATATGGTGATGAAGTAGAGAAGTCTAAACACTTTTCATTTGAGTTAGATGGCAGTATTACTGGAGATTATGGCTCACGTTATGGTAGTGGTAGTTCTAACAATGGTAAGAACTTTCCTTATGCTATGTATCGTGAGGAAATGAAAGCAGTAGGACTTAATCCAGACTGTAACATTGAACATGACCTAAAAAAAGAAGGTAATGTCCATAGACAGGACAACAATCCCTACCTGTCAACATGTAGAAATGAGAATGATTACTTTCTAAATGGTAAAACAGGTGGTAGTAATTTGTATCAAGATTGGAATAGTAATTATGTATTGCAAATTATTGGTACAGGTGGGTGTCGTTCAAGAGCTATCCCATGCTCAGACTTAGAGTTTCAAAAGTTTGAGATGATGATACAAGCAAAGCAGAATGTAGTGCAGTCACATACTAAATGGATTGAATCTATTGTAGCTAAGGTTAATAGATTTGAGCAAGGTATAAAGACTATGACTAAGTTCTCTCAAGTAGAGAAGTTTGCTTCTCACAGTAAAGTCAATTGGAAAATTGATGATGAGATACTTGCTGATAAAATTGGCATGGACGTTGTAGTATCTATTGATGACCTAGCAGACGCACTAGATAACATAGATAAACCTAAGCAGACTAGAGAAGAAAAGATACTCGCTTATAAAGAAGCTATGCGAATGGCTAACTAACTATAAGAGATATCAGTTGACATACTAGCAATAGTATAGTATATTAAAGGCATTACTAATTAATTTTAGTAGTGCCTTTTTTTTAACCAACAATAAGGAGAAGATATGAGTGCATTAGTTGCAAAACTAAAAGAACAGTACGCAGACCAGTACCAACATAGCATTACGCCTGTTGAACTGCGTCAATTAGACTCAGTAGAGAGTACATTTACGCTAAATAAACCTAGCTATGCTGTATTAGATACTGAAAACAACAAAGCAATACATCTACATGGTGCTAACTACCAGTTGATACCCTATGAAAGAATATTATCTGGGCTATCTACTGCATTAGATAAGTATGAGATAGATATAAGTGATACATCTATTAAATTTAATGTGTCACCAGACTTAAACTACATGAAACTTAGGATTCTGTTTGGAGATACTGGAGATTTTGGTACTTACTCTATGAGTCATGATGAAAATGACAAGTTAAAGTTTGGTATTGAAGTTATATCTAGCTATGACGCATCAATTATCTATCAGTTAAGGTCAATGTTCTTAAGATTAGTATGTGCAAATGGTATGAAATCATTTGAAGATATTAATTCATCTATGAAAAGACATACACTTAACTTTAATCTTGATGATTCATTTACTAAACTAAAGAATCTTAACACAACCTTTAGTGATATGAAAAATAAAGTAGAGGTGTACCAAAGTGTAGAGTTAGGTAGACAAGATGTTGAGAAGTTATTTAGAAAGTTCTCTAATAATTCTGATGGTAAGTACCACTTACTAAATAATGTATTAGAAACTGATGCAAATAAATCAACACTCTATGATGTGTATAATGCACTAACAAACTACAGTACACACAATGAACGTGCTGTTAAGATAGGTAAAAGAGATAGTAAAGATTATAAGATTGAATCTGCTAAGAGAGACCCTATAAGAAGTAATGAGGATAGGGATTTTGAAGTTAGAAACTTTCTAAAGACTAATGACTTTATGTTTTACTATCATCAAGGCGTAGCCAATCAAGTAAGATAATAATAACTACTAGAGGTTAGGTAAGAAATTACTTAGCCTCTATAACAATAGGAAATTTATGATAAAAGATATGGAAGATGTGTACAAACGGTACAATAATAATGATGCTTACCAACTAGAATGGTCTGCATTACAACATAAACTAAATGATATAAATGGTAATTGTTCTGTCATGCAAGAGCCAGTAACAGTAAAGTTAGTAAATAGATATAATGCTGTGCAGTTTTCTAATTCTAAAGTTTATATGACAGATAATAAAAAATCAGGAAAAGATAGGGCTATATCACTAGTAGTTATATTAGATGATAACATAGATAACTAGTATATAGTATTAACCCCCCCTGCAATGACACGATACTATAACATATTATGACAGATAAACCAAGTAGACAAATTGACACACCTATTAAACTATGCTATAGTTGTGACTCAAAAGCAATCATTATAATTCAAAAAAAATATTACTGTGCAGACTGTGGTCTGCGTAAAACAACAACAAGGATAGACTATGAAAACATTAAACACAGAAGTATCAGATAAAACACCCGAAGAACAATTAGGTATAGCAAAGATTCAAATTATGTTTGAGGATTCCTTTGGTATGTTTAATGCTACAAGTGGGCATGCTAAAGATGTACAAAAGAAATGGGAGAAAGAAAAAGCAACTGATTGGGTTAGGTCTAAAGACTGTGAGTTTTTCTGTGACCTAGCAGGTACAGAGCATGACCATATAATAAAGTTGCATGATATATTAACATATAGATACAACACAAAAGAAATAACATTAGAAGAAGTAAGATTTGCAATAAGAAACTTAGGATCAAAACTATGAATGAAGGACTAGAAAATATAAAACAAATAGAAGCTTTAGAAAATAAACTTAACAAAATATTAGAATTGTGTAATGAAGAATTAGAAAATACAGAAATAAATAGTATTGATATATGTGAAGATACACATGACCACTATTTATTAGGTAAAGTAGATTTGTCTAATGCAATATTAATTCTAATTAATAAATAATAATATGAACATATTTCATTTAGATAAAAGCCCAGAGGTATCTGCATTGTATCATTGTGATAAGCATGTAGTCAAAATGATATTAGAAACAGGACAGATGTTATCAACTGCATACCAAAGACATTGTGGTATTGATGAAGAGCTATACAAACCTGCATACCCACACCACCCCATGACTATATGGGTAGGAGATTCATTAGGTAATTATATGTGGTCAATAGATTTGTTAGGTCACTTACTTAATCAATACAGACACAGGTATCACAACAGAATACATAAGACAGGTCGCATACTTAATAATTTAATTTGTTTAAATGACAAAATAAAAAATAAGTTTGAGTATCAGAATTTTTTAATCCCACCTTTGTGTATGCCAGATGAGTACAAGTGTGATAACTATATACAATCATACAAAGATTACTATGTAGGTGAAAAGAAACGATTCGCTAAGTACACATCAGTTGACACACCAGACTTTATGTGTTAAAGTATAACTTAACAAAGGATAACTATGATTATATATGGTAAGACTCCTAAAGATTGGAGAGAATGGTTTTGTTCTACATCTTTGTATCACAGAGAATACATTGTAGGATTTATTGTAGGATTTATAATAGGAATAATAATATGAAAACAATCAAAGAGTTAGAGGCAAAGATAGGTAGTCTATCTAATCCAAGTAAGATGCCCTCGTTTGCATGGGGTATACCAATTGAATACTGTGTGACAGGTAGTAAGTTAGCATTAGTTGATGGCACTATCTGTAACAAATGTTATGCAGGTAAAGGTTGCTATGTATTCCCTGTTGTCAAAGCTATGTATCAAAAAAGATATGAGGCACTAGGTCTACCAGAATGGGTAGATTATATGGCAGAACTTATTACCCAAAAGTACAAAAACCTAGATAAATCAAGGCGTTTTCACCGTTGGTTTGACTCTGGTGATATACAATCTTATGAACATCTTATGAAAATATTTGAGGTGTGTGAACTTACACCACACATAAAGTATTGGTTAGCTACTAGAGAGTATCAAATCATAGATAAAATTACAGAAAAAGATGTACCAAAGAATTTATGCTTACGAGTATCAACAACTAAAGTTGATAGCCCACCACCTAAGTTTTGGAAGTGGACATCTGGTGTGCATAAAGATAAGAAAGCAGTAGGTCGTGAGTGTCCTGCACCTAAACGAGATGGTGAGTGTGGTAGCTGTCGTGCCTGTTGGAATCATAAAGTTAAACAAGTAAGTTATAAGGAGCATTAGTATTGATATGAGTATGTTAGATGTGTTAAAAACTAAAAAATTAGAAAATGAAAATGAGAGAATAGATATACAAAAGAATTTAACAGCCTGTAATAAACTAATGTTTGAATTAAGAGATTATTATTGGAGAAGTTTAAAAGTAGGGAGTAGGCATAATGGGTATAAATATTGGGTAATAAATGGTCTAAATTATTTTAGACATCATAGACTTTCTCATTATTTATGGAAAACTAAAAGAAGATTAAAGTCTCTTCAGATAAAGAAAGATGATTTCCATAAATATTTAAGGGATACAAAAAATAATATATCCATTTTAAAAGGGGATGAAAATCAAATTAATAATTTAAATTTATCTTTAAAAAATTTAGAATCTTCGTATGAGAAAATTACAGATTTATTTGAAGATGAATACTTAAATTATTTAAAAGATAAGAAAATTAATAAAGAGTTAAAGGAGAAATAATATGACTGACAAAGAAAGAGAAGACTTTGAATGGGCTAGTAGTTTTTATTTGTATGCTGACCTAGATAAAGAGTGGGATAATTGGGATGAAGAAAAACTTTTTGAGGAAATATCAGCACTAGCATGGCAACCCTTTGAACATTGGGAAGGTGAGGATATTTATAATGAGATTAATAAACTTGCATCTTCAGTAAGACAAAAAATAGAAAAGGAAAACAAATGAGTAGAGTATCTAAAAGAAAAATAAAAAAGTTTTTAACTTTAAATTTCTATAAGAATAAAGATTACTATAACAAAGAACTTGAGTTAGCTATAGAAGTTATACAAGATTTTTTAAATTGTGATCCAGTTCATATAGGTAGACTACAAGGTAATACTTTTACTACAGTATACGAGATAGATGGAGAGGAGGTGGAATAGCCATGAAAAAAGAAATAACCATGAGAGAAAAAGTAGAAGTTTTATTACCAACCTTTAAGAGTGTTAAGAAAAAAAAGATAGATAAGATATTAAAGTATTGTGAAGTTGAAGCAGAGAATTTAAATGAAGTATCATGGAGTATTAATGAAGATGATGTATTTTCTAAAGAAGAGCACTTCAATTACATTAAATATAGTGAGGCAACAACAGAGTCAGTTGCGTTAGAACTTATTTATAATTTATATAGTGCCTTACAATATCAATCAAAAAATAAACTAACACAAAGGAATCTTACAAATGTTTTTAATAATTTTCATGAGAAAATATTTGATGCAGAAAGAGTGGACTTTCATATAGGGTGTTTCTCCTACCCTAACTGTGACATCGATCCAAATGGATGTAGTTTTCAAAGAGAAGATCCAGAACCCTATGGTCACAGGGACTAATCTATTATGAAAAGTAAAATACTACTTATAATTTTTTTGTGTCTAACTTCCTGTAAGAGTCTAGACTTTAATCCAACAACAACTATACTTAAACATATAATAACTAGCAAGGATAAATAATGATTAGATTAATAAAAGTAACACAAGAGCATATAAACAAAGGTACACCAGAATGTAATTTGCTATGTCCAATAGCATTAGCTTTAATGGAAGAATATAAAACTGATGATGTTGACGCTGATTATTTTCACGTTGCAGATTTACGTGTTGATAACAAGAAGTTAAGGATTCAAAAAAATCAACAAGAATATGTTGCAGATTTTATGAAATCATTTGATCAGTTTATATATAATATAGGTGATGAAGACGATGTACAAACACCTACACCATTTACATTAAGAATAGTAGAAAGAAAGAAAAGACTTGACAAATAAGAATAAATCTGATAGAGGGAATGATGATGATGAAAAAATACAAAGTAAGATTATTTGGGCTAGGCATAGATGCAAAAGCATTGATACCATTTCCATACGAACCAACACTAGATATGATTGAGAATGCAGTTGCTGAATATTTAAACGAAGGACTAATGAAGATAGAAGCTGACAACTTCTATAATAAAGAAAGGTATACAATAGTATACGAGGAAATGCCAGTTGAATTATAAGCAACAGCTTGCTGTTATAGAAGGGCTATTCATTCCACCAGATACATCTGTTAGAATGGATTGTCCTTTTTGTCATGGTAAGAATACCCTATCAGTAGATACAGCTTCCAATAATATAAATTGGTTTTGCTTTCATGCTGCCTGTAAAGCTAAAGGTAAGTACACAGGTGAGAAAGATATGAATTATGTAAACTCAACATTCAATACTAATAATAAAACAAATGATGTACACTTTGAGATGCCAGATAGTTTTACAACTGTATATTCAAATGACAAAGCAATGAAGTACCTACACAAAAACAATTGCTGGGAGGCATGGAGTTTAGGTAGAGCCACAATAAAATTTGACATAGCACAGAACAGAGTAGTCTTTTGTGCTAAAGATCCAGAGACAGATGAGATCGTAGGTGCAGTGGGTAGAGGATTAAATTCTAAGGTCTATCCTAAATGGTATATGTATGGTAATAAAGATATACCTTTTACTTGTGGCTTGACAGAACATAAGGAGGCTATACTTGTAGAAGATTGTGCATCTGCTTGTGCAGTATCTAATGTATTGACAGGCATAGCTTTGATGGGTACATCATTAAAAGAATCTCATAAGAAACACTTGACACAGTACGATAAATTGTATATAGGGTTAGACAGAGATGCAACAGTTAAATCATTTGGTATTGCTAATGAACTTAAGTCTTATGGTATTAAGAATGTTCATGTTAAAACTTTAGAAGATGATTTAAAATATTATGGAACAAAAGAAATAGAGGAGATGTTTAAATGAACGATAGACCACACCCAGATGAACCAAGCCCTGCAATGTTTGACTCAGACAAGTATATTAAAATGAATAAAATAGAAGGATTAGAAAAACAAAAGGTATATTTGCAAGAACAGTTGAGAAAAGCAGGACAACAGATTAAAGAACTAAAAGAAATAATTCAGAAAGCAAACATCAAATGATAGAAAAACAGATAATAAAACTAATGTTAAACAAAGACTTTTATGCAGAGTATAAAGGTCAAGTATCTCGTAATGTATTCCAAGGTAGCTTTGGTTCTTTGTATGATACAATTCAAAAAGCACATGATAAGTATGATTCTGATATAAGTATTGATGAGTTGTATTCTCTACATACTGCAGTATTTAATCCTGCATTAACACGAGCAGCTAAGGAACAGTTCAGTGAATTACTTGAGGATATAAAAGAAACAAACGAACCATCAAAACAAATAGCAGATGATATAATTAAAATATTAATTGAGAGAGATGTTGCACAGAAGATTGCAATAGAGGCTACTGAAATATTTAATGGTAAGCCTGCAGATTTTAACTTCATTACAAATCTTATAGAGAAACATAAGACAGGATTACCTGCACAAAAATTAGACGCAGTAACAAATGATATTACTGAACTACTTGAGGAGTTAAATGTTGTAAGTAAATGGAGTTTTAATTTAACTGTACTAAAAAATAATATAGGTGGAATCGGTCCAGGAAATTTAATGATTGCATTTGCTAGACCAGAGACAGGTAAGACAGCATTCTGGGTTAGCCTTGTATCAGCACCCTATGGATTTGCTGAGCAAGGTGCAAAGGTACATGCTTTTATTAATGAAGAACCTGCAGTACGTACACAGATGAGAGCCATCAGTGCTTTTACTGGTCTTAACAAAGAACAAATTATAGATGATGTTGATACAGCACGTGATGAATGGATTAAAATAAAAGATAATATTAAAATGATTGATATAGTTGATTGGTCTATGGATGATATAGATAGTCATTGTGAAAAACATAAGCCAGATATTATTGTAATAGATCAATTAGATAAAGTAAATATGAGTGGTACATTTGCTAGAACAGATGAGAAGTTAAGAGCAATCTATACAAGTGCAAGAGAGATAGCAAAGAGAAGACAATGTGTAGTCATTGCCATATCACAGGCATCAGCAGATGCACACAACAGAGATCATATATCATTTGATATGATGGAAAACTCTAAGACAGGTAAGGCAGCTGAAGCAGATTTAATTATTGGTATAGGTAATAGAGCATCTAATGATCCTACTAATACTAGCAGAGTATTAAACGTAAGTAAGAATAAGATAACAGGTTGGCATGGAGATCCATCTTGCTTGTTAGATAAATATATAAGTAGGTTTACAGATTAATGTATACAAATTTTAAAAAAGACTTAGGTCGTGGTAGAAAAATAGAAAATATGATTCTATCAAATATACAGATAAAATACCCATCGGCAGTATTAATTGATGGTAAGTTTAGTAAGTATGATATATTTATACCAGAAAATAATTATAAAATAGAAGTTAAATATGATTTAAAAAGTCAGGAAACAAATAATATTGTTATTGAGTTGTTTATGTTTGGGAAACCATCTGCATTGCTAGCAACATCAGCACACCTATGGGTTATATATACAGGTAAAGAATATTTATGGATAAAACCAATTAAAATATTTGAGTGTATAATATTAAATAACATACAATCACGAGAGATAACTGGCAACGGAGATTCAAATACAAAAAAAGTTTGTTTGGTTAGACTTGACTTACTGAAAAATTACTGCTATAAGGTGCAGACAGAATTAAAATCAGAAGAAATAATATAAAGGAATCAATATGATAACAACAATAGATGTAGAGACCTCGTATCAAAAAACAGAGGCAGGTGGCTTTGATCCATCACCATTTAATCCAGATAACATACTGGTTAGTGTAGGTATTAATGATGAATACTATTTTACTAACCATAGTGAGAGGATTGATGAGGGGTGTCATGCAAAGATACAAAAAATATTAGATAAAACTAAAATACTTATAGGTCACAACATTAAGTTTGATTTAAGTTGGTTGCTTGAAGCAGGATTCACATACACAGGTAATGTATATGATACTATGATAGCAGAATATGTATTGAATCGTGGTGTGCGTAAGAGTTTAACACTATTAATGTGTTGCCAACGTAGAAAACTAGATGCTAAAGATGGTGCAGTTAAAGAATACATGGATAGAGGTGTATCATTTGAGAATATTCCTGCAGAAATTGTAGAACAATATGGTAGAGTAGATGTAGCTATCACTAGACAACTGTTTGATTCACAAATGGTAGACTTAAGATCAGATAAAGATAAAGGTTTATTAAAAACAATTAAAGTTATGAATGAATTTTTAATTGTGCTTACTGATATGGAACGTAATGGTATTAATGTAAACTTAGATGATCTTAAAGAAGTAGAGAAGGAATACAGAGCAGAGTTTGCTTATCTTAAACAGAAGATAGATAAGATTGTCTACGAAAAAATGGGAGATACTAAGATTAACTTAGGTAGTCCAGAGCAATTGTCATGGTTAATCTATTCTAAAAAACCTAAAGACAAGAATGAATGGGCTAAGATATTTAATACAGGTGTAGATAAGTTTACTAAGAAGAATAAGAAAAGACCTAAGTTTTCTTTTGCACAGTTTAGAACTTTAGTAGCCAATAACTCTGAGCCTATCTATAGAACTATGGCTAGCCAATGCTTACATTGTGTAGGTAAGGGTGTGATTAAAAAAATTAAAGTTGATGGTAGTCCTTACAAAAAATATAGTAAGTGTGATGAATGTCATGGAGAAGGATTTGTATATGCTAAGATGGCTAAGCTTGCAGGCTTTGATCAAAGACCTAGAAGTGTCTATGATGTATCTGACTCTGGATTTAAAACAGATAGGATAACTTTAAATAAAATTGCAGGAGAAGCAGAGGGAGAGTTTAAAGATTTTATTGATTCTATTCTTAGACACAATGCTATCTCTACATACTTAAATACTTTTGTAGAAGGCTTACAAAATTTTACAAATGCTAATGGTTTATTACACCCTAAGTTTATGCAAGCTGTAACAGCTACAGGTAGACTATCAAGTAGGGATCCTAACTTTCAAAACCAACCAAGAGGTAATACATTCCCTATACGTAAGGTTATACAATCTAGGTTTGATGGTGGGCAAATACTTGAGGTAGATTTTGCACAGCTAGAGTTTAGAACTGCAGTATTTCTTGCACAAGATAAGCAAGGTATGGAAGATATAAAAAATAATATAGACGTACATAAATTTACTGCTGATATTATTGGTGTGTCTAGGCAAGATGCAAAGGCACATACATTTAAACCTTTGTATGGTGGTACAACAGGTACAGATGCTGAGAAAAAATACTATAAAACATTTGCAGAAAAATATAAAGGTATATCTAAATGGCATGAGGAATTACAAAGCCAAGCTATAACTTTTAAAAGAATTAAATTACCAACAGGTAGAGAATACTCCTTTCCATATGCAGAACGTATGCCTTGGGGTGGCTCTAGTTATGGTACGCAAATAAAAAATTATCCTGTGCAAGGGTTAGCTACTGCTGACATTGTACCTTTAGCATGTATAAAAATATATAAGCTAATGAATGAGCAAAGGGTTAAGAGTTTACTTATTAACACAGTTCACGATTCTATTGTGGCTGATGTTTATCCTGGAGAAGAAGCTGTAATGAGTAAGATATTTGACCAGGGTACAGCATCCGTAATACCTGCATTGAAAGAGTATTATGGAATAAACTTTAATGTTCCACTTGACACAGAGATCAAAATGGGATATGATTGGTTAAATATGAAGGAGATAAACTATGACCGAGACTAATATAATACTAAAAGTACAGACATTTACTTTTACTGATCCAATAATAACTGTTGAGTTAACTATGTCAAAAAGAAGTGATGCTTTAGATATAGCAGATAAACTTAATGATATAGCTAAAGCAAAAAAAGAAAATACAACAATGTATTTCGTACAAACTATTGACTTACCAAATGGTAAAGAAGATAGCGATGACGATATGCCATTTTAATATAGGAGAACTATGAGTATACCTCTACTTGATAAAGAGTTGTGGGAAGATTATGCTGATGATGAGCAAGAAGAAGCTTATGATATGCTGCAGGATTTAAAAGCACAGTGTGATGATAAACCTACAATGTTATATATAAATGAGAATGAAGAACTACAAAGTTACTTAATGTGGTTTGCTCGTATGGAAGATTTATCCTGCGAGATTACTGAAGGAGATACCAGAGTATGTTAGAAGTGTTATTGGGTGCAGGATTTGTTGTATTAATTTTATTATTTGTGTGTGATATTTTTTATCCACCTTACAAAAAATAACACTTGACAAATCTATTAAAATATGGTATAAGGAATCAATCAACTAAGGAGGACTATGGAAAATAACATAGCAAATATAAGTGAGATGTCCAACGAGCAGATAATGGAAGCTATTGGACAAGACGATGGTTCAAGTAAAGGAGTAAATATTCCTAGACTTGGCATCAACAGGTCACCAGAAGATGACGATGGCAATCAATTACCAGTAGGTAATTTATTTACATTTGATTCTACTGTAGGTCAGAATGTATATGGCAAACCAATTACATTTAGACCATTCATAAGTGCAATGCAATACATGCATTATGATCCAGATAAAAGTGAGTATGTAAACAGATCTATAATCTTTAAGAATTGGAAAGAGGAAGCTGTAGATATACTTGGTGGTACAAAATGTGGTAAAGTTCCGTTCAAAGATAGGGAATCTTTAACACCAGAACAGTTAGCAGAACAGAGAACTATAAGATGTTATAGATTACTCTATGGTCTGTTATCATTCAAAGGAGTAAAAGCTAATGGCGAAGAACACACTGTTTCTAATCTGCCTAGTTTATGGAGGGTTACTGGTACAGCATTTTCACCAGTAGGTACTGCATTAGAACAAATAACTAAACGTAAAAAACTTATGTTTACAACAACACTATCAGTCGATACCAAGAGACAGAAGAAAGGTGGTAATGTTTATTACACACCAGAGATCTCTGTTAATGCTGAGGCTGGTTTGGAAATGTCTAAAGAAGATATGGAAACGTTAGGTGTCTTTCAAGAAGTTATTACTAAAGAGAATACAGAAGTAGTAGACCTTTATAAAGCTGCAAAGAAAAGCAACTACGAGCCAACAGATACAGACATGAAAAAAGTAGTAGATCAAGTTGAAGATCCTATTGACGTGTTGGCATCTTAATGAGTGATATCCTTCATAAAGTTCAATCGTATTTGGATAGAGCAAATAAAGATCCTGTTGAAGTATCTGATAAACTTCTTGAAGAGTTTGGTGAGGCATGTAAAAGTGCCTTACGCAAACAGTTCTCGGAGAAAAGAAGAGAAGGATTTAAACCAAGAATGTCAAGTATAGGTAGACCTTTGTGTCAGTTGCAAATGGAAGCAAAGAATGTAAAGGGAGAAGGTCAGCCATATAATGTTAAGATGAGAAATACTTTTGGAGATCTTATCGAGGCATTAGCTATATTTGTTTTAAAATCATCGGGAGTAGAAGTAAAAGATGAACAGAAAAAGGTTAAACTTAAATTTACTAACTCAGAAATTGAGGGTAGGCTTGATGTTAAGATCAATGAGAAAGTCTGGGACATTAAAAGTGCATCACCATATTCATTCACTAAAAAATTTGAAGGTGGGTTTGAAGAGGTTGCAAAGGACGATGCGTTTGGATATGTACCTCAAGGATATCTCTATAGTGAGAGTGAGAAGATGCCTTTTGGTGGGTGGATTGTAATCAATAAATCTACAGGTGAGTGGACAGTATGTGAAACTCCTATAGATGACAATGAATACAGAGTTAAAGCATTGGCTAGTGTAGAAGAAAACATTGCAGCTATTGAAAACAAAGTACCATTTAAGAGATGCTATGATGCTATAGAAGAAACATTTAGAACTAAGAAGACAGGTAATAAAATTTTGGGCATGGCTTGTACATTTTGCTCATACAAACTTCCTTGTTGGGGAAGTAAATTGCAACTGTTACCACAACAACAGTCGCAAGGAAAGAACCCTAAGTGGGTTTGGTATACTGAGGTAACTAATCCTAAGAAAGAGGAAACTTTTGAATAGGAATTATTATTTCAATTGGGTGGGGGATAGTATTGAGGGGTCTATTTTCCACCCTTGTTACGCATGACATTATATTTTGTGCTATTTAAAAATAAGAAAGACGAGGAATTTAGAATGTTTACAAATCTTATATTTAGTAAAGAGAGTGACGCAGAAGAATTTGCAAAAAAAAGTATGAAAAGAGGATTTGAATTTAAAGTAGTAGAATATAATAAAGAAAACTTTGAAAGGTATTGGTATAAATAATGACAAAGAAAAAAAAGATTGATGTAGCAAATTCAATAAAAGTTTTAGTCACACCTTGGGAAAAAGGTTTTACTTGTGGTATCGTAATGGATAGTAAAGCTGAAATGTCAACAGAAGAATATGAAGTATGTTCTACTATTGCAAGAGGTATGATTAAGATGGCAACTGCAGATCCCCAAACTACATTTATGTATGGGCTTCGTGGTTTTGCTGACGACAAAAAGAGTAGTAAAAAAAGTCTAGCAATCAACTCTGTTGCAGAATTTGACAGTGAAGATAATGTTATTGATTTTATTGAATACTTAAAACATAAACGAGATAAGGAGTTAAACTAATATGGCAACACACTTAGTAATAGGAGACCCTCACTGCACTCCAAAGGCAAGCAATGACAGATTTTTATGGGCAGGTAAATTTGCACATGATCTGAAACCAGATACCATAGTATGCATGGGAGACTTTGCTAGTATGGATTCACTATCAAGCTACGATAAAGGTAAGAAATCTTTTGAAGGTAGAAGATATAAGAAAGATGTAGAACATGTTCATGATGCACTAGAACAATTTAACAAAGGTCTTAATGGAAGACGACCAAGAAAAATCATGTTACTTGGTAATCACGAAGATAGGATAAATAGAACAGTAGATGAAATACCAGAACTTGAAGGAACAATTAGTACAGATGACTTTAAATTTAAAAAGTATGGTTGGGAAGTACATGAGTATCAAATTCCAGTTGTGGTCGATGGTGTATACTACTGTCATAATTTTCCTACTGGTGTTATGGGTAAGCCTATTAGTGGTGACAATATTGGGCGTGCCTTACTTATAAAAAATAAAGTATCCTCTACTGTAGGTCACATACATACATTTGACTATGCCATGTGTGCATTACCTTCTGGTAAAAAACTTATGGGATTATCTGCAGGATGTTACTTGCATCACAAAGAAAACTATGCTAAGAACACACAGCAAATGTGGTGGAGTGGACTTGTAGTTAAACGTAATGTAGATAAGGGTGAGTATGATCTTGAGATGGTAGAGTACAATACAGTTAGGAGAAAGTATGGTAAAAAGTAAAAGAGTGTATGAAAAAAAAATAGATCATAGTCATGATATATCCTATGAAAATGAAGTTACATTTGATAATGTAAATTCACCATCACACTACAAGCATGGTAAGAAAGAAACTATAGATGTTATACGTGATTGTATGGAGAGTGATGAGTATCATGGGTACTTAAAAGGAAACGTTTTAAAATATGTTTCTCGTTATAAGTTCAAGGGAGAGCCATTGCAAGATTTAGAAAAAGCACAGTGGTATTTAAATAGACTAGTAAAGGAGGTCAAAGATGGGGGCAGTTAAACATGCGTTACAAGAAGTAGAAGACTTTGTATCAGAGTCTTTAGGAGAAGGTAGAACTTTAAACCAAACAATACGAGATGCTAAGGAGGCATTTAAAAAAATGAACAATACTTATTTACTTGATGCAGATTTTATTGAAGACAAGTATTATCAATTTAGGGGGCAACTATGAGAGAGATGTTTTTAGATGCGTTACATGATAAATATACAGCACAGATATCTGATGCTAAAGCTAAAGCTACTGTGTACTTAGATAACCCTGTTGCAATTGGTGAGCACCCACAGTTTATAGAAGAATTAGATAAACTTATAAATGTAATATCTACTGCAGAAGAGAATATAAAAACAATACATAAACAATTTGGAGAGCATAATGACTAAAGAGAAAGGAAAAGAAAGCACAGGATCTAGAACATATCTTATAGATTCAATACAATTACAGGATATAATGAGATACTTAATGACTAGACCTTATGCAGAAGTTGTACAACTTATGAGTATGTTAGGTAGATTAAATCAATTAGATCCTAGCATTGGTGCAGACTTTGTTAAGAAACAAGCAGAGGAAGCCAATGGAAAAAAATAATCTACACAAACACACAGGTCTATTGTTCGAGTTAAAAATTGGTCTTAATAAAGATAATGCAATAGTGATTGACTACGGTGGAAAACCTGTAGGTAAAATAAGAGAAGCACTTAAAGATTATAAGTATCAAGCTAATCTATGTGCTGCAATTATTAATCATGCTAACTCTGCAGGTAAAAAACTAGAGGATGACATTAAGCAGATGATACAGAAGATTTAGAGTTTTGGTATAAGTGTCGCCAAAAAAAAAGGCTCCCTTAAAGGAGCCCTGTTGTTGCCTATATGGGGGAAGTTCACGCTTCCCCTTTTTTATTTCTTAGCTATTGTATTTTTATTAATACCTTTTTTTATTATATAATTCTGTGTGCCATTAGCACCTGTCTCTACTTCTTTTTTTAAAACTTTAAACAATTCTTTTTCTCTCTTGTCTTTATTTTCTTTTGCTATGTATGCGTCTATAAGTTTTGTATCTCTCATAATATTATGTTAACATTTTGTTTGTTTGTGTTTTAAGTTTACTAAGTTTAATAGGCTTGCTTAGTATATCCTTTTGGAGTTTCTTAGGTAAAGGCATTTTTATAATCTCATGACTATATCCAATATTAACATTTTCTTTATTATAAAAATTATTTATATAATTATTATAGTTATTTACATCTACTGAATTATTAACTGAGTGTTCGTACTCATCAAAATAATCTGTAAGATCTCTTCCTTCATTTTCTCTAATAGTTTGTACAAAATCTGCACCTTCAGTTTGTATAGCTGGTGAAATAGGCATTTGCAAATTTATATCTGCAATATCCCATATACCAGACAAAGATGAATACCGATCTGTGCCTTCTTGTATTGCAGTATCTATTGGAGTATTAGGTGCTACCCATATATAATAATTTTTATCACCATCTGTATCTGCACTATCCTCAATTAAATTTTCTAATACCATATCTCCAGATGCTACACCAGTATCAGTAAGTATACTTGTATAATTTGGTAACACTGCACCAGGATTATTAGCTCTTTCAGGATCTTCAAATCTACCTTGAATTAAATCATCCAATGTACTAGCTAATAAATTACCAGAAATTTTACGTAAAACAAATCCATTTCTTATTGCTCTAGATGCTCTACGAGTTATTGCTGCACCGTCTCCTGATTCTGTAGGTTCATTTAAACCTATATCATCAAATTCTTTTATCTCCCCTTTACCAGGTAACTTAACAGTTTCTAATTTTACGTTGTATTTATCAGCAACTTTTTCTAATTGTTTATATACAATCTCATCATAAAATTTTTTTAATCCTTCTTTATCTTCAATAGGCTGACCTGTATATCTATCATATTGTATCTGACCATTAGTTATACCAATACTATCTAAATTTTTTTCTACTGCTTTTTTTATCATAGCATTTAATACTAGCTCTACATACTTTTTAGATTCAGTTATAGGTAGTGGGTTTAGTCCCTCATCTTCTACCACTTTCTGTGCACTGCTTTGTAAATCAAAAGATAGTTTAGAAACTAATTTACCCTTATCAAAAACATAATAACGGCTATCTTGTAATCTAACTTCTGGTGCTGATACACCTGTAGTGCTATCTACAGAATATAAAACATTATAATTATTTTGAATATTCCTTTCTTTAAGTTCATCTAAAGATTTACCTACTAGTATATCTAAGGGTTCATTTTTAATATTATAATTAGGATAATTTTTTTTTATAAATTCTGGTGTTATATCTTTGCCTTTTATTATAACAAAATCTTCTTTAGTTCCTTTTTTTTGCCTATCTTGTATCATATCAGATTGTATTTCGTCTATAATAAAAGTATCTTCTAATTGTCTAGATGCATTTTTTAAAACTTTATCATTGTTAGTTAATTTTTCTCCATCAGCTTCTTTTAAATCTAATTTTTTTTCTACAGCATCTGCATTAAAGTATCCTGTTTGTGCTCTAGCATGTGCTATAGTATCCTTTGCATATTTTTCAGGAAAGTGTGCTGTATCAGCCATACCTATATCTACTCCACCTACTTGAAAAACATATTGCTCTACAGTAGATTTATACCCTTTCATTGTAGGAAGTTCAGCATTACCTGCACCTAATACTTCTCTAGTACTTTCACTAGCACCAGCCCTCTTACCACCTGCACCACCAATAGAATACTGTGAAAAATCAAGCTGATCTGCCAAAGGTACTTCAATTACATTTAATTTATCTGCAATATTTTTTTGATCTACAAAATCTAACAACTCTTGTTTAGTTATAGATTCATTACCTTGCAAGTATTTGTCTAAGCCTAAGTACTTTATTTCTTCTTTAGTAGAGTTACTCTGTACAATACTTTTCCACTTACCTTTAGTAGATTTATCTTGTTTAGCATTTTCAATAGCTTCAACAGCCCTTGAATAAAAATCTGGTTTGTCACCCTTAAGTGCTAATGCTGTTTGTTTTTCTACTGCAGATAGAGGTCCAAGTTCTGCTTTTTCTGGTACTAAATCTTTAGTTTGTTTTGATATATTGTTATCCCCTATACCTCTTACTAATTTATCTGTTTGATCTGATACATCTTTATTTTTTTCTGGAAAATAACCAAATTCATTTACATCATTTTGATCCCAGTATATATCTTTTACTTTAACTTTTAATTCTAATACCTTACCACTATCTGTACCATCCGTACCATAACCTCCAGCACCATGTAAGTCTGCGTATCTTTTACTTAGTGTTACAAAATCACCTGAGTTTATTTTTGTAATATTCTTTTCATTGGGAACAGCTCTGTAAATAGTAACTTCAGCATCTGGGTTTCCTTTAACACTGTTTATAATACTATAACTTTCATTATTAGCTATTCCAAATTCATCACCTTCAAAGGATTGTCCTGGGGCATATATTCGTTTACCCTTTTCAGAATAAAAATCCTTTGGGTATCCTGCAGATTCTCCTGTTGTAGTTTGAGTAAGGTCATCTAAACGTACTGGGTACTCATCATCTGGTCCTCTAGGTTTATGTTGTAATCTATAATCCGTAGATTCTTTAGTCAACATTTTCTTACCTACTTTTTCATTATAATATATTATAGGCTTACTCAATTCTCCAGATAAATCTGGAAAAGATTCTTTTGTATCTATTTTTTCTGGGATAGGAGTAGATAAAGTTGTATCTACTTTTTCTGGAATAGGTGTTGATAATATTGTAGCTGTCTGACTATCTATGGGTGTACTAAAAGGTTCTGGTGGTGGTAGGATTTCTTTAGCTTCTCCACCTATAACTAAACCTTGTCCTGTTTCTCGTACACTTTCATTTACATTAGGTACTGCCATTGCAGCATCCATCTGTGTCATTCTATCTGTACCTGGCATACTACCTTTAGGTACAAAAGATCCTTCATCTCCACCACTATCTATGTGATTAAGATATTCAGTTAAATATTCTTCAGTTTCTTTGTAAGCTTTAAGACCTGCAGTTGTACCTAGTACAGCTTCAAAAGCTTTTTGACCATACTGTTTAACAAATTTATTAGCACCAGTTCTTACTAGTGTATCTGCTAGTTTAGGTACTGCAACTCTACCTATAGTTGTTAGTATTGGCTGTGCTGCTAGTGCTACCATTTAACAATTCCATGCTCTTAAAGCTTTATTAATTCTACTCTGAGGATCATTAGCAGTTTTCTTTGAAGTAAGTTTCTTCTTCATACCACGCATACGTGCACAAAAACTAGCACGCCTTGGGTTACCAACCTCTTTACTAGGTGCTTGTAAGTTACCACCAGTTTCTTTGTTGTAACTATCTCTACCTTTTTGGTTTAACCCACCCTTAGGATTCTTACCTTCACTTCTAGTCCATGCTGCTTTAGCCATTATGCAAAACTCCTATATGGTTTTACTTTGTTTGCTATACTCTTAGGCTGTTTAACAAATTGTTTACCTGCTGCTTTACCTTTTCTTTTAGCTGCAGTTGTAGCTGCATATTGAGAAGCTGATAAAGATTTAATTGCTTTTGCAGGTAGATATCTTTCACCTGTTTTACTTGAAGGCTTACCAGATTTTGTTCTCCATTTCTGTTTGCCCCAAGCCTGTAAACTTCTTTGTGATTTTGCTAATGCCATTATGATTTATAGCCTCCACCTGCTTTCTTATAAGCTTTAGCTAATGCTTGTGCTTTTCTTGCAGACCATTTTCCAGCAGCTGTACCTTGAGTTGCTGAACCTTTTATTCTATTAAATATTTGTTTTCTTTTACCAGGTTGAGTATAGTTGTTTGCTTTATTCACTGTCATCATTTTCCTCCTCTAAATTTCTAATTTTATAATCGTAGCTTCCTTCCTCATGTTCATCTGTAATCCATTTAGATGAATTTTCTACAGAGTATATCTTACTACTTACTAATCTATTAATTAAATTTTTGTTTGGGTCAACACCCATAGATGCATTAAACATTTTAAGTCTATTGTTTGGCTGTATTGCATAGTTCCCATCATCTAATGCAATCACATGACCACATTTATGTTGATCTGGTTTCTCTGCATAACCAAAATTTAATTCATTAAAATCTCCTGCACACCAATCTATTGTAAATAAGTATTTACCTTTACGTTTTACTTTACGTCTAGATGTGTATTGCATAGTAGCACCAGCTAGTTCATAAAAAGTTGTAACACTTACATTATAACTAAAACTATCCCACATTACTAACTCATCTAATGGTAATTCTTTTACTCCAGGCTTAGAACAGAAAGCTGATATAGGTGCTCTCCACCATAGCCCACCATCTTCCATTAAGAAATGAAACATAGGTACTCTGTTTGGTATAGAACTAAATCCAAATACACCAACCTCAAAGTATTTGTCGTGTGAATCTTTTTGATCTCTTAAAAAATTACCCCTAACATAACATTCTATGATAGGTATGTTAGCATTTAAATAAGCCATTCAGTATACTCTTTCCCGTTATAAAGTAATGCTTGTTTTCTATTCTCTTCTTTACTGTAGGAACAATGAACCCACCCACTTGAGGGATCATCTGGAGTATAAAATTCTAGTATAAGCTGATCAAACACTAGGTTATTCTTAATGTACTTTGCTAATTCTTTATTGTCTACTCCAAAACATTCGAAGTCTGCAGCCTCACCTTGTGCATGCTGTGATGTAGTTTTGCTACCTATTGCTTCACATAATTCCTCACTACGATATCCACTGGAGATTG
>Ga0222650_1000350_pt1 | contig 38257 bp, 33 predicted proteins | sample AntAcemetagen367_FD_179820 | JGI IMG/M metagenome (GOLD analysis project Ga0222650, IMG submission 179820) | Saline water microbial communities from Ace Lake, Antarctica - #367 | ecosystem: Environmental > Aquatic > Non-marine Saline and Alkaline > Saline | place: Antarctica: Ace Lake... | reverse complement strand
AAAGAAGCTACTTTTATTCATGTAATTGATTTTTTTTGCAAAACCAAATTACACTAAAGCGGGATGACCTAAAAAGGAAATCCCGCTTTTAAAATTGTTTTATCGGACAGTAGTGTTTTTAAATCTTAAATTTTCAAACCTGTGTAAATCATTTAGACTACAAATATTTAATCGGGGTGACAGGATTACAGTTGTGAGATAACTCAGTTTCTATTTCTGAGAAATACAGACCTTTACGTTATGGAAAACGGACTCAATATTCCAACGTTAGATGTACCTCGAATTGTAATTATCGGAAGTGGTTTTGCTGGTCTTAAACTGGCTAAAGGAATTGACAGCGATTGCTACCAAACGGTACTTGTTGATAGGAACAACTATCACACGTTTCAGCCGCTTATGTATCAGGTGGCGAGTTCTGGTTTAGAGCCCGATTCAATCGCTTATCCTGTTCGGAAAGTATTTAAAGGGAAAAAGCGGTTTCATTTCCGAATGGCTGATGTGTTGAAGGTTGATGAATCTTCCAAAACACTCCAAACTTCTATTGGACCAATTAAGTACGATATTCTTGTGATTGCCACTGGAGCGGACTCCAATTTCTTTGGAATGGAGAACGTGAAAAAGTACAGCATGCCAATGAAGAATTTGGTGGAATCACTGAATCTTCGAAGTCGCATTCTCACCAATTTTGAAAAAGCACTGAATACTACAAACCTCGCGGAGCAAGAAGCTTTAATGAGTTTTGTGATTGTTGGTGGAGGACCCACTGGCGTTGAATTAGCTGGTGCTTTGGCTGAACTAAAAAAGCAAATTCTCCCTAAAGACTATCCAGATTTGGATATCCGCAGAATGCAAATACATATAATAGAGGCTTCTGACCGATTGTTGGCTAACATGAGCAAAATGGCTTCGGAGAAAACAGAAAAATTCCTGAAGAAAATGGACGTCAATGTTTGGCTTGACACGCAGGTCAAAGATTATGATGGAGAGAAAGTCATCACCAATAAACACGTTTTCAATAGTAAAACATTGGTTTGGGCGGCTGGTGTTCAAGGTGCTCCACCAGATGGATTGAACGCAACAATTGTTAGAGGAAATAGAATTCTCACGGATGAATTCAACACAGTTGCTGAAAAAGAATGCGTTTACGCCATTGGCGATGTGGCTCAGATAAAGTCGGATGCTGCACCAAATGGTCATCCAATGTTAGCTTCTGTTGCCGGACAGCAAGGCTCGCACCTAGCCAAGAATTTAAACGCTTTGGCAAACAAGAAACCGATTAAGCCCTTCGAGTACGCTGATAAAGGAACGATGGCTACAGTCGGTAGAAACCTTGCCGTGGTGGATTTGCCATTTCTAAGCTTCTCTGGCATGTTTGCGTGGTTAACGTGGATGTTTGTTCACCTGATGTTGCTTGTGGATTACCGAAGCCGATTGGTGGTATTCGTAAACTGGGCTTGGAGTTACCTGAACTACGATAAGGGAACTCGGTTGATTGTACGTGGTGACGGCCACAAATGAGCGAAATGAGCAACCCGAACGCCAACATTAAAGAGGGTTTTTACTCCAAGCTTTTTGCTCGGTTTTATGATCCATTTATGGAGTCTATGGAACAGAGGGTTCTTGGTAGATATCGCAAGCAACTTCTTGAACCATTGAGCGGAAATATTTTGGAGGTTGGTTCTGGAACAGGCATCAATTTCAAGCTGTATCCGAAAGACTGCAACGTTATTGCTAGCGAACCATCTGAACATATGCTGAAGTATGCTGAGGAGCGTTTACAAATAGAGCCAGTTGAAGCCAAAATTGAATTGGTTTTAGCTGGCGTTGGAAGTAAGGAATTGGAAAAAAGAGTTCCTCAAGGTGGATTTGACGCCATTGTCTGCACACTCGTACTATGCACCATTCCAGAACCCGAAAAGGCTGTTGCCAGTTTTAAGAAATGGTTGAAGCCTAATGGAAAATTGATAATACTAGAGCACGTACATCCACAGACAAGCCCAAGAAAGTTGGTGCATAACGTACTTAATCCCGCTTGGAAACATTTTGCTGAGGGTTGTCATCTAAACCGAGATACTGCTCAGATGCTTCGCGATTCAGGGTTTACGGCAGAATGGGAAAAGGACTTCGTTAAAGTGATGCCGTTTCATGTTTCTGTAATGACACTAACTCCTACTTCGTAAACTCTTTGAAGTCTACCGAAGGATCGTAATCACTATTCGTCTTAATCGAATGCAGCTCGCTCCGTGGGTTTTTTGATTTTATAATTGGAAATAATAACTGCACGAACCAAGGTTCTTTAACTTGATTCCAAGCACCAAATCGGGTAGGGTATTTACGTGTAATCTTAGCCGTTCCGAATAATATATCCCAAAAGAATAGCAGATTCCCATAATTTCCATTCGGATGTGACACTCCGTCTTCGGCTGTTAATCCGTGATGCGCATAATGTGTGCTTGGCGTTGAAATAGTTCGTTCTACAATCCAAGCAATTGGGCTCAAAACTTTGTATTTGTAAAGAAACCGATCCCATTTGGTTTCGCTATGCGCGAGCATAATTACGACCAATTTTATAGGTAAATAAATGAGATATGCATATCCCATCCCTAGATAAACCAAGGCTGCCGTAAACCAGATTCCAGGCATAAACGCGTAATACAATGTGGCATTTCGGTAAGTGACTAACACACCCATTTCTTCAACAACATGATGCGGTCTATGCAACTTCCACATTGTCTTATTCGCGTGTGAAAACCGATGCCACCAATATTGTGTCATATCATCTAGCAACAAGAATGCGATGATGTGCCACCAAAAGGAAGAGCTGAAGAAGTAATCTTCGAGGTTGGGAAAGAAGGATTGCATAGCCCAAATGACGAATAGAAAGATGGCTGGCTGAATCAAAGTTGGTAATGTAACCAAGCTTATCAGTTCAATTGTAAAGTCGTTTTTAGTTCTGCGGTCATGCAAGTACAAGCCTCCAATAGCTTCCAATATGCCCAAAACCAGAATGGCTACTCCAGGAATGACTTTGCTTATTACTTCTACTTCCAGCATTTCAGGCCAAGTTAGCTTTTGTAACAGTATTAAGTGACTTCAAGAAGACCACCTAAGCTCCAACTTCCTAGTTGTAATCCCTTCCTTGGTAAGGCGTTCAAGTTTATACAGATGATCATACACCGATATTGATGGTTGATTACCACGGTCGTTTGGTCGTATTCGTCAACTAGACGGGACGGATTGAGGGTAATGATTATTACAAAAGGGGGAGCAACTCCTTTATAATACAACGCTTATCTGAAGACGAATCTAAACTGCATCTTTACTACAACTTAGCCGAAAGACGAGACCAGAAGGATGAAAAGTTTTGCGTTTCAGATAATGAGCTTCAATTCGGGTATGGAGCAGCCCATGAACGGGGTGGTCGAATTTGAAGATAGGCGAAGCCGAGTGCTTGTTAGAAGAAAAGGGTGGTTGACATCATCCGGCCGTTCAGTATTCCGAATACGTGATGATGGATAGATTCATGTTGGGGTACGTGTGGACAAAGATTGAAGCACAAGAAAAAAGACAGATTTGAACTTCTATTTTACTGCTTTCAGATATCGGAATTTCGAGGTTTGACCTGACAAATGTCATCACTAATCATTGAGACTCATCTTTTATTGATGGTAAAATTGTGAGCCTTTCTATTTGAATTTGTAAGGACTACAAGTTCATGGATAAATGGGGACTAAATCCGGGAAGAGTGGGTTTTCTTTTGGTAAGATGGCCAGTGCTCAACATCACTTTTGCACCATTATCGTTTGAAAGCTTAATACTTCCGTCTAACTGTTCTGCTAAGGAATGGATAAGGTCTAATCCAAATGAATCAAGTTCTGTAATTGATTTGGGTATGTCTTCTTCGTATCCAGGGCCATTATCTTTGTATTCGATTTCAATCTGCCCTTCATTTGCTCTAATAAAAATGTCTATTTTTTTGTATTCTAATTTATTTAAAAAGCCATGTTTAATACTATTGTTGACGCATTCGATAAGAATTAATCCGATTGGGATAAGAGAGTTTATTTCCTGATTTATATCATCAGAAATTATACCAAGTTCAATATCCTGACCAATCAGTAATGGACTTATAATTCTCTCCAGATATTTTTCTAAATCAATTCTATCAAATCTTTCTGATTTATAAATGGCTTCATGAGCTGAAGCGATAGCACCAATAGTATCTTGAATTTCCTGTATTTCTACTTTGTTCTCCTTTCCTTTTAACCGCGCTAAGCTCTGAATCAATTGTAGATTATTTTTAACCCTGTGATGCACTTCTCCTAGCAATACATTCTTTTCTTTAATTGCTTTTCTCAGACTTAACTCTAATTGCTTTTCTTCAGTAATGTCTACATGACAACCTATTGATCGTATAGGTGCCCCTTCTTTTGACCATTCAACTACTTTCCCGTTGCACCGCACCCAAATTGTCTTGCCATCCTTGTGATGATACCTCACGATTGATTTGAAAGGAATAGTCCCCTTAGATTTTACATGTTTTTCGAATGACTCAAACACCCCAGGTAAATCCTCCGGAAATGCAATTTTCTGCCAGGAATCTGGTGAGTTTTCCATTTCATGTTCCTTGTAGCCGAACATTTCTTTGAATCTTGGACTAAGATATTCTTCGTCAGTCAACATATTCCAATCCCAAAAACCAGCCAATGAGCTTTCTAACGCGCTTTCACTTATCAGCACTAAGTCCTTTAAATCCGTGTACTTTTTCATAAACCTGTTTACTATTATAACATGCTGATTTACACTCAAGGAATTACCAATAATGGTTGTTTATTAACGTATGATAAGCTGCTGTTGGTTAATTTTGACGTCAAAGAAGCGAAAATAGGGGATAAACAGTCATTTTTTTTCGACCAATGACAAATTGATTATTGTTAAGTTTCAGGTTGAGCCACAATAAATACCAACGTTTTACCTTTTGTCAGCACACTTGTAATAAGGAGGTATTAATTACCAGAGGGGAACGACTAAAGTAATCTGTTGCGGATTACCTCGCTACGTTGGTAATGACGTACAAAACTTCTGTGCCATTTCGAGGTCTCTATTTTGAAGACTAGTGTTGTCTGTTCGTTATATTCTTTTGTAATTCTGAACGTTTCGCGTAAATGATGCATTTTAGTAACCAAAACATAATTGCCCTGAGCATAAGAAGACAAGTGAATTTTAGTCTCTGTTGATTGCCTACTCCTGAAATAGCCTGACACATTTTGAGGATAAAAACTCAAAAGAATGGAAAGGAAAAAAGAATTCAGTAGATTGCTCGAAGCTCAAGCGCACGAGATAGACGCTTGCAATGCAGCTTAATTCTCTTTACATCAACAAAAAAACGCTACACCTTTTTTGGCTAATCAATAAACGGTATCAGCGCAGCAGATTAATATAACCTTCGAGTGTTTTAAGCTCATCGCGCCAGGTGTATGCTCGAATCTTATACACGTACACATCATTGTTTTGCAGAACTCCTTTGTAGTAACCGTCCCAACCTTCTTCTTCATTGGTGGTAAAGAATAACTCTTCGCCCCAACGGTTGAATATTCGGAATTCTTCCAGTTGCTTGATGCCCCACCCTTCTACAGAGATGACATCATTGGCACCATCGCCATTAGGCGTAAACGTGGTTGGCATGGCCAAGAATGTTTCAGGATAAATGTCAACTGTGTAATCGGCATTAGCCGTAAAACAGCCTAGAATGTCTGTTACAGAAACCGAATAAGTAACTCTCTCTAGCGGTTGCAAACAAGGACTTCCGCAGGTATCGCAATCCAAACCATCGGTTGGATTCCAATCAAAAATATACAGTCCTGCTTCTGCATCAATCGGAAGACAGACCGAATCTCCTATTACAATGGTGGTATCCCAATCAGATAGAAAAAGTGAGTTGATGACAAAAATGGTTGCGGTATCGATATCAACACACCCATTACTGTCCACAACCATCACCTCGTAATCAGCTGTAAGCAGAGGTGAAGAAGTCGTGCTAGTGGCGTTTGTGTCAGCAATATTCTCAACGGAATGCCACACGTAGTCTGAGGACATTTCCGCATTGCTTACGCTAATCTGCCCGGTGTTTCCTTCACAAATGGTATCTCCTATAGAAAGCACATCTGGAATAGGATGCAAAGTCAACGTTTTTACCATAGTATCATTACAACCCAATTCGATGTTGGATACACCTAACGAAACCTCGTAAGTTCCGGGCGCGGGGTAACTTAATGTATCCGGGTCCTCTACATTACTTGATGGTCCGAACCCAAATCGCCAGAAATAGTTATCGGCATTCAGCGAATTATTCTCTAAGGGAACATCTTGAAAACAAAAAGCAACTGCGGTATCGGTCTGGTTGTTCAAACTGAAATCAGCCACTACTTCGTGAAGAAAAATGGGGACCGTTGATTGGTCGGGACAACCTCCTCCCAAACCGTAAATCACAAGTTTCCCAACCGTTTCTCCATTGGGCGGAACAAACGTATAAGTATGAGAAACAGGGTCAACATTGGTTGCTGAATTTCCGTCTCCAAAATCCCAAACCCAATCATATACTTCACTCGTATCTGTCAACGTGAAGGTGATTGCTTCGCCTCGGCATATAAGGTCTCTATCTATTGTGAAAGAGCCTTCGGGGCCAATTACGTTGTAAACTCGTTGGGTGGTATCGGCACAACCGTAAGGCGTATTCACAATCATAGTAACAGTATATTCTCCGCTGACATTGTATAGTGTTCCGGCCTGAGTTCCTGTACCATTTCCGCCATTGCCAAAACTCCACTGTGTAGTATGAGATGGTGGCGTTTCGGTCGTGTCGGTAAATACCACGTTCTGAGGATTACAAAAGATGGACAACGAATCGCCATCGCTCGTAAATCCAGCTTCAGGATAGGCCTGTACATTCACCGTTTTGGTGGTTGAATCCATACAGCCCGTTGCCGTTTCGGTATAAACAACAGACACATTATACGTTCCTGTATCATCAAATTGATTCGATGGGTTTTGATTCTGACTAGTGTTGCCATCCATGAAATCCCAATCGAAAGAAAGATCAACTCCTCCAGGTTCAGATGCGCTAAAATTCACGGTGTTTCCAACACAGATATTCGGGAAGAACGGGTTTGAGTTTACATTACTTGACAACTCATACATAGTGATGAGCTGTTCGGCAGCCGTATCAATACAGCCAACCGCATTTTCTGCAATAAGAAAAGTGTAGATGGAATCTTGATAACTGGTAAATGAATGTGTTGGGTTTTGATTGGTGTTAAAAACCAAGCTATCCAAAGTCCAACCCCAAGAAGTAATGGTTGTGTCAGAGGTGGACAAATCCGTAAAATCAACATCCGAAGGAGCGCAAATGGTGTTATCCGAAAGGCTGAACGCGGCATCAATTCCTGAAATAATAACATTTGATTGTGCGGTGTCTCTACAACCGTTGATGTCGGTTACAATAAGTGTTACGCCAAAGTTTCCAGTGGTTGGAAACGGAATGGGATAAGAAGCGTCTGTTGTGGTAATAGGCCGCATGGTTGGGTCGTCAAACTGCCATGTATAGCCATTCCAGCATTGCGAATAAACGTCTTGCGAAAGCCCTGCATTAAACGGACTATCAACTCCTCTACAAATGATACTGTCTGATTGAAATTCAGCCTTGATGTCTCGGATATAGACCGTAGCTTGATCATAAGATATTGGACAACCAGTTATAGCGTTGATAGCCGTTAGTATAACAGTATAATCGCCAGTTGCGGCATATGTATGTGTTGGGTTTGGCTGGGTTGAGGTGTTGCCATCGCCAAAATCCCATTCAATATCGGTAGCATCATGACTTCGGTCTTCAAATTCGACAACAAACGGGGCATTGCATTCGCAGTTGAAGAACATTTCAGACACTGGGCCATCCACCTGAATCAGATCATTGATGGTGGTGGTTGAGAAGCACCCATTAAAACCCACAATGAGCGATACATCCATCGGACCAGTTTCATTGGTGTAACTCCAAGTTGGATTCGGGTCATCGAAACAATGAAATTGCCTATTGGTCTCTGAATAGTAATGCCAATAATCCACACTGTCTGATAACGCAGTCTGATTGGTGAATTGAACGAGATCACCGGGACAAACGGTTGTCTGGTCCACGGTAAAATCAGGCGTAAGCTCCTCTCCTACTATCGTGATAACGTTATAAGAAGTATCGGTACAACCTGCTGCATTCACAATAATAAGATACGAAGCATAATGCCCCGCCTGTGTGTAGGTTACGGTCTGGTCGGAACCATCGTTTGAGTTCACAATCGTACCATCACCTAAATGCCATTCCCATGAAACGATGTCTTCTTTGGATGTGCTCGAATCCCTAAATGTGACGGTAACTGGTGCACAGCCATCCACCACACTTGGGAAGAAAACTGCGTTTGGTAACCAAAGCGTGTCGGTATGAAAAATCGTATCGCGGCATCCTGCTGATGAAATAATAATCAGTCGCGTTTGCAGCGTATCCATACCATACCAAGTGTAAATATTGGTATCGTTGTAAGCATACTCATGAGAAGGATTCACCAGCGAGCTGAAAGTGGAATCTCCAAACATCCATTCGTATGTTGCATAGCCACCGTTAACTGGCGTAAACTGCACATCCATCGGCTCCACACAAGCATAATCGGGTGTAGAACTGAATTCAGCAGTCGGGTCTTCCACGAAGATTTGAAACGTTAAATTGCTTGAGCATGCTCCTGCGCTAGTGGTAAGGGTTACATCCTGTAATCCAGTTGCATTGAAAACGACAAAAGGATTGGCCAAAGAGGTTATCACAGGTGTATTTCCAGGAGCGAAAACCCATTGATAAAAACCAGAAGAAGACAGGTTATTCATCTCAACCGTATCCCCAACACAAATCGTATCTGGAATAAGGAAATCGGTAGTTGGTGAGCCTATCGAAACCGCTCGCTGAAAGGTTGATTCACAGCCATTGTCATCAGTAGCAGTCAGCGAAATGGTAAAACTGCCATTCTGCGTGTAAGTCTCTGGAGCAGGGTCTTCGTCTGTTGATGTGTTTCCATTTCCGAAGTCCCATTCATAAGTAATAGGAGGAGCTGGCGAGCCGGTGTTATTTGTAAAAGAGACATTTAATGGTGGGTCGCAGGAAGTTGCTGGATTGGGCGTAGTGGTAAAGTTTGCCACAACACCTTGCGAGACAACAATGGTGTCGTTGTACACTTCAGTGGCATCGCACGAAGGCAAATTCGTCTGTATTTCAAACGACACGTAATATGATCCGGGAGTAGTAAACCAATGGCTGGGCGATGCACCACTAGCAATGCTTCCATCGCCAAAAACCCACGTATATCCGTTAATGGTAACTCCAGAACCAACAACAGTTGCATCAGCAAAACTCACGAGTAAAGGCGCACATCCAGTTGTTGGAGTAGCTGTAAATTCTGGAACCGGCTGCTCGTAAACATTGATAATCACTTCACCGATAATCGGACCGCCAGATGTTGCGCTGTACTCAACAGTGTAATTTCCGGCTGATGTATACGTATTGTTCGGATTGGCCTGATTGGCGGTCGCTCCATCTCCAAACACCCAAAAATGAGTTGAGCCGCCTCCCGCAGGTGCAGTAAAGCTTACCGTAAGTGGCACGCAGCCTTGCGAGTTACTTGCCGTTTGAGACAACGAAATTTGGGCTGTAAACAATAAAAAAAGAAGCAACCAAACAGTTCGCATACGTTTTATTGGGTGAGTGTACAATTAGAAACGTGAAAGTAGAAAAAGGATGCCTGTTTCACATCGAACAATCGCTTTGTAACCTTTTGCTGAATACATTTGTCGTATACTCGAACAACACGGTATCAATGAAAAAATGAGAATATTCCAGCGAAAGTTACAGTACGTTTTTTCTTTTGTAGCACTATTGGTTTTCGGTCTCATGCTCAGCAGTTTTAATGCTGAATTGGTGGTGCCTCGGTCAGAACTTCCTTGTCTTGACAAGCGATTTTCGATAATGGTGCATATTGTAAAAGACAGTTTGGGAGAGCCAAATGTTACCGAAGCAAATATTCAAGGAGAAGTGGCTGGCGTGAATGCTTATTTCGATGACATCTGTGTTGCGTTTGAAATATGTGAATTCCGTTACATTGATAACTTCCAGTGGGACACACTTGACGCAGTTGGTGGTACAGATTGGAATCAAATGATGACCGCACATCATGAGGATTTTCGTATAAATGTCTTTTACGTAGCGCATATTATCGAACCAGATGGTGTTGCGGGTTTTGCACCTCTAGGTGGAATCAATAGCACCTCAGGCGGAGGAATCTGCATTAAAAAACCGGGTGGTGCCTTGCTTCATGAAATGGGTCATTATTGGGGATTAGAGCACACGTTTGAAGGAAACGGAACCGAATTAGCCGATGGCAGTAATTGCCAAACGGAAGGAGATGGTTTTTGTGATACTCCTGGCGATCCGTACGTTCCATTTGCACCACCTAGCGATTACATAAATGCTGATTGCATTTTTGTAAGCATGTTGCAAGATGCCAATGGCGATTTCTACGACCCCGATGTTGGAAATGTGATGTCGTATTATGGCTGCGATTGCCATTTCAGCTACGAGCAATACCTGCATATGGCCAATACCTATTCTAATAACCTGACGCCCAACGGGCAGCATGTGTGGTAATGCGTCAATTAGTATTACTCATATCATCCTTCCTGTTTATTTCTGTTGCAAACGCGCAGGATATTCACCTTACACAGTTCTACACTAACCAACAGAACTTGAACCCCGCCATGGTGGGAATGTATGAAGGTGCGTATAGGGCCGTTGGAAACTACCGTCATCAATGGCCAGAGATTAACAAACCTATCACCACAGGTTTGGTGGCGTTTGATAAGAAGTTCTTTTTCTTTAAGGATGAAATTGATGCAGGAATTCTCATAGCTAACGATAATTATTCAGGATTCGCACTCAACACAACCAAAATATTTCTGACCGCTGCATACAAGAAAGTGATAAAAGGCCACGAGCTGCGGGCCGGAATTCAGATGGGAGCGGTAATTAAGAGCACGGATTTAAGTTCACAGACTTTCCCAGACCAATGGGCTTATCAGGATGGTATTTTTGACCCCACCATATTTAATGGAGAGGATAACCTACAGGGTAATCAGACTTTTTTTGATATGAATCTTGGGGCCGCTTGGAGTTATAAGTTCAAGAAGTTCACGCCAACAGTTGGCTTCTCTATCTTTCATATCACAAGACCGAAAGACACCTATTTCACAACAGAGACAGAGCGATTACGAACGCGTCAGTCAGTACAGGTTTTAGTTGATGTGCCCATTAACAAATCGTTCTCAGCCGAACCGAAATTCATGTACATGTGGACTACCAGAGTGTCAGATATGATGCTTGGTGGAAATGTAAAATACCACATCAAAAACGCAATGATTAAGAACGTTTTTTTGGGGATTCTATACCGTGGTGGCTTTGGTCGAAACAGCGATGCAGTAGCTCCCGTGGCTGGTTTTAACATTAGTAACTTCGACATTGGTTTGAGCTACGACCTAAACCTTTCCAAACTCAGCGCGCAAAGCAATCAAAAGACCACTTTCGAGCTTTCTATCATTTACACAGCACCTATTTTCCTACCTAAAAGCATTGCAATCCCTTGCGAACGATATTGATTCATTTCTTCATCCGCATAACATTGGCATCAGCTCTGCTCTTAGCAGTTGCTGCTACAGGTTTTGGGCAATCTGGACTTCCTGAAACGGAGAAACTAAGTATCAGAAAAGTGCGTGGTTTGGCAACGAACTCGCTGCGAATGGGCGATACGTATTCTGCACTTTTCTATTACAAGGAGTGGTCTAAACGCAAACCAGAAAATATTGAGGTAAGTTTCCAGTTGGCGGAGCTCTATCGCAACAGCCGAGATTATGCGCATGCTTCTGAATCGTATTGGAAGGTGCTTAAATCCAAGGGGGGCGAAAATAAATATCCCATGGCGTTGTTTTTCGCTGGAGATATGGATATGCAAACTGGCAAGTATAGTGAGGCTAGAAGTAACTTCATCAAGTTCAAGCGCATTGCGTCTGAGATGAAAGACAAATGGTGGAAAAAACTGACCTTGAATAAGATTGAAGGCTGTGAATACGCTATTTCATTGAAGGATTCGGTCAACTCTGCAGAAGTGGAACACTTAGATGCCAGCATCAATAAGGCGCACATCGAGTTTTCTCCAATTCCTATAGATTCAACCACACTAATTTATGGCTCGTTAGTTAGCGATGAAGTGGAGTTCTATGATTTGAATGAGGTTGACAGCACGCAAATTCCCACGCGGAAATTCTACTTGGCCAAGAAGGAAAATGGTAAATGGAGTTCTAAAGGCGAATACACAGACCCAATTGGAGAAACTGATGCACACATTGGAAATGGTGCACTTTCTCCCGATGGAAACCGTTTCTATTTCACACAGTGCCGTGAGAATTTCCAAGGGAAAGTTATTTGCCATTTATACTATTCGGTAAAAGAGAATGGCGTTTGGGGCGAGCCAACCAAGATGAATGACTTAATTAACTTACCCAATTATACGACTACACAACCCACCATTGGCCGCGAATCGAACCGCAATCAGGAAGTAATCTATTTTGTTTCTGATAGACCAGATGGAAAAGGTGGATTGGACATTTGGTTCACGGAGTTTCATGCGCGGACTAAGCGATTCCGCCAACCGAAAAATGCGGGTACAGGCGTAAATACGCCAGGAACAGAATTCACGCCTTACTATGATATTTCAACCCACAACTTGTACTACAGTTCGGATGGGAAAGTTGGGATTGGAGGATTGGATGTGTACAAGATTGAGGGAGAAAAGAGCAAGTGGAAAAATGACTCTCTCGTTCACATGGGAAAGGCCATCAACTCACCAGCCGATGATTTCGATTTTGTGCTGAATAAAGACCGCCAGACAGGATTTTTAGTTTCAAACCGTGAGGGTGGCGTTGCATTAATGAATGCAACTTGCTGCGATGATATCTACTCGTTTGAATTCGTGGAATACGTTAACATTCACCTGAATGGTTTGGTAATTGACAGCACCTGTTTGGATGAGGTAGACATCTTTCTGTACATGAAAGATCCGGTAACAGGAGAAAAATACCTGGCCGAGGAATTAAAGGTGAATCCATGCACATTCAGCTTTACACTTGAGCCCAATCGCGAATACACGATTGAAGCGAAAAAGGTTGGGTATTTTAATGATGTAGTAGAAGTAAGCACTCGAAATCTGACTCCAACTGATACGCTAAATAAGGAGTTAAAATTGACTAAGATCCCTAAAAAGCCGATTGTGCTTGAGGGTATCCTTTATGATTTTGACAGCGCCAATCTCACGCAATCCGCCAAAGAAAGTCTCGATACGGGTCTTTGCCCAATAATGACTAAAAACCCGCAGATTATCATTGAACTCTCTTCGCATACAGATGCCAAAGGTTCGGATACTTACAACCTCAAACTCTCGAAGGAAAGAGCCAAAAGCGTGGTTGATTACATGATTTCTAAAGGCATTAACGCCAAAAGATTGAAAGATGCCGGTTACGGAGAGTCTAAACCTATTGCTGCGAATGAGAACCCTGATGGTTCAGATAATCCTGAAGGCAGGGCACAGAACAGAAGAACGGAGTTCCAGATTATAGGAGAACTATCTGAAGATGAATATCTTCCAGAACAGGACTGATGAAGTCGGCATCCTTAGCACAAATACGAAAGGAGCTCAAAACTCTTTCAAGAGAAGAAGTATCAGAGTTGTGCGAAAAACTCATCAAATACAAGCGCGACAATAAGGAACTGCTGAACTACCTGCTTTTCGAATCGGTCGATGAAGATGCGTATGTGAAAGCTATAAAGGAAGATGTTTCAGAGGCCTTCTCCGCTACCAACACTTCCGGTTTTTATCTAGCTAAAAAAAGCATCAGGCGCGCACTACGAATCGCCAACAAGTACATCAATTATTCCGACCAACCCGAAACCGAATTAGACGTGCTTCTGCATTTCTGTGAAGAACTAAAAGCACTAGACATCAACTTCAAACGCAGCAAGGTTTTAGTCAATTTATATGAAAGACAGCTGGTTAAGATTAATGATGTCTATTCAGACTTACACGAAGATTTGCAGTTTGAATTCAAGAGTAGAGTTGAAGCCGTTTAATACGGCAACCTCTTTTTGAGCAAACCGTGAACGAATGCCCCCAGCACTGCTGCCAAAATTGGGACAATCATAACCGAATAACCTGCGCCTAAGTTTACAAATAAAGGGCCTGGACAAGCTCCTGTAAACGCCCAACCAATCCCGAAAATTACTCCACCAAAAATGGCGGCTTTGTACATTTTTGGTCTTAATGGAACGGAGATAAGATTCCCATCAAGACTCTTCAGTTTGATTCGTTTCACCACTTGAAGTAAAATAGCGCCAACAACCACGGCCGAACAGATGATTCCATACATATGAAAACTCTGAAAATGGAACATCTCCTGAATACGAAACCATGAAACCGCCTCGGATTTCACCATAATAATTCCGAAGATGATGCCTGCTAATATGATTCTCACATTCTTCATAGACTGAAAATCAATGGCATGAGTAGATGTGTTGCAATCAGTCCGCCAATAAAGAAGCCGATTGTGGCTACAAGCGATGGCAATTGTAAGCTGCTCATTCCTGTTATTGAATGACCAGATGTACAACCACCCGCATAGCGTGAGCCGAATCCAATTAGGAAGCCGCCTAAAACTAGAAGAATCAATCCTTGAGGTGTACCTAGAAATGACCAATTGAATACCTGAGTAGGCTGTAACCCTTGGGAATAGGAAATGCCAAAAGCCTTCAAAGCTTCAACGGTTTCGGACGAAATAGCAACGAAATAATCCTCAGCAGTAAGAAAATTGGCGGCAAGAAACGCTCCGAACACAGCCCCTGCGACAAAAATCAAACTCGGCAGTCGATCTTTTATATCAAACTTAAAGTGGTCGGAAAACCGTTCTGCTCCAAGGATTCCGCAAATGGAATCCAAATTACCAGAAACACCGAAACTACTCCCTAGCCATAACATGAGTGGAACAAGAATCCCCAAAAGGATGCCGCTCACATACCATGGCCAAGGTTCAAATAACAATCCCATTCAATTTTTTATTGAGCGTCAAAGGTGGTAAACGCTAGCGATAATCTTAATGTTCTTCATTACTATGGCAGGAGCTAGGTTTTTTTTTCTGGAATAATGAAAAACAAAGCGTTTTCAACTATACTTATTGATGGAGTGATGGTCGTTATTATCCTGTTCAATCCCGTCTTTCACAAACTCTATGCGTTTGGCAACTAACGCCAATTCTGTATGACCATTTTGTTTTAACCATTCAAAAGCTGCATTGTTTCCATCGCCAACCAAAGCCACTTTAGCTAATGGTTCCAGTCCATTTTTCTGTAACCAAAGAATGGCATTCTTGTCCCCTTCTGCACCAGTAATGGTTGCCATCAGATGCTGATGTCCGTTTTTCATCAGCCAAGTACGTGCATCTTCATTATGATAAAGCGCAAATATAAATAGTCCGAGTTCCTTGTAGTCATTCGCAATAAGCCAGTCGCGAATTTTCTTGTTGCCTCCGATTGCTTCGGCCCACGCAACCAATATTTTAGCTGGATACTGCATTCTTAGATTTAATTAAAAATTAGAAATGAAGAATTAATGATTTGCAACTACGTTCCCTCCGTCCAGACAATCGAATCTTAAATCATTGACATGAAATAGCCACAGATGCACAAACAATGAAGCGGGCTGAAAATAAGCGCGTTTACTCACCGCAGTAAAGGTATTGCATTGGTTAACTTTGGCTGACACGATTATTAGCGAAATCATTCGTTTAAACCGTAACTAAAGATATTTGCAATGAAACAAAGACTCATTCTTCTTTTCTCGGCAGTGGTTTTCCTTTTCGCATCATGCAAAAAAGAGGAGGCTCCTGAATTGATCAATTCTTGGAAATTGATTGAAATATTAGCTGATCCAGGTGGTGGAAGTGGCACGTTTCAAGCCGTTTCGAGCGATAAAATTATTTCGTTTTTCGAAGATGAAACGGTAAATTCTACTGGTGTTTTATGTCAAATGGGGGCTGAAAGCGCTACAGGTTCTTCCGGAACTTATTCTGAATCAGATATGACGATCACGCCTGAGGTTTGCGGAATAGCTCCTTTTGCAATTGAATATGAAGTCAATGGCTCAAACCTGATATTGAGCTACCCGTGTATTGAGCCTTGCCTGGAGAAGTACGAGTTACAGTAGTTTATTAAATAGTTGACTTTTTGCGGTTTAAGCTGAGTTGTCAGACAGCGCGCGTTAGGGATGGAAGCGGCATCCTTTTTTACGGACTTGATTGAGCGCAGTCGAAATGAGGCAGTAAAAAAGATATAGCGGACGACCCGACCGCCACGTACTGGGTTTCGACTGTGCTAAACTAAACTTGTATGGCGGGAACGCCCTACGACTCCGCTCAGGGCAAGCCCAAATCGAACTCACTTTAAGCTTTTAAAAAGTTATTAACGCGAGTCTAAATAGGCTAATCGTAACGTTACTTTTGATGACAACCAATCAATCGTAACATGTCCTCCACCCAAGAATTGAAACGCGTTTGTTCCCAGACGAGAAGGGACATTGTAAGAATGGTAGCCGCTCCAAAATCGGGGCACCCGGGCGGTTCTTTGGGCTGTGTAGAGTTTTTCGTTTCGTTGTACCACGAGATTATGAAACCTGACGCTTCCAACTTTACGATGGATGGTAAAGGCGAGGATTTATTCTTCCTTTCTAACGGGCATATTTCTCCTGTTTGGTACAGCGTTTTAGCACGCTACGGATACTTTCCTGTTGAGGAATTGAAGACGTTCCGATTTCTGAATACGCGACTGCAAGGTCATCCAACCACACACGAAGGATTGCCTGGTGTGAGAATGGCTTCGGGTTCTTTGGGAATGGGAATGTCATGCGGAATTGGCGCGGCTTTGACCAAGAAACTGAACGGAGAAAGCAATTTGGTTTACACGCTTCATGGCGATGGCGAATTGCAGGAAGGTCAGATTTGGGAAGCTACGATGTATGCCGCTGCAAATAAAGTTGACAATATCATTGCCACGGTTGACGTTAATGGAAGACAGATTGATGGCGATACGAATGACGTGCTTGCTCTTGGAAGTCTTCGGGCAAAATTTGAGGCTTTCGGTTGGAAAGTGTTTGAATGTGACGGCAACAACATGGAAGATTTGCTAAAAACAATGGCTGAATGTAAAGCCGCAACTGGCAAAGGCGTTCCAGTAATGAACCTCATGAAAACCGAAATGGGCATGGGAGTTGATTACATGATGGGAAGTCACAAATGGCACGGCATTTTCCCAGATGAAGAGCAATTGGAAGATGCGCTTGGCCAACTAGAAGAAACACTCGGAGACTATTAAAACAGGTCTGAGATATGAGTAGAGAGGAGTGAGTAAATGTCCTCAAAACCTAACATTTGATGCTAGCTGATAATTCATCATTCCAAATTCACAATTAAAAAAGTGTTCCTATTAAGGAAACATATTTCTGTCCTGCTGCTGGGGTTCGGGCTTTTGCTCGCTTTCAGCAACGAAGTTTCTGCGCAGGAAAAAGAAAAACCGCTTAACCGTATTCTTTTCGTTTTTGATGGCTCACAAAGCATGTTTGGCCATTGGGAAAGCGGGATGAAAATTGACATCGCAAAGCAACTCATTAACGAGCTTTTAGACAGTCTGAAAAACGTTGAGAATCTTGATTTAGCCCTAAGAGCTTACGGACATCAAAGCCCATACATTTCAAGCTCGCAGCGAGATTGTAAAGACACGAAACTGGAAGTACCTTTTAATGGTGGTGGAGCTTGGGCAATAAAGAAGGCGCTGGATAGAATTCAGCCAAAAGGAACTACTCCAATAGCTTACAGTATTGAGCAATCAGCAAAGGATTTTCCGCCTTGCGGGAATTGCCGAAACATGATTATTCTGATTACAGATGGTATTGAAGAATGTGACGGTGATCCGTGTGCTGTTTCTCTAGCATTGCAAGCCAAAGGAATCGTTCTAAAACCTTTCGTGATTGGTATCGGTCTTGACTTGGAATTGGTTGACCGATTCAGATGTATTGGAAGTTATTTCAATGCAAGAAGTGAGCGTTCTTTCAAGGATATTCTGAATGTGATTATCTCTCAGGCGCTGAATCCAACTACGGTTCAGGTTAACCTGATGGACATCAACGGACAGCCTACTGAGACGGATGTAAATATGACTTTCTATGATGCCAATTCTGGGCAGATGGCGTACAATATCATTCACACTATGAATCACCGTGGTGTTCCTGACACGTTGGGGATTGACCCACTCGCTTCATATAAAATGAAAGTGCATACGGTTCCTGCTGTTACGAAAGACAGCATTGAGCTGATTCCGGGCATTCATAATATTATTGCAATTGACGCTCCGCAGGGCGATTTAGTACTGAAAGTTCAGGGCAAGCATGATTACGAAAACCTGCAAGCAATTGTTCGGCAAAGCGGTGAGACGAACACGCTTACCATGCAGAAGATTGATGACAAACAACGTTACTTGGTTGGCACTTATGACCTAGAAATTCAGACTTTACCGAGGATGTATGTTGCGGGCGTGAATGTGGATCAAAGCACTACAACCAAGGTTGAAATTCCACAACCGGGCATGGCGCACATCATGCGTAAATCGAAGGGTGTTGGCAATGTATTTATAAAAGAAGGAATTGGATTATCATGGCTTTATTCTTTGGATTCTGAACTTACATCTGAAAGCATTGCGTTACAACCTGGCGACTACAAAGTGGTTTTCAGACCAACAGCATCTAAGCGCTCATTTTACACAATAGAAAAGGACTTTACGATATTCTCAGGCAAATCTCAACTGGTTGAACTCAAATGAGAGCACGTGAAAAACATGAGAACGCCACAGAAACACAGAAGGCACGGAGGATTTCACAGAAAAAAAATCTGCGTCTCTGTCGCTAATAAAATTTCCTTTTCATAAAGATGTATTCCGATAAAGACTTTCCTTTCCAGAAAGAAACCGACCTAATAATCGGTGCAGGAATTGAGGTTCACAAAAGTTTAGGCGCAGGGTTCTTAGAAATTGTAGACGGAGATGCGTTGGAATTAGAATTCCGAGAAAGAAAAATATTTTACCAAAGAGAAAAAGAATACCCCGTCAGTTATAAAGGAACAGTTCTACCACATTCATACTTCGCTGATTTTGTGGTATTTGACAATGTTATATTGGAGATTAAGGCGAAAAGTGGAATAGCAAATGAGGACATTGCTCAGACCATAAATTATCTGAAATGCTCTGGGTGTAAGGTAGGTTTGATATTGAATTTTGGAACAGGCACAGTTGGTATTAAACGAGTTGTACTCTAAGCATTAAAGAAATACAAATCAAAAATTATTCTCTGTGCAATCTTCAGTGAATTCTGTGCCTCTGTGGCAATAATATTTAGCTATAAAATGTAAATAATGGTAGTAGAAAAACTTACAGAAGACCGCGACACGCGTTCAGGATTTGGAGCTGGGCTTCAAGAATTGGGACAAGAAAACGAAAACGTAGTGGCACTATGTGCCGACTTGACGGGTTCCCTTAAAATGAACGCATTTGAGGACGAAAACCCAGACCGATTTTTCCAAGTTGGGATTGCAGAAGCAAACATGATGAGCATTGCAGCTGGAATGACGATTGGCGGGAAAATTCCGTTCACAGGAACGTTCGCCAACTTTAGTACTGGCCGTGTTTATGACCAAATTCGCCAGTGCATTGCCTACTCTGGAAAGAATGTAAAAATCTGTGCTTCTCACGCAGGTTTGACGCTGGGAGAAGACGGAGCTACTCACCAGATATTGGAGGATATCGGTTTGATGAAAATGTTGCCGCATATGACGGTTATTAATCCGTGTGATTACAACCAAACCAAGGCCGCCACCAAAGCCATCGCAGAGCATGAAGGACCAGTTTATCTACGTTTTGGAAGACCAAAAGTGCCAAACTTTACTCCTGAGGATGTACCATTCGAAATTGGTAAAGCTTGGACTGTTTGTGAAGGAACAGATGTGAGCATTTTTGCCACAGGTCATATGGTTTGGAAAGCGGTTGAAGCGCAAGCAATTTTAGCTAAGAAAGGCGTAAATGCTGAAATAATAAACATCCACACAATTAAACCTTTAGACGTTGACGCCATCATAGCGTCTGTTAAGAAAACAGGTTGTGCAGTAACCGCAGAAGAACATCAGCGAAACGGAGGTCTGGGAGATAGTGTAGCACAGACGCTCGGAATGAATTTACCATCACCAATAGAAATGGTTGCAGTGGATGATAGTTTTGGTGAAAGTGGAACGCCTGAACAACTTCTTGAGAAGTATGGATTGAACGCTGAAAGCATTGTAAATGCGGCTTTAAAGGTTATCGCGAGGAAGTAAAAACCGCATATGGCGAATGCCGCTGATAAAGAGCTAATTAATGAATTTAGAGATCCAAAGTCTCGAAATTTCGCGTTCAGCAAACTCGTCAATACGTACCAAGAACGACTTTACTGGCACATCCGCAGAATTGTAATTGACCATGACGATGCGGATGATGTGTTGCAAAACACATTCATTAAAGCATTTAATAATTTGGACAAATTCCGAGAGGATAGTCAGCTATTTACGTGGCTATATCGAATTGCCACCAATGAATCGTTAACGTTTCTGAAGAAGAAAAAAACGGGGCTTTTCGTTTCGCTCGATGATATCGGTCATACACTTTCTTCAAAGCTTGAAGCATCGCCCGAATTAAGTGGAGATGTTATTCAATTAAAGCTTCAGCAAGCAATATTAACCCTGCCAAATAAGCAACGGTTGGTGTTTAACATGAAGTATTTTGAGGAGATGAAGTATGATGAAATAGCTGAAGTAACGGGCACGTCTGTAGGCGCCTTAAAAGCCTCTTATCATCATGCTGTGAAGAAAATTGAAGCCTATGTTAAAAGCCAATTTTAAACCTTTTCAATTAATGCGTGTCAATCTATCGTGATGGAAAACACAGAAAAGCATAATGAGCCTGATTTGAGAATCAAAGGTATTTCAGAATCAAATCTAAAACGCAATTTCTTCAAAACTCCTGACGGCTACTTTGAAAACCTCACGCCCCGCGTTATGGATAGTGTGCGAGGTTCTGAAGAGAAGCTTGAATCTTCTACTGTTAATTGGTGGAGGGTTTTGATGCCAGGATTGGGTTTTGCGACAATGGTTTTGGCTGCTTGGTTTTTCACAAGCCCTGATGCAAACGATAGTTTGAACTTTGAACAAGTTGTAGCTTCCATGAGTTTGGAGGAACTGGACCAATTCGCAGAATTTGAAACGGAAGACCTACTTGCTTACGGATTAGTTAGTTCAGAAGAGGTAGAAATTGAATCCAATTTCACCGAAGAAGAATTGATTGATTACCTCCTCGAAGAGGAAGAGATGGAACTGAACTCGATTTACGAAGAAATAGATATTTGAACATGAAACATTTATTGCTAGTACTCATCTTCACTGTTGGGTTTTCCCAATCCGGATTTTCTCAAGTTCAAGAATTAGAGCTTTCGAAGCGAGAAAAATTAGAAGCACTAAAAGTCGCTCACATTACCGAAAAACTTGCGCTAACGCCTGATGAAGCTCAGACGTTTTGGCCGCTTTACAATGAGATGGAAGCCAAAATGAGAGTGATCCGTAGATTACGAAGGAAAAACAGAAAAGACACTAAGGCTAACCACGACCAACTATCGGAAAAGGAATTGATGGCTGCAATTGAAGCTGAACTTGATTTCGAACAGAAAGAGTTGAATCTAAAGAAGGAATACAGCAAGAAGTTCAGCACCGTTCTTCCTATTAAAAAAGTGGTTCTGTTGCATGAAGCCCAAGAAGGCTTCAAGCGGAGGCTTTTGATGATGGCTAAAGAAAAACGCAGAGAAGGTAAGCCTGCTCACTAACCTCAATTGCAAAGGCTCCGAACATTCGGTGCCTTTTTTTGTTGTAACCATTCAAACTTTTTCTTGTAGAAGATGATTAAAATGTTGACTGGTATACAAAGCTAGAAATCGCTGATTTTCGGCACACTTCGGTCAATTTGAATGAACTATTTTTTCGTATAATCGCACTACGGAACTAAAATCCTTTATTGAGTATAAAATGAGTGACAAAGCAGAGTTAAGAGTAGGAGACAAAATCATTGAATTACCGATTATAACGGGCTCAGAGAATGAGCAAGGAGTTGACATCAGAAATCTGCGTGCCCAATCGGGACTTATCACTTACGATAGTGGATATAAGAATACAGGTGCTACAAGTAGTGCAATTACATTCTTGGATGGAGAGAAAGGGATTCTGAGATACAGAGGTTATCCAATTGAGCAATTGGCTGAGGAATCAACCTTTTTGGAGGTTGCTTACTTGTTGATTAACGGTGAGCTTCCTAACAAAACGGAGTATGCTGACTGGACAGAAAACATTACTCGTCACACGCTCATTCATGAAGACATGAAGGAGTTTTTCGAGGCATTTCCTCGCAAAGCCCATCCAATGGGAGTTCTTGCCTCGAACTTAATCTCGCTTTCAACTTTCTACCCAGAAAGTTTAGAACAGGACAGAGAGGACGAAGAAGTTGAGCTTACGATTCAAAGACTTATTGCTAAGATTTCTACCATTGCAGCATGGTCGCACAAGAACTCAGTAGGTCATCCAGTTGTTTATCCTAAGAACAAATACAATTACACGGAGAACTTCCTAAACATGATGTTCTCAGTTCCGACTGAAGATTACGAGCCAGACCCAGTTGTGGTAAAAGCGCTAGACCAGTTATTGATTCTTCATGCTGATCACGAGCAAAACTGCTCTACTTCAACAGTTAGAATCGTTGGGTCTTCTAGAGCCAACCTTTACGCTTCTATTGCTGCGGGCGTTGCTGCTCTGTGGGGGCCACTTCATGGTGGTGCTAACCAAGCTGTTATCGAAATGTTGGAGAACATTCAGGCAGATGGTGGGAACATGCAGAAGTGGATTGACAAGGCAAAAGACAAAGACGACCCGTTCCGTATTATGGGATTTGGACACCGTGTTTACAAGAACTTTGATCCAAGAGCAACAATCATCAAGAAGTCTTGTGATGATGTGTTAGAAAAACTAGGAATCGATGATCCAATTCTTGACCTAGCGAAGCAGCTTGAGCAAATAGCGTTGAATGACGATTACTTCAAATCTAGAAACCTCTATCCTAACGTAGATTTCTATTCAGGAATCATCTACAAGGCAATCGGAATTCCAACCGAAATGTTTACAGTAATGTTCGCTATGGGACGTCTTCCAGGATGGATTGCACAGTGGAAGGAAATGACGGAAAACAAAGAGCCGATTGGACGTCCACGTCAGATTTACACTGGCGCAACCGAGCGAGCATATAAGCCGCTTGCTAGCCGATAATCAACGAAACATATACTTATAAAAAGGATGAGCAGTTGCTCATCCTTTTTTGTTACCCCTACTCTATACTTCATCGCAACGGAATTTGCGTTCTTTACAGCAATGGCTTCAAATCTCCTCAGAAAGCGGAACATCGGACTTTTTATCAAAGTTGTGATTGCCCTTGTGGCACTCTGGTTCATTTATCGAGAAGTGCAACTGAAAGACCAAGACACAGATCTCCGATTTGGCATAGGGTTTCTTCTAAAACCAGCACAGCTACCATTTCTTTTAGGTCTTGTTGGTCTTATGCTTCTGAACTGGATTTTGGAAGCCGCAAAATGGCAGTTACTCGTGAGCCACATCGAGAAAATCTCTCCTTGGAAATCCATGAAAGCAATTTTCTCAGGAATTACCATTGCCATCTTTACTCCAAATCGAGTAGGTGAATATGGTGGTAGGATTTTCCATCTTAAAACGGCAGATAGAATTGATGCCGCACTACTTACAATTGTCGGAAGCTACGCGCAGTTAGTGGTCACGCTAGTAACTGGAATAATAGCCACATTCTTCTTCTTACCTCAATACATTGGGCTTGGCCCATTAACATCATTTCAGTACGGCCTCATTGGTGTTTTGATGGCTGCATTGTGCATCATGATGATTGTACTATTCCTGAACACACGCTTACTTACAACCATTATCAACTTGCTTCCCATTCCGAAGAAATACGCGCACTATGCCAATGTATTTCAATATCACAACTCGACTACCCTCTGGAAAATCTTTCTAGCCAGCCTAGGCCGTTATGCCATATTCACGTTTCAGTTCTTTATTCTTCTTAGAATTTTCGATGTTGAAATTAGCTACGCAAATGCAATGATGATGATTTCCATGACCTATTTCGTCATGACTGCGATTCCAACTTTTGCCATAACCGAACTTGGCGTACGCGGATCCGTTTCTGTCTATTTCCTTGGAATGCTTTCAGAGAATGTATCAAGCATTTTCACTGCAAGTTCTATGCTTTGGCTTATCAACCTAGCCGTTCCAGCACTTATTGGAGTAGTCTTCATTTTCCAATTACGTTTCTTCCGAAAACCAGATTGATGCCTGAAATCGGATACGTTCTTCTTACTGTGGCCTACATCATTCTTGCGTTTTATGCAAGCATGATTCTTTATGCCATTTCTGGCTGGAAAAAATTGAAACAGACAGAAGAAAAAGAACCTGAACATGCCGTAAGTATTTTGATTGCTGCGCGAAATGAAACAACAAATATTGAAACTGTCATACGCGATATTCACAAGCAAAACTATCCTGAGGAATTGTTTGAACTGATTGTCATTGACGACCATTCGGAAGACGATACTTTGGTAAAATGCAAAGCATTACAAGCCGAATTTCCGAGATTGAAAGTTCTTTCAAATACGGAAGGAGAAGGCAAGAAAGCGGCACTTTCCTGTGGAATAAAAGAAGCTCAGTTTGGTATTATTGCCACAGTTGATGCAGATTGCCGCGTTCCATCAGAATGGCTTCTCACCATGATTTCGCATTGGAAAACAGATGAAACAAAAATATTGCTTGGACCTGTTGTTCTTGAACCTGCAATCACTGTTTTAGAGCGCGTTCAATCCTTAGAGATGCACGCCATCATGGGGCTCACTGGTGGCTTCGCAGCCAAGGGAAACCCAATTATGGCAAACGGTGCCAATATCTTCTTTGAAAAAAAGGCGTTTGAGGAAATTGGCGGGTACGGAAGTTCCGAAAACCCTTCAGGCGATGATGTTTTTACCATGCTCAGTTTTAATGAGAAATGGCCCAACTCTGTGACATTTTCAAGAGACTATGAAGGAGTTGTACTCACCGCTCCGCAGCCCACTTTTTCAGCGTTTTGGCAGCAGCGTAAACGTTGGCTTTCCAAGAAAGGCAGCTATCAGAGCAATTGGGTAAAAAGCACTGCCATCATTTCATATTTGGCAAACCTTGTAGCCTTTTGTTCGCTCATAGCCATTGTGTTTTCCTTCGGAACCTTTTGGGCTGATAAACTGATGTGGATTCTTTTCATCAAAACCCTCCTAGACCTAATAATTGTAAGGACTGTAAGCCGCGACCTTCAACCTTATTGCGGTATTGCCAATATTCTTGTGGCCGAAATATTTATTGTGACTTACGTTTCATTTCTTGGCATCTTCGGCAATGTGAAAAACTACGTTTGGAAAGGACGAGAAATCCAAGTGAAACCACGAAATTCTAAATGAGAAATCCGAAACACTCGAAACTCGTTACTGGAAACTCGTAACTCAAATGAATAAAGGCACATCACTCGGGCAATTAGCCAGGCGAAGATTCAAGAAAGATTCTGCGGCCATTTTCGGTTCGGTGATTATTCTGATTGCTGTTCTCCTTGCTATACTTGGCCCGTTAATCACACCCGATGGAAGTCCGCACGCCAACAGACAAATTATTGAACTGGCAGCCAAAAAACCAGGTTCCACTTTCACATTTCTAAAGATTCCCAGGGCTGTTATTTCGGATGATAGTTTCTTGGATATTCTACTTGTAGGAAAACAAGAGGTTTATTCTTGGATGCCGATTTACAGTCATTCCTTTTCAAATGACTCGCTTACCATCGAACGCTATACAGGCGATACTCCCAATGATGGTGAAGTGGTGAAATATGATTTTTCCGCGCTTTCATCCGAAGGAAAATCTTCCACAGAAATTGAACACGAACTCATAGAAACCAGAACATTTTGGTTGGGTACCGATCGCTTTGGCCGCGACCTTCTGAGTCGCATGATCCTTGGCACGCGCATTTCACTCAGCATTGGTTTTGTAGCTGTTTTCATTTCATTGCTTATTGGAATCCTACTCGGCTCATTAGCAGGTTTTTTTCGTGGTTGGATAGATGATGTAGTTATGTGGTTTGTAACCGTTGTTTGGAGTATTCCGCTACTGCTATTGGTTATCGCCATAACGTTGGCGATGGGCAAAGGATTCTGGCAAGTATTTGTTGCAGTCGGATTAGCCATGTGGGTAGATGTGGCACGTATCGTCCGTGGTCAAATACTAGGTATCCGAGAAAAGGAATACGTTGAGGCATGTAGAGCCTTGGGTTATTCGGGTTTCCGAACCATTTTTAGGCACATTTTACCCAACGTGCTGGGGCCCGTCATTGTCATATCTGCAGCAAATTTTGCTTCTGCTATTTTGATTGAAGCAGGACTGAGCTTCCTCGGAATTGGAGCACAACCGCCTATTCCGAGTTGGGGCGCCATGATTAAAGACCACTACGGCTACATTATTATGGATAAAGCTTATTTGGCTCTTATTCCGGGCGCAGCCATACTCTTAATGGTACTGGCTTTTACCTTAGTAGGAAATGGCTTGCGCGATGCACTTGATGTGAAATCTAATAAGTAGTGAATAGCGAATAGTGAATAGTGAATAGCGAATAGCGAATAGCGAAAAGTGAAAAGTGAAAAGTGAAAAGTGAATAGCGAAAAGTGAATAGTAAAAGAAAGCACTTCGGAACTTTGATTTGACTATTTGAGGATTGAAGTCAGATGATTAACACTTGTCCGAATATACTAATCGGCTGTTTCGCTAACTTTGATAGCATGGACGTAGCGCAGCTTAAATACAGCATCATCGAAAAATTGATACGTACAGAGGACGAAGAACTGCTTGCAAAAGTAGCCGAACTCATACATTCGACTCCCATTACTTATCCCGAAAATGACATCAAACCAATGTCAGTTGAGGAGTTGGAAGAACGGATATTAGAATCGAGAAAAGATGTTGCAGAAGGAAGATTCCGCACATCCGAAGAGTTGAAGAATCGCTTCCTAAAACCTAACAGGTTTTGAAAACCTGTTAGGTTTCGCCCTCTAGATATTGAAATGAAAAAAGCCGCCTATTTCGCCCTCATCCTTATCATCGGGCTTTCCATTGCCTACATGCTGGGTCCAACGCCAGCCGAGCCGAAACTAAATCCTACTCCGAGTTCCATCTCCATTCCGCTTGATTCGTTAGACGGTTGGTTGGCCAACAAGGAAAGCGGTTTCAAAACGCTCAAACCAAACAATGAAGCACGGATTGAGTGGTACAACGATTCAACTTCCGTAACCGAATACGCCATTGTTTACCTCCACGGATTTACGGCATCGGGAGAAGAAGGCAATCCCGTGCACCATGCATTTGCGCAGCGATATGGTTGCAATCTTTACCTGCCTAGACTGTACGGTCACGGGCTTGACACCACCGAACCACTTATCGACCTTACGCCAGACAATTACCTCCAATCGGCCAAAGAAGCCATTGCCGTTGGAAAGTTAATAGGCAGAAAGGTAATCCTGATGTGCACTTCCACAGGTGGAACATTGGGAATTTATTTGGCAGCGCATGACCCCAAAATTGAAGCGCTCATTTGCTATTCTCCCAACATCGACATCTTCGACCCGAACTCGCAACTGCTTACCAAACCATGGGGATTACAACTGGCGCGGCTCATTTTGCAAAGCAATTATCGAGAATATGAAGCCCCCGATGAGTACAGTAAATACTGGCAGACCAAGTATAGAATTGAGGGATTGGTGTCCGTTCGTTCGCTCATAAACCACACCATGACTAATAAAACATTCTCCCATCTCACCCAACCCATTTTTGTGTGTGGATATTATAAGGATGAAGAAAATCAGGACAATGTGGTTTCGGTGGAGGCCATGCGACTTATGATGCCACAGCTTGGCACGCCCGATGCGCAAAAACGGATGATTGAGTTTCCTGTAGGCGCACATGTGCTCACAAATCCGCTTCGCAATTCTGATGTCGAAAGCGTTACGAACGCAACCTTCGATTTTGCTGAGAATATCCTTGGTCTAAAAATGAAAGTCGACACAATTTCTGAGTAACATAACGTTATGTTATTCGTTACTTTCGGCTCATGAGATTTGCGCTTATCTCTATTCTATTGCTCCCACTTTTCGTTTTCGGACAGGAAACGGTGGATTCCATCGTTCCGATTGAGCCCGAATGGGACACCAAAAACTACACTCAAGAAGACAAGATATTCAACCGTTCGGTTTGGACGTTTGTAGATAACCCTGCTTTGGCGGGGTTTGACAGGAAATTAGCCGCTGCCTATCGATTTCGGATGAAAAACCTCTCGATGGGCGTTCCGAATGATGAAGGCAATTTGGAACTCGCCTTTATGAAACACGAAGCGTTTGTTGATTTATCTACCGGAGGGCCAAAACAGAATTGGGGTACGGCAGTTTATTATTCGAATGAGAAGGAATTACAGCACAGCATTCAACATATTGTGTCTGCCAGTTCATTCAGAATCAACATACAAGACCACCATTTAATCTTGGGCGCCAAAGTCACTTTTCAATTCACCAAGTTTGAAGACTGGGAAAGGCTCACTTTTTCAGACATGATTGATCCTCGGCTTGGTTTTGTATATGAAACGCAGGAAATTAAACCGAATAACACATACGCTTTCGTTTATTTCGGTGGTGGTCTCCGGTATTATTGGAAACGGTTTTCCTTTGACTATTCCGTTGAATCCAAACCAGCAACCGGTTTCGAGTTTAGAGGAATGAACCATCGTGTGATACGCAACAAATTCAGAAGTAATTATCACTTTAACGTTGGGGATGGAGTTACCATAAGCCCAGAGTTGGTTGGTGAAATAATATCTGACGGCAACAATATCGGTCTGTTCTCTGCCTACACCACCATTACTTATAAAGACATGGCGTATGGGCAATTGGGCGTTGCTGAACTCAATCGGTTAAGTTTCCGCGCTGGTTATCAGCTAAAAGACATGTTGGTGATTGAAGCGGGAATGTCTTCCTATCTCGATAAGACTATGGAAAAGATTGGCGGCTTGGCAAGTGTGGATGTTGGAATCAGATATCAAATAAGACCATGGTACAGATGAAACGTTATTCCCTATTTCTTTTGATTCCAATTTTATGCGGTTGTTTTAAGGACGAGCAGAAACTGCCTCAGTATTACGCCAAGCAGGAAATTGATGTGGCTGTTGATTCGGTGATTTGCTATTCGAATCAGGAGAGTTTCGACCATTTCATTCTTACCTGCTCCGTACCTTTTGATTCGGTGCATTGGTATCTCAACTACTACAATCCGACCTTTCTCGGAAGCGAGGATACTTTAATCCTGCCAAATAACCCCTTCGGGTATGAAGTGATAAGACATTTTGGTTTCAATGGATTAGACACCACGGAATTTCAACTTCGAGTGGTCTACTGTCCACGGTACATGTACATTCCAATTGCTTTCTCTCCTAACAATGACGGGCTGAACGATGAATGGTATCCAAGCTACTATACCACCGATTACGGAGCGTTGTATCAACCATATTCCATCCACTGGGAAATCAGGACGCTAGATGGTGTCAAGATTTTTGAAACAGATGACAGACAACCAGGTTGGGACGGCACTTACAACGGTCATCTAATGCCAAGAGGTTCCTACCTCTATTACATAGAACTAACCATTTCTGGCGAAGACCCAGTTGAATACACAGGTTGGCTAGAAATGAGAGAATAACCCCTCGCTTCAATTTTAGCTCTACATTCGAGCGCATCCATGAAGTATTTGAAGAAAGCGGCTCGTTGGATTTTGCTCTTTTGCGGCATAACTGCTATCGGTATGATTGCCTTGGCATTTACAGATGTACCCTATTTCGCGTATCACCAGTTAGGAACACATTGCAAGCGACTGAAAGGAAATCCTGAAGTAATTGTTGTACTAGGTGGCAGCGGTATGCCAAGTGCCGATGGACTGATAAGAACGTATTTCGCGGCTAAAGCAGCACTCAAATTCCCGCAAGCGGATGTGATTATTGCGCATCCTTACGATAATGATAGCCTGAGTACGCGTCAGCTAGATTTGATGGCGAATGAACTGATAATTCGAGGTGTGGATAGTTTGAGAATCCGTTATGAACCAATTGGCACCAATACCCAGTCTCAAGCTTCGCACATTTCCGAAATGTTAAAGGCACAATACGATTCCCCGGTTTTGGTAATCACCAGTCCAGAACATATGTATCGCTCCATTCGCTCTTTGCAGAAAGCTGGTCTGAAAAATGTTGGTGGACTTCCATCTTTCGAAAAACCGATAAGCGAGCAAAAGCTGAAGAGCGGAAAGAAAAATGGACAAAAAGTATCTCTTGCTTGGCGCTACAATTTTTGGAGCTATTTGAGGCATGAGATTCTCGTTTTAAGAGAGTATTTCGCCATTGCGTACTATAAGATTAAGGGTTGGATATAAATTGAGATGCTAAACAGCAACCATATTTCACCTTTATCAGATTTTGTCATTCCGAGGAACGAGGAATCTTTGAGACGCTTCCTTCGTCAGCGTGACAGACGAAACCTGTCAAATAGCACGGATTTGAGCAAATAAAAAAGCCCCACCAAATTGGCAGGGCTTCTAAATGGCAAGACCTACTAGGTTTTGAAAACCTAGTAGGTCTGATTTGGGCGTATTTCCATACGCCCCTACGTTTTTAAGAAAGTGCTTCCTGCACTTTTTCCGCTGCTTCTTTCAACGCAATGGCCGACATTACTTTCAGTCCACTATTGTCAATTATCTCTTTAGCTTCAACAGCATTAGTTCCTTGCAAACGAACAATAATTGGAACGTTAATCTCGCCCATGTTCTTGTATGCATCAACCACGCCTTGTGCAACTCTGTCACATCTTACAATTCCTCCAAAAATGTTTACCAAAATGGCTTTTACGTTCGGGTCTTTTAAAATGATTCTGAAAGCTTGCTCAACTCTAGCAGCATCAGCAGTACCGCCCACGTCCAAGAAGTTAGCAGGCTCAAAACCGAGCAACTTAATCATGTCCATAGTAGCCATGGCAAGTCCAGCTCCGTTAACCATGCAACCAACGTTTCCATCAAGTTTTACATAGCTCAAACCAACTTTTGCGGCTTCTACTTCGGTTGGGTCTTCTTCGCTTTCATCGCGCATTGCTGCGTATTCTGGATGGCGGTAAAGTGCGTTATCATCAATAGTAACCTTGGCATCAACAGCCATAATTCGGTTGTCTGATGTTTTCAATACTGGATTGATTTCGAACATGCTGCTATCGCTGCTCACATACGCTTTGTAAAGCGCGGCAACAAACTTGGTCATGTCTTTGAAAGCAGCCCCAGAAAGTCCAAGGTTGAAAGCAATTTTACGTGCTTGAAATCCTTGCAATCCTAAACCTGGATCAATCTCTTCGTTGAAGATCAGCTCTGGGGTGTTTTCGGCAACAGATTCAATGTCCATTCCACCTTCGGTAGAATACATAATCATGTTCTTTCCCGTTGCACGATTCATGAGTACGCTCATATAGAACTCCTCTGTTTCTGCTTCACCTGGGTAGTAAACATCTTCACAAATCAGAACCTTGCTCACCAATTTGCCAACGCCATTAGTCTGAGCGGTTTCAAGATGTCCGCCAAGAATTCCTTTTACGGTTTCCTCAACCTTATCTATACCTTTTGCAAGAACAACTCCGTGAGAACCAGTTTCTTCAACCAATCCTTTTCCTCTACCACCAGCGTGAATTTGTGCTTTTACCACGAACCATTCGGTTCCTGTTTCAGCATTCAATTCCTTAGCAGCAGACAGAGCATCTTCCAACTTATCTACAACTTTTCCTCTTTGAATAGTTACTCCGAATCCGCTTAGAATTCCTTTCGCTTGATATTCATGAATATTCATATGATTTTGCTTTTTTGGAGTGCCGAAAATAGTGCTTTTCGTTCGAGAAACCGTCTTCAAAACGTATTACTTCTTCACAGTTTTCAGGAATGCTTTCCATGTGACAAAATCAAAGGTGTCTCAAAAATAAAAGCGGCCGTCTCTCTGAGACGGCCGCCAAAACAAAAGTGCTGTAGAAAACCTAAGGATTCACGTATACCGAACCGCTTCTTGAGTAAGAGTTAACCTCTGCTACAAAGAAGAATGAACCGCTTGAAACGGACTGTCCATTACGGTCTGTACCTGGCCAACAGTAGCCATCGTTTACATCATCAGAATCGTAGATAAACATTCCCCATCTATCCCAAATACGAAGACGGTAGCACTTCAGCAACTTTAGTCAACTGCTATTCACGAAGAAAAGGTCAGCAACCGTTGGTGGTCAAAATTAGGCCACGTATCATTGCAGACCATGGGAAGAATAGATTTTGAACGGTTTACACTCGACAATGGCCTCAAGGTTATTGTCCACCAAGACACATCCACTCCACTTGCCTGCCTAAACATTATGTATGATGTGGGTTCGAGAGATGAGGATCCTGAACGAACTGGTTTTGCGCACCTTTTCGAACACTTAATGTTCGGTGGATCGGCAAACATCCCAAGCTATGACTCGCCATTACAAATGGCTAGCGGCTCAAACAATGCTTTTACCTCCACAGATATTACCAATTACTACATCACTCTACCAGTTGAGAATCTGGAGACGGCTTTTTGGCTGGAAAGCGATCGCATGCTGAATCTTGCGTTTACAGAAAAAAGCTTGGAAGTACAACGTAGTGTAGTTATTGAAGAGTTTCGCCAACGCTATTTAAACCAGCCTTATGGCGATGCTTGGCTATTGATGCGACCGCTTGCATTTAAGGAGCATTCCTATAAATGGGCAACCATAGGCAAGGAAGAAAAGCATATTGAAGAAGCCACAATGGCCGATGTAAAGGCGTTTTTCAGCAAACATTATAAGCCGAAAAATGCCGTGATGGTTGTGGCTGGAAACGTTGAAGTGGCGACCATTAAGGCCCTTTCGGAAAAGTGGTTTACTCCCATCAATAAAAATGAAAAACCAGTACGCAAGCTTAAAACCGAACCTAAACAAACCGAAGCAAGACGACTTGAAGTAACCCGACCTGTTCCTTTGGACGCCATTTATATTTCGTTTCACATGTGTGACAAAATGGATGATGATTATCCAACCTGGGACTTGCTTTCGGATATTCTTGGCAGTGGCGATTCGTCTAGACTCTATCAGAAATTGGTAAAGGAAAAACGTCTCTTTACAAGCATTGGCGCATTTGTAATGGGCGAACGCGACCCAAGTTTATTTAGCATTGCGGGGCACATTTCGCAAGAGGCTTCTATTGAGGAAGCGGAAAGTGCCATTTGGGAGGAAATAGAATTGCTACGTAGTGAGCTAGTTGCAAAATCTGAACTTGAAAAAGTAAAAAACCAGATTGAAGCAAATAATGAATTTGCAGAAATGAGCTTGCTAAATCGGGCCATTGGGTTGGCTTATCACGAGCTCAGTGGAGATGCAGAAACTATTAATACGGAGATGGATAAGTACATGAAAGTAACAAGAGAAGATTTGCAGCGGATAGTCACGAAAAGTGTCACTAGAACCAACTCTTCAACACTCATTTATAAAAGAAAACCGAATGCTTGATAGAGTTACCGAACCCCAATTTGGCACCATAAAAGATGTGAAATTGATAGAGCCTAAGGTTCATCATTTAGATAACGGAATTCCAGTTTTCAGTATCGATGCTGGTTCGCAAGAAGTAACTAAAATAGAATTGGTTTTTGATGCTGGAACTGCTGCAGGTAAGCGAATTCTTGTTGCGTCTACCACCACCAGACTGCTTACCGCTGGAACATCTACAAAAACAGCTGCCCAAATTGCCGAAAGTGTAGATTTTTATGGCGCCCACCTAGAAGCAGAAACTTCGCATGACGACTGCTCGCTAAACCTTTTTACGTTATCCAAACATTTACATCATACCCTACCTGTGTTAGCCGAGGTTTACACCGATTCTGTTTTTCCAGAGCAGGAAATTGCCACGCATTTGGGCAAAAGCAAACAAGAAATGTTGGTTAGTGAGGCGAAGGTGAGCTATTTGGGGGCCAAGGCTTTTGCTGCCGCCATGTTCGGAGAGAATCATCCTTATGGTAGATCTGCGTCAGTTGCAGATTATGATGCTGTAACCAGAAACGATCTTGTTGACTTTTACCAGGAGCATATTCAAAATGGCATCAAGCATATTATTGTTGCTGGAAAGCTGAACGAAAATACGGTTGAGCAACTAAACAATGCGTTTGGTAAAGAAGGGCGAAAAGAGTTTCTGGAATCTACTATTGAAGTGAAACCTCAAAACACGCATGACTCGCATGTAGAAAAGGACGATGCAGTACAGAATTCCATCAAAATTGGTCGTACACTCTTCAACCGAAAAAATCCCGATTTTATCGGCTTACAGGTTTTAACTACTGTATTGGGCGGTTATTTCGGGTCTCGCCTCATGTCCAATATTCGGGAAGACAAGGGCTATACCTATGGCATTGGTGCTGGACTGGTAAGCATGAAAAATAGCGGTTATCTTTCCATATCAACCGAGGTTGGTGCGGATGTTTGCAAGGCTGCCGTGGATGAAATTTTTAAGGAAATTGAGCGCTTGAGAAAAGAACCGATTCCTATAAACGAATTGGAATTAGTTCGTAATTACATGTTGGGCTCCATTCTCAAAAGCGTGGATGGGCCTTTCGCTATTGCCGATAAATGGAGAACTTATTTGCGGTATGACTTAGGCGTGAGCTCACATCGGAACCTGATACACCAAATACAGACGATAACTCCAGAAAGATTGCGCGAGTTGGCAAACACCTATTTCAAAAAAGAAGATCTAGTGCTTATTACCGCAGGCAAGTCCATTTCGGTTTAAAGCAACTTTAAGAATATTTGTGCGTTCAATATTTGTCCTTACTTCACGAACGAAAAGGGCAATAAATAATAACTTAGCGCATTAAGTATTTGTCAACCTTGGATGTATAGGAAAAGTCACATTTTCAGATTACTGCTTCTTGCATTTTTTGCTGTGATGTTCCACAATCCACAAGCAAAAGCCGCACATATTATTGGAGGTGATATTTATTGGGAATGTCTTCCCTCAGGACAGTTTGAGTTTTACCTCACGCTTTATCGAGATTGCTCGGTCCTTACACAGCTTAGTACAGCCAGCCAAAACTTAGAAATAGTTAATGTTGACGCTGACACATTATTCCTACTACTCCCGTTAACGCTTCAATCTCAAACCGACATAACGCCTCTTGGATGCGGCTTTACATGTGCGGATGAATTGCCGAACATCTCGGTTGAGGCCTTCCTTTTTAAATCAGCCCCTATTACACTTAACATAACCCCTGGGTCGGGTGGGTTAGAAGTTATTTACAGGCGCTGTTGTAGAAATCCCGTGGACAATCTTCTGAACGCAGAGACTGAAGAGATTTACTATACGGCCACCATGTATCCATTTAACGGTCAAGGTTTTAACCCATGCTTTGATTCAAGTCCGCAGTTTGCAGAGCAACCGACTTCCATACTTTGTTCCGATTTTGAATTACAGTACAACAGCAACGCCATTGATACCGATCTCGACTCTTTGAGTTATGAATTTGCTGCGGCATTAGGAAATGATGGCGACCTAATACCCTACACCGCAGGGTACAGCGCCAACTCTCCTTTGCCCGGGGCTACACTAAATCCCAATTACGATAGTATTACAATAAACCCAGTTACTGGTCAAATAACCTATGATGCGCCTCCTGGAGTGCAAGGTAGATGGAATGTAGCAGTGGCTGTAACCAGCTGGAGATGTGGGCAACGTATCTCAAAAACTATTAGAGAAATGAGTGTGACCATCATCCCTTGTAATGGAACAAACGATATTCCTTCGGTTTCAACTCCTGCTTGGACCGCTCCAGTTGGCGGTACGGGTTATGATGTAACTGTTCAGGCAGGTGATTTAGTCAATTTTTCAATTACAGGAACCGACAATGTGGCTCAGGTGTTAGAATTCACGGCTGCTGGCTCTCAATTTGGCACCAACTTTACTGATAATACTGGTGGATGCCTGAACCCTCCGTGCGCCACGCTTTCTAACGTAAATCCGCCAGCTACAGGTGCTGGGTCTATTTCTACAATATTTAATTGGCAAACTACATGCGATCATATTGCAGTGCAGGATGCCTGCGGTAATGTTTCTAACACCTACAATTTCATCTTCACGTACCGTGATGATTTTTGTCCTACACGGGCATTCAACATGGTTAATGTTTCAGTTACTGTTGTTGGTGAACCAATTATACCTAGCCCGCAACCCCATTGTGCAAGTACGGCTGCAAACGGAGACATTACGCTGAGCTGGGAACCCGTGGTTGATAATAACGTTCCGCAGTCATTTCTTGAATATGCCATCTTCCACAGCACCTCGCCCAACGGACCTTTTCAGGAGGTTGGAGCAGTTGCCAATATTGGCACCGGAACATATTTGCATAATTCTGGAAATGCAGTTGCTGCACCTTCTACAGCGGGACCAAACTATTACGAGATAAGAACACGTTCTGGATGCAATCAAGTAGAGGCCGCTGTTACCGTAATCTCTTCCATTTTCCTTACAGTAACGGACAATATGACAACCGCAGACCTGTCTTGGAATGCGGTTACTACTCCCAACTTGCCGTCTACCAGTGGTGTGTATGACGTTTGGAGATTGGAACCTGGTGGCACATGGACAATTATTGGTACAACCAGCGACTTGTTTTATTCCGACCCTGTAATATGGTGCCAGAGTGAACTCATTACGTATCGCGTGGAGTTAGCGGATAATCTTCCGTGTACTTCTGTTTCTAACGAAGTATCGGAGAATTTAGATAATCCTATGCAACCAGACCCGCAACCGATTGATTCGGTAAGCGTTGACCCAATCACAGGACTCGTGACTGTGTGCTGGCCACCAAACACAAGCCTCAATGTGGTCCAGTACAACATTTTCATTAATTCAAATGCATTCTCTTGGGAACCAGTTGACACAGTTTATGGTTATAACACTACTTGTTGGACAGACCCAAACCCTGATGCGCAGAATAGTACGATCTGGTATCAGGTTACAGCCACAAATACGTGTGACGAAACTGGCGTACCTGCTGGGTCGATTGCTGAAAACACCGACCACCACCGGAACATGGTTTTAGAGGCTGAATTTGACAGTTGCCAGAAATCAACCGGCCTCGCTTGGGAATCCTATTGGTATTGGGCCGAAGGCATAAGAGAATATGATGTCTATGTTTCTGAAGACTCAGCCCCATTTGTAAAAATTGGAACTACGCCCGATACCAATTTTGTGCATGACGGGCTTGAAGCATCAGCAGAGTACTGCTATTTTGTTCGGGCCATTAAAAATACTGCGATTCGTGTCTCTTCATCATCAAACAGAGTGTGTATTGTAGCCAAGGTACCTAAGCTTCCAGATTACGGATACAGCTATGAAACCACTGTGATTCCTGGGAATACAGGCGTAGACCAATTCTTCTTTGTTGATAGCACTGCTGGCTATCTTGGGTTTCAAATACAACGCGGCACAGACCCTGCTGATATGGGGGATATTTGGTTTGTTCCGTTTGACCCCAGCACACGGTATTATGACTACACAGATGCTGGTGCTAGGCCTGAATTCAACAGTTATTACTACTCAGTCATTGGTATTGATAACTGTGATTTGAATGCCGACACCCTCAACATGACCAGAACCATACTTCTTGAGGCAGAGGCAAATAGCGACAGAACCAATTCGCTAATATGGAACCCGTATGAAAGCTGGAGTG
>Ga0222650_1000349_pt1 | contig 38366 bp, 32 predicted proteins | sample AntAcemetagen367_FD_179820 | JGI IMG/M metagenome (GOLD analysis project Ga0222650, IMG submission 179820) | Saline water microbial communities from Ace Lake, Antarctica - #367 | ecosystem: Environmental > Aquatic > Non-marine Saline and Alkaline > Saline | place: Antarctica: Ace Lake... | reverse complement strand
GCCTTCCTTCCCACGATCCCTCGCGGTCACGCAGTTGGCCTCCCTCCTTCGCCAGAGGCTACGGAGGACAGGCTGGTAGTGCTTTTCATTGCTAGCAGTTTCTTTTGTTCTTCAATGTTCATTCTATAAACGGAGGACTTGAACCTCCTTTGGATCGCGCCCATGCTGGGCTCACACAAGACGGAGAATTTGACGGCTGACCGCTTGTAAAGTTGAGTTTTTTGGTTAGAAGGAGTTGAAGAGGGAGGCAGAGTGGCAATTCGGTCAGCCGCAGATTTCCTCAAACGTTGGCAGAAACAACCAGTCCTCCATGGAGAAATTAGACAACTCACAGTCCTCCATGCGTTCGCTGAGGAAAACCACTTTTGTTGTTCGTGGGCTTGCCGCATGGGGTATCGAATTAACGGCATACGAAGACATCTACAAGCTAGGAAGTCCTCGTGGTTGGAATGAACAAATATCTCAGATTGACGACATGGTACTACAGCACATACACGTTGCCGTATCCGATCCCCACGGCGCATTTTCGTCGGAGTTTCTAAACAACTAAACCATCAACCCCTTCGTCCACGTTCGCGCCCTTCTTAGGGGTCGGCTATGCTAGGACGTTATGGCAAGAAATCGATGATCGACCGCGCAGCCAGAGACAAAGTGATTTTGGCCTTTGAGGACTACCTCGACGACCAGATCACAGCATTCGAATTCGATGACCGGCTACAGGAGATCGAAAGCACGGATAGGACTGTCAACGAAGTGATTCACGCAGCGTGGTTCCACTACGACGATTGCAAGGATCACAAGGTTCACCTCTCGAAGCCGGAGTGGGATTATTTTCAGCGATTTCTCCTCATCCTCCGTTCGGAGGCCGAGATGTCATCGTCAGAGTCGAAGCGATGGTCATGGGATCATGCTCTTGCATGGCTGGCACTCATCGTTTTCCTCGGGATTGCATTCGTCGTCGAGTGGGGCTGGCATCTTCTCATATGGGCTATCCCGTTTGGGATCATTTCGATTCTGATCAGTATTTTTCGACGGCGAAGCGTTCCTGATAGCAGTCCAGGCGTGATCGCCTGCATGCCCTTCGAGTCACTTTTACAGATTAGCTGGCTGCGACGCCAACTTCCCGCATTCAAGAAGCGCAGGTATCGAGCCGAGATCGGAGAACGGAAGATCCGATCCCAGGCGGAGGAGTCCTTTAATTCTGCGTTCTCCTATTGCTTCTGGATTGCTTTTGCGCCGGTTGTCCTCCTCTTCCAAGGATTTCCGTCTTCCGTCGATAGGACCCTGAAACTAACCAAGCCATAAGAAGAAGTCGATCCTAACGCCTGCCCCGCCGCGTGTCGAAAACCTCATGACCATTAAACCATCAACCCAGAAGTCAGAGCGCGCCCACGGTCAGGCGTAGGATGACTTTGACGTCTCCTCAGGAATCCCCGTGCAGATCATTGCCATCATCATCGCGTCCTATTGGTCTAGCCATAGCGGCTCACTGGACGGCGACCGAAACTGAAATGTTCTCAGCTCATTCGTCCGGTTGGCAAACTCATGTGCTACATGTTCGCTGTAGCCACGCTGGCAGGAGTGCTCGGGTATTTCTCTTCTAGCGCTGGGATCTTTTACTTGGTCGAACGGCTGGCATCGCGGGTTCCGGAAGACAAGCACATCGCATTTTTAACCGCTGGGTGGGCGCACTCTGCTTCTTATTTGGCCGGAGTTATCGGAGGCATCGTTCTTTGGATCGTGACTTGGAAGCGCCGAGGTCAACAACAAAGCGAAGGAGAACACGTCGCACCTAACCGCTGAACGCTCCTTGAGTTTTTCGGAGTGGTGTGTATTCTAAAAGTATTCCACCGCTTCCGAGCTGGCCGGTTTTCTGGTCAGCGGTTGGTGGACATTGACGTCGGGCGGAGAAATCGAAATGGGAACAAAGCGCAAACGGCCACCGAAGGTTTTTCGTGATGATCAGGGTGAGTTTCGCTGGAAGACATATTTCGTAGGAGGAAAGCAGACGAGGAGAAAAATCAGAATGCTCGACGGTAAGGATTTTGATTATGAAGAATACATCCGTGCCAGTGCCGATGACATCTGGCTAAAGCAGCATGGTGAGCATGAGATTCTGCATGAAAGGGAAATGGAGAGGAATCGGATTGAAGAGGGAGTTAGACCAGAAAACGAAGACCCGCTCTAAATGAAGACGCCCAATCGGGTAGGCGGAGGGTTCGAACCTCCGCTCCCCACACCACCGGCCATATGGGTCCGTCGCACGGCGGTTCCAAAACGTCATGTCATCCGGAGATGACAAACGTGCTCCGAAACCCTTTTCAGGGAATCGGTTTTAACGCATGAAGTCGCTTTTTGATCTTGCTACCGCTCCGCCCCTCTCGGGCCACCCTCCGGGTGCTCTCTCGCTGCTTCGGTCCGGTTCTGCCTGAATCCCATATCCATGTCTCACTTCACCTTGCGGCTTCGTTGTGGTGGAGGGGTGCCTACCTCAGCTTCATCGTTTTGGTTGGGTCCTTCATGTGATCACGCTGGCGGGTATCTTCGTTCATTAGGCTTCTTTCATCTTCCCGGTTCTCGTCCACTTTACGGTGATCTCTGCTGACTCCTCACCGATCACGCCCGCCATTACTGACAGATGCGCTGTCGCGTTACCGCGACCGCATGTCGATGAGGTTTGATTTCGCCCCACTCACCCTTCGGGCTACCCCTTGGTCATCTCTCTCCGCTCCGCTTCCATTCCCCAGGTAAGAACACGAGGGGCAAAAGGGCAGGATGGCACACCGAGGATGAAAGTTGTCGATTTCGGTAAGGATTTTCTTGGTGAAAATAGTGATCGTCCCTTGGGAGAATTTGGGAGAACTTGGGAGAACTTGGGAGTAAGTGCGCCTAAACCAATCACCCTCCCTTTCAAGGTCCCCGCGGGTAGCTACTTCGTTCCCGATGACAACGTCGCCAACGCCTTCGATAGCCGCTTTTGGGGGGGGAGATCGCGCTAAGATCTTGGGCAAGGCTCTCGGAAAATAAAAAGACGAATGACCTCTGTGAAGCCTAAAGAGTCGCAAAGGGTTGTGAGATCCGCGGCTGCGACTGGATCTGGGATAGTGCTTGGCGGTCTAACATCCGAAAATACAAGCTCAAGGGGGTGGTAACCTTTAAATTGCCTCTCCCTGAGGGCACTCGATTGCGCGCTCGGCTGGTTTGGGCAGATCGTCCTTAATTTTTCACCAACTCTTAGAATGCCCAAGAAATCACGGCACCGCATCCCTGAAAGCGCTGTTTTAAAGATCGATTTCATGATTTTAACCGTTAGTCTTTTTCGCAGCACAGCCCAGTCAAAATCTATTGGCAATTGACGTGAACCCAAGAACACCCCATGACGACGCACCGTTTTTTCCTGATTCGACAATGGTATTTGGCGGTCCTTGAGGAAGGGTGTTTTCCCAACTTTCTAGCGACGGATTGGGTGGATCGTTCGTCATTCCCCTCTATTTTCCGGAAACGACCGGGGTATCGATTTCGCAATTCCGCTGCTCAGATTTTCTCAGACGATCCACCCGCCTGCTCCCGAATACACCAAGGCCCGGCAAGATGCGTCGATGGCGAGACCGAGGAAGCAGTGACCTTAACTTTCAACATCTCGCTGGCGCGCCACGACGCAAACATTCGTCCGGAGACAAAAACCTAAGCGCACATCGCTCTACCAAAAAATGAAAAGCAATCATCTCTCTCTCTTCGCAATTCTTGGATCCGTCACGGCCCTAGTTTTGACCTTGGCACCTCACGACGACTCCTCTTCGAAAGGAGCAACCGCAGTTCAGATGAGCGAACTCACGGCTCGTCTTGCCCGTCTCGAGTCTCGCCTGACCGGAAGGCCTGCCACAGGCGGGGCCAACCCTAGCGGGACTTCGTCCGCCGAAAGATCGAAAAGTTCCGCGTTTAGCGAGACCGTTGTTGAGCTTCAGGCACGACAGAATCAACTAGAGAAACAACTGAAAGAGTATGGCATTATTGAACGGTTCTCAGCGCACAAAGAACTCGTAGAGGAATCCTATGGCATAGCGCAAGATACAAATCGGTCCGCCGAAGAGCGATTTGAGGCGCTTAGCCTTCTGCGCGATGAGGGGAGAATTGATGATGCGATTGTGGATTCTATGATGGATCTTTGGGATGAGAGTTCTCGGGATGAGAAGCTTGGTCCCTATCACCGCTGGGCCTTGATGGAGAATCTTCGTGGCTCGACGGCCCCGCGGTTTCGTGATGCCATTCTAGCCATGTTGAGTGAACAACCCGAAGCGAAGATGACCGGCCAAGCAATCTCGGCACTGGAGCCAATGTCGCAAGATCCTGCTGTAGAAGAATGGCTAGTTCATCTTTCCTCGAACAGCTCAGAGCCAAAAATACAGCAGTCTGCTGCCAGTGTCCTGCAACGGAGGGGAGACCCCAACAAATAGAGGATCACCGATTTTTTGGGAAAGGAATGACAACGAGGTCCCCCGGAGAACTTCAAGCGAGAGATCTTCAATCCGCATTGGAGTTCTCTCTCTTTTCGCCCCTGACATAACACCTTGATGTGTCCGAAGATTCCCGACTCGATCTATCGAGATAAACGAACCTCGGTCAGTTGAAGCGAAGCATCGTATGCTCCGCCCGTCGCCTTGCGGCAGCAATCATAGCAAGCGACCGCGCTCTTATAGCGCCGGACTCTCTCGAAAGATTTCTGGCAATGGGGGCACTCGTATCGCCATTGTCTTCGGTGCGATCGGGTTGGAAGCGCCAGCTCGTGCGTCGCCTTCTCGCCCGGAATCCCAACATCGGCACAGGCCTTACGCCATTCTTTGCCATGGCTCTTGATGGCTCGATAAGGGTGCCTCTCATAGGCAATCAAATGAGCCAATTCATGCAGGGCCGTCCGCTTGACTTCCGCATCGGAGATCGAAGCCAGTCTCGGATTGAGCTGGATCAACCCATGCGGCCAAAAAGCGCGGCCGGCGCACGAACGCATCCGGGGATTCCACTCGACCCGCAGCCGGTCCCTCAAATCATCAAGCTCCAGGAGGCGGACCAAGTCCTGACAGCGAGCCGTCAGCTCCTTATTTTCGCCCCGAAAGCCCACAAGGCTCATTGAGTCATCCGCGCCCGCCAAAATCGTTTCACCGGAACTTTCCAGGAAATTAAACTTCATCTGTCGGGCGGGCCGAAACATCGAAGCAACTCTTACGGATTAGTTAATAATTTCAAGATCCTAAGTAATTTTTTTTAGGGATTCCCGTGAACCCACCTGCCACCGGAAAAATCAGCTTGTCGCCTCGGCCTCCTCCCCTGACCTTTCCGCCATGCCCGAGTTCAATCTCCTCGCCATTCTGCTTATCATCGCCCTCCTCCTCCTTTGGAAACTCGACTTCATCTCCACTCTCCTCACTTTGAAGAATTTGGAACCGAAGCTTCCCGAAGAATTCCGGGGCGTCTGGGACGATGAAAAATATCTTAAGGCGCAAGCTTACGAAAAGGCGCAAGCTCAATTTGGCGTCGTTTCTTCCATCTTTTCGCTCACCGTCCTTCTCGCTTTCTGGTTTTTCGGCGGATTCGCCTGGTTAGTTGGAATCGTGGATGCCTGGGATTCCGGGCCGATCGCCACCGGACTCAGCTTCATCGGCGTGCTCTACCTTGGCTCATGGTTGAGTTCCCTCCCCTTCGATCTCTATCACACCTTTGTTCTCGAGGAGCGCTTTGACTTCAACAAGACCACCGCCAAAACCTACATCATCGACCAGATCAAATCTCACTTGATCACCGCTATCCTCGGAGGAGGCATCATTGCCCTCATCCTCTGGATCTTCCAATCGATCGACCATGCCTGGATCTGGGCGTGGCTCAGCTTCACCGGGATCTCGCTCGCCCTCACCTATCTCGCCCCTTCGTTCCTGCTCCCAATTTTCAACAAATTCACGCCGCTGGAAGATGATGAACTGAACCAAGCGATTCAGGCCATGGCCACGAAGTGCGAGTTCCCGCTCACTGAAATCTCGGTTATGGATGGCTCCAAACGTTCCTCCAAGTCGAACGCCTTTTTCACTGGCTTCGGAAAGCGCAAGAAGATCGCGCTCTTCGATACCCTGATTGAAAGCCAAACCACCGAGGAACTCGTGGGCGTCCTCGCTCATGAGATCGGCCATTTCAAGAAGAAGCACATCGTTCAGCGCCTTATGATATCGATGGTCCAAACCGCCATCATCTTTTTTCTCCTCGGCATGGCCACTGATCCGGAGAGCGCCTTCGGAGGCCAACTCTACGCCGCCTTCGGGATTCCCTTGGACTCGGCTGCGGTCACCGCCGCCGGACTGGTTCTCTTTATGATTGTTTTCAAGCCGGTCTCACGGGTTCTCGCGATCGCGATGAATGCTCTCTCGCGGAAGCACGAGTTTGAAGCCGATGAATACGCCGCGGTGAAACAAGGCAGCCCTGACTATCTCATCTCCGCCCTCAAAAAACTCTCGGCGAACAATCTTTCCAATCTCACACCGCACCCGCTCGAGGTCTTCCTCGATCACTCGCACCCGCCGGTTTTAGTCAGAATTAAGGCCCTCAAAAAGATCTCCTAGTCTCCCCACTTCACCACTTCACCACTCTGCGATCACGCAGCCTCTCATTGATCAGGTGCGTTGAGCCCGCGGTAACCGAGAGCGAAGATGGCCATCGCGACGCAGTTCATCGCAGTGAGCGTCATCCAGTATGCCGACCAGCCGTTTGTCGGGACGATCATGTGATAGAGCCAATTGACGACGAAGATTCCAATCACCCCGCCCAAGCCACCGGAAAAAAACCCCAGAAGCGCCTGGGCTTGGGTCCGCATCCCCTCTTCCACCCGCCGATGGACGAAGACGCGACCTGCTTCGAAGAAGAAAGTCCAGCAGATGCCGTGCAAGGTGATGCCCAAGACGAGCCAGGTGATTTCATCGACCGCATAAAAGCTATAACGCAAGACGCCGCAGCCGATCGCGACCAGCAGGATCGTCTTGACGCGGTAACGGGCAATGACCCAGCCCATCGCCAACATTGCCACTGTTTCCATGACCTGCGCAGTCGTCATGAAGGCGCTCACCTTCAAGACCCCCAGCTCGGCAAGATGTTTCGGAGTATGGAGATAATACGCCCCGAGTGGGATATTGAAGAGCAGCGCGGTGAAGAAATAGACAAAGAGATCGCGATCTTTCAGTAACTTCATGGCCCCGAAGCCGAGGCTATCGGCCCAGTTCTTGGGCTTGGCACCCTTTGGTAAAGTGACTGGTAAGAGAAAGCACGCGAAGCCCGCCAGAACGCGCACCTCCGCGCCAATTTTTCCGGTTTGAGCCGAGAAATCCAAGCCCGAGAGGCTCACGATCCACCCGGCAACCATCCAGCCGATTGTGCCCCACACCCTAAAATAGCCGAAGGTTTTTCCTGGATCCGTCAAGTTTGACAAGGTGATTGTCGTTAAGAGCGACCACGCGGGTGCCGAAATCAAAGCATTGATGATGAAGAAGGTAAGAAACCAGCCCCCTCCCCAACCCTGCTCAAGAGCGTGGAAAGCCATGAAGAGAAACCCTGCTCCCAAAAGCATGATCCACCCCAAAACTTTCTGGGCCTCGAGCCGTTGATCAACCTGAGCCCCGAAAATCAAAGGGGAAATCATGCCCGCAATCGGAGGGACCAGGAAAACGACCATCTGCCACCCTCCGAGTCCATAGCTCTCGAGCACATTGGTCAGCGCCGGGAACCAAAATCCCGGAGCCGAGGCGAGGAGGAAAAAGACCACCGCCATCCAGTAAGGGTGGCCTTTCATAAATTACTTCTTGGATCCCCACGAATCACGCAGGGTCGTAATGCGATTGAAAACCGGCTTGGTCGAAGTGTGGTCCTCTGAGTCAGCACAGAAATAACCGAGCCGTTCAAACTGACACCGTGCACCCGGCGCCATCGTGGCCAAACTTGGCTCGATCTTGGCATCGTGAATGACACTGAGGCTTTCCGGATTCAGACAATTCAAGTATCCCCCCTCAGCAGTGTCGGGAAGCTCCTCACTGAAGAGGCGATCATAGAGCCGGACCTCCGCATCGATTCCTTCCGCACAAGAAACCCAGTGAATGGCGGTCCGACACTGCACGCCCTCCGGCGCGGACTGACCAATCGTGTTCGGGATAAACTGGCAGTGAATTTCCTCCACCGCACCCTCATCGCCGAGGATATGATCCACGTGTTGGATAATGTAAGCACCCCGGAGTCTCACCGCTCCGCCAGGCTTGAGCCGGAAAAACTTCTTGGGAGCATCGATCATGAAATCATCGCGTTCGATCCAGAACTCGCGGGTGAACGTCAAGTCACGCTTACCGTCTTCCTCATTCTCAGGATTATTCGGAACGGTCACCGTTTCGCGATCCCCTTCGGGATAGTTGGTCACAATGACCTTCACCGGATCCAGAACCGCCATCTTACGGAGCGCCACCTTGTTCAGATAGCTTCGTACTTCGAACTCCAGAAGAGCGAAGTCGGAAAGGGCGTTCTGCTTGGTCAGGCCAACGCGCTCCACGAATGCCCGGATGGCCTCGGGCGGATATCCACGACGGCGCATCCCACTCAGGGTGGCCATCCGCGGATCATCCCAGCCATCCACGTGTCCTTCTTCCACCAGTTGGATGAACTTACGCTTGCTCATCACGGTGTAGCCGATGTTAAGGCGGGCAAATTCAATCTGACGCGGCTTCGATGGCACCGGGCAATTTTCGATCACCCAGTTATAAAGGGGACGGTGATTCTCAAACTCCAGCGTGCACAGCGAGTGCGTGATGTGTTCCTTGGCATCCTCAAGGGGATGCGCAAAGTCATACATTGGGTAGAGGCACCAGTCATCGCCGGTGTTGTGGTGGCTGGCGTGGACCACGCGATAAAGCACGGGGTCACGCATGTTCATATTGAACGATTCCATGTCGATGTTCGCGCGCAGAACCGCTCCCCCATCTTCGAATCCGCCCTCCTTCATCTTCTGCAGAAGCGCGAGATTCTCAGCCACCGAACGGGTCCGGTGAGGTGAAGGCTTGCCCACAACGCTGACATTGCCCCGCTGTTCGCGAATCTCATCGGACGTTTGGGTGTCGACATAAGCCAGCCCCTTTTTGACCAAAGCGACCGCGCAGTCATAAAAGTAATCGAAGTAGTCACTCGCGAAATAGAGGTGGTCACGCCAGTCGTAGCCCAACCACGCCACGTCCCGCTTGATCGACTCGACATATTCGGTATCTTCCTTGACCGGATTGGTATCGTCAAAGCGCAGGTGACATCGCGCGCCCAGATCGGCGTATTCCCGGGCAATCCCAAAGTTCACCCCGATGGCCTTGGCGTGTCCGATGTGGAGATAGCCATTAGGCTCGGGCGGAAAGCGCGTGATCGGAGCGGTGTGCTTACCGCTCGCGATATCGGCCGCGATGATCTCGCGGATAAAGTCTTTTTTTTCGTCGCTCATAGCGTGCTAAAGTTTTGCGAGTTCTTTCAAAAGTTCCTGACTCATCTCGATTCCTTTTTCGAAGTTCTCGACCGGAAAGTTTTCGTTGGGAGCGTGGATCTGGCAGTCCGGCCAGGAGAGTCCCAGCATTAAACTATCGGACCCCAGAATCTCCTTCATATCCTGAATGATGGGAATACTCCCGCCTTCACGAATCAAAACGGGCTCACGACCGAAGCTTGTGGTCAGCGCGACTTTCGCGGCGTTACTGTAAATCGAATGAGGATCATTGTGATAGGCCTTACCGGAATGTCCCTTATAAATTTCTGCGGTCACTCCGGTTGGGAGATGCGCGCGCAGGTGGTCTTCCACTTGCTGTTGCACCTTGGCAGGATCCTGTCCCGGAACCAAACGACAGGAGAGCTTAAACATGGCCTCAGCCGGAAGGACCGTTTTAGACCCTTCGCCTTGATAGCCCCCTCCGATGCCATTCACCTCGACCGTCGGCCGACCCCAGAGGCACTCCGCCATCGAATATCCTGGCTCACCAAAGGGAGCGGGTGAACCCGTTGTTTTCAGAAAGTTTTCATCAGCGGCGCCGGGAACCTCAGCCCAAGCTTTGCGCTCCCATTCTGCGAGTGGCACGACATCATCATAGAATCCCGCCACTGCGATCCGGCCATCATCATGATGCAGGCTTGCGACCATCCGCGCCGCGGCCGTCGCTGGGTTGGCGACACACCCCCCGTAAACTCCGGAGTGTAGATCACCGGAAGGCCCCTTGAGCTTGACCTCGAGACAGGTGATTCCCCGAAGTCCGTAGCCAAGAGTGGGAACTCCCGGAGCAACCATTCCGGTATCAGAAACCGCGATGATATCGCAAGCAAGCGACTCTTTATGCTCATTCAAGAACGGCACCAAGTTGGGCGAACCAATTTCCTCTTCTCCTTCGATGAGGAAGATGACGTTGAGAGGAAGCTCCCCCTTCTCCTTGATCGTTTTCTCTGCTCCCAGCATGTGCACAAAATGCTGTCCTTTATTGTCGGCCCCGCCCCTTCCCCAGATTTTGCCCTCGCGAATTTCAGGCTCAAACGGAGGCGAATCCCAAAGGGTCAGCGGATCGACCGGCTGGACATCGTAGTGACCGTAAATCAAAACCGTCTGACGACCTTCGACCCGCTCATTGCGAGCGACAATCACGGGATTTCCGGGCGTTTCGTGGAGCTCAGTCTGCAGGCCCATTTTCTCGAATTGTCCCTTCAACCAAACCGCATTGGCCCGGACATCCGCGACATGGCGGGAGTCAGTGGAAATACTCGGAAAACGAAGGTGTTCGAAAAGTCGTTCAAGCTCAGGAGTCATGTCAGAGGGATGGGGCGGGGCCGCCAAACCCGCAAGTCACAAATCTAATCCTGCGATGATTCTTCTTCCTTGGGGGGATGATCCAAACCGGCCTTTTTGCGCTCCTCAGCAATGACCGCAAGAGCGTCAAAGAGGCCAAACAACATCAGGAAAATACAGAGAACCCCCAAAAACCCCCAAAAGAGCACCATTCTCCATGCTCCTTGTGAAAGCCATGAATCCAAGGGCCAGGTTCCCAGCACGCAATAGCCGACGATAAATGCCAGCAAGCCGTTGATAAATCTGCGCCGCTTCTGACGATCTGCCAGCGTTACCGCCGCAATCGCGAGCGACATTTGCCACCAACTGGAATCCTTCATGGCAGAACGGTAGCGAATCCCGTTTGCCATCGCAACGCTATCGTGCAGAGTGCCGTTCCAATTTTCCAATGACTATCCTGATCGTCCACTACCATCTCCGTGCCGGAGGTGTGACACAGGTGATCAAATCCCAGGCCAAGGTACTTCGAGAAATGGGACACCGCGTGATGATCGCCTCCAGTGGGCCGGTCGCAGGGTGGCATGAAGAGTGCCTCGTCGTCCCTGAACTCGATTATCAGACCACCGGCAGGATTCCGACCGATCAACTGCTCGACGTCGCGGCCGACCTGTGGATCATTCACAATCCCACCCTCGGGCTAAACTTCGCTTACCCCGCCATGATAGAGGCCGCCGTGGAATCAGGCACGCGCATCCTGATGCAGATTCACGATTTCGTTGAAGACGGTCGTCCCGCAAACTACCAACTTCTCGCGGGAATCGACCGCCTCTATCCGAGCGCTCCTCACGTCCACTATGCCACTATTAATCGCCGTGATCTTGAAACCCTCAAGGCGGTCGGCCTTCCGGAGTCCCGTTGCCATTTCCTCCCCAATGCCGTCAATCCCCCGTCGCTTAATCCAAGCTCACCGACTGGGACCCTCGTCTTTTATCCCGTCCGTGGCATTCGCCGAAAGAACCTCGGGGAAATCTGCCTGCTCGCAGCGCATGCGCCCCCCGGAACCCGTTTTGCCATTGCTCTCCGATCGGGAGCTGAAGACCCTGCTTACCTCCACGATGACTGGGTCGAATTCGCGCGTGCGCAAGACCTGCCCGTCTCATTCGATGTCGTGGGCAAGGAACCCGACAGCTTCATTTCCTGGTTGGAGCAATCGACCCATCTCGTCACCACCTCCATCTCAGAAGGCTTCGGCCTCACCTTCCTCGATCCTGCTTTTCTCAAGAAGCCCCTCATCGGGCGGGATCTCCCTGAGATCACTCGCGATTTTGTGCCCTTCGGAACCTTGTATCAGAGTATCCCGGTATCCCTGGAAGACCTCCCGGATCTCAAAGACCATTTCCACCTGCAAGTGAGGACGACGATGGCGGCCTATGGACGCCCGGTCGATGACGCGGAGCTCGAAACGGCCTGGCTTCGCTACAGTGGCAATGATGAAGTTGACTTCGGAAATCTCCCCGAAAGCTTTCAGCGAAAGATCATCTCCGAGGTCTCACTTCCCGCCCTCACCGCTTGGCTCGCTCATGCCCTGAAACAACCGGCTGCCCAAGTCGACATTTCTCCCTGGACTCTCGAGACCTATGCCAAAACCCTCGGCGAGACGATTGCGGCCATTCAAGAACCGGACGCCGTCACGTGGATCCCGAGAGAGCGCATTCTCGATCAGTTCTTAAAACCCGAAAAATTTCACTTCCTGAGAGGCTGCCTTATGGCTTCTCAATCGTCACCTTGACTCGATAGAAACGGACATGTGTTGCAAGGCCGTCCGCGCTCCCAAAGCGCTCTTTGACCCGGTCCCTGCTCACGACTTCCGATAGTTTGAAAGCCGACGTGCTCGACCCGTTTGGCAAGTCCCCGGACCATTCCACCACGACCTCGGCATCATCCACAGCCAGAGGTCGCACCATTTCATCACGAGATCCCAACAAAGATGACATTTTCATAAATCAAGTGCGATGACGCAAGTGAGGCCGCGCTTCACTCCTGCTCAACACAAATATGAAACTCAACCGACTCTTCCTTGCCGTCCTTCTGCCCCTCGCCGCAAATGCCACCCCAAACCGTGGCCTCTGGTTTTGGGGGAGCACCAACATTCCCGATGGTCTTGGCGGAGTCGTGGATAGCCCTTATGGCTCCAATCTTGTCGTCGGGGATTCTCTCCTCGAACGAGATTGCCTCGCGTTTTTCAAGCTCCACCATGTCAAGCGTCTCTGCGGGAGCTACGGCAATCGTCCGATCTCGGAACAGGCCACGATCGCAGATTGGAATGAAAAGCTCGACTGCCTCGGCATCGATTCCCAGAGCATCTTTCGGGGAATTGACACCTCCCTCCCCGCGTTCAAAGCCGAACTCCTCGACCGGGTGCAGGTCTCTTTTATCAACTTCATGGACGCCATCGGGACCGATGATCCCTTGAAGTTTAAAGCCCTTCGTCTTCAGATCACTCCGAAAAAAGACTTCTCGTGGACCGCTTGGACTCCCGCCTTCCGCCGTGCCTAGCTCGACGCCATCCTAGACATTCTCGCCGACACGCGAACCTTACTCAACACCACCGGATACTTCCTCATCCCTCTCTATGCCGACCTTGCTTCCGACTGGGACATCCTCCCCGGTGATGGTGGTGAAATCGGCTGGACCTCCGGCGCGGACCGCGATGCCTGGTTTGTGAACCTCCATGAAATCATCGATGGCGTTTCAATGCTCTCCTTCGCCGAAAATACGCTCGCCACGATCGATCACGCCACCTCATACGAACGCTCAAATGTCCTGCCTACCAAGGCCCGCCTTGGCATGAAATCCCATATCGGAATCACCGGTATCTGGACCACCCTGACCGCCTTCCAAACTGAAATGGGTTTGGTCGAGGATGCCGCCGGCCCCGCCGAGTCAGTCGATCTTGATAGCTACGCGCGCTGGAGACACTTTGTTGAGAAAGGAGCCCCTGTTATCTCGACCGGAACCGGCCTCACCGCGACCTTCGACTTCGTCCGGCCCAATCGCCCTGTCATCGTCATCAATGTCCTCCCCAATCACCTCTACCTCGTTCGCTTCAGTCAGGATCTCCAAAAGCCCAAACAAGGTCGCGAAGTTGCCCGCCTGAGAACAACCTCCGACAAACCCGAGCGCATCGAGGTCCCCATCGAAATGAAAGGCGACCGCGGCTTCTGGCTCATCGAGCGAATCAAGGATTGAACACGTCCTCGGAACTCTCATCCCGAGGATCAGCAAGAATCATCTCTCCAAAAGAATCTCGTTGCCCAAGACTACCATCTCAACGGAACCCTTGAGTGTCTTGTTCAAAAAGGGCGTGTTGGAACTTTTTGACTTCATAAACTCTTTCGTGAAAGTCGTCTCTTTCTTGGGATCGAAAACGATGAGATCGGCAGGCTTTCCTTCCGCAACTTCCGCCACTTCAAGCTGCATCATACGACGAGGCTCGGCGGAGTATCGCTTCACCATAAGGTCCCATCCAAAGTCCCCGTTCACGATGAAGCGGTCGTGCAAGGAAACGAGAGCGGTGTCCAATCCGGTGATGCCATTCGGGGCATCCACAAAAGCCTGAGATTTCTCAAACTCGGTATGCGGCGCGTGATCCGTCGCAATAATCCGGAAAACGCCCTCCTTGAGCCCTTGCAACAAAGCCGCGTTATCCTTGCGAGTCCGCAGCGGCGGGTTCATTTTATAGTGAGTATCGTAATCCCCGATATCTTCATCCGCGAACATCAGGTGATGGGGTGAAACCTCACCCGAAACCTTGGCACCACGCTCGTCGCGCCACCACCGAATCGTCTCCATCCCGATCTCCGAGCTAACATGTTGAATGTGCAAGGTCGCGCCCGTGGCGTGTGCCAGTCGAATATCGCGGTCCATGCAAATCTCCTCCGCAAGTGCCGGGGTGCCTTGAATCCCTAGGCGATAACTCACCGGTCCTTCATTGAGGGCTCGAGGTCCGCAGAGCTGTGTGTCCTCGCAGTGACTCGCAAAGAAGAGCCCGAATTCGGTCCCGTATTCCATCGCCCGTTTCAAAAGTGCGGCATTGGGAACGGCATCACCATCATCGGTGAGCATCAAGATCCCAGCATCTTTGAGACCTGCAATCGGAGCCATCTCGACCCCGGCACGATCCACCGTGATGCAGGCCGACGTGAGCACCGGGATACGGCACTGTTTGCCCAGATCGAGCACGCGTTTCACGACCGTCGGGGAGTCAATTGTAGGCGAGGTATTTGGCATCATGACCACCCCGGTGATGCCGCCGTTAATCGCGGCTTCGGTGCCATCCAGAATCGTTTCCTTCTTCTCTTGTCCCGGCTCACGAAAGTGCACGTGGGCATCGAACATGCCCGGCATGACAATCTGCCCGGCACAAGAAATCACGCGCGCCCCCTCGGGAACAGCGATGACACCGACCGCCTTGATGACGCCATCGACGATCCAAACATCCGCTCTTTGCGGGGCTTCATTTTCTGTGGCGACTTCACCGCCTTGGAGGAAGAGATTCATGAGACTTTTGGTTTGAGTCCAAAGAGGACCGCCATCCGGGCCGCGATGCCATTTTCGACTTGTTGGGAAATAAGACAGCGCTCGTAGTCCAAGACACCATCACAGAGCTCGACGCCTCGGTTGATGGGGCCGGGGTGCATCACATAGACGCCCTTGTCGCTGATGCGCTTGAGCCGTTCCTCGGTGATCCCAAAGACGGAATGATATTCGCGGTCACTTGGAAAGAACGGGGCATCCTGACGCTCCTTTTGAACGCGCAAAAGATAGATCGCATCTGGCCCCCACTTCATGGCCTCATCATAATTTGTAAAACGGCGGAACCGGGTTTGCGGCACCAAGCTGCCCGGTCCACAAAAAGCCACTTCCACACCCAGCTTTTCAAAAATAGTGCTCGTTGAGCGGGCCACCCGACTGTGCAGGATATCCCCCATGATCACGACCTTGCGCCCCTCCATCTCGGGGTAAACTTCACGAAAAGTGAAGGCATCCAAGAGGGCTTGGGTGGGATGCGCGTGGGCTCCATCTCCGGCATTAATGACGGAGGCATTAGTCTGGCGCGCGATCGCAGCCGGTTGCCCGGCGAGCCGATGTCTCACGACAATGTAGTCCGCGCGCATCGCCTGAAGCGTATCGATAGTATCACGAACCGATTCCCCTTTGGACACCGAAGAACGCGGAACATCGAAGATCGTGACATCTGCCGAGAGACGTTTTGCAGCGACCTCGAATGATGAGAGCGTCCGCGTGCTCGGCTCGTAAAATAACATCAGCACCGTCTTGCCCTTGAGTGCTGGCACTTTTTTCACCGACCGGGTGAAGAGATCCTTAAAAGGCACCGCTTGATCGAGCAGATGAGTGATTTCCGCGCGGTCGAGTGAGACAATATCCAGGAAATCTTTACGGGCCATAGGAGTGGGTAATTATTGGGTGATGATTACGACCGACTCCTCACCGTCGGTCTTTTGTAAGCTGACATCGACACGGTCCATGCGGTCGGTTTCGAGAGTCTCTCCGACAAAGCGCGGCTCGATGGGAATCTCGCGATGGCCACGATCGATCAAAACGGCAAGATCCACCTTGGCCGGGCGACCGTAATCAAAGAGGGCATCCAGAGCGGCTCGGATCGTGCGACCGGTGAAAATGACATCGTCCACTAGGACAACGTGTGAACCATCGACCGGAAAATCGATCTCGCTACTTTGAAGTGTCGGATTGCTGCTAAGATGCTCGTAGTCATCCCGGTAAAGCGAGATATCGAGCACCCCGAGCCGCACCTTGGCGCCCTTTGCCTTCATCAGTTCAAAAACCCGCTCGGAAACCTCATCGCCACGACTCCGAATCCCCACGAGATCGATCTCATTGCCATCAGCCGCCAAAAAAATCTGATCCGCAAGACGGGTAATCGCCGCCGAAATGGCGGAAGGATCTAAGGCAGTTCTCATGTCGTTCGGGCGGGATGATACGGAGAAAGGGATCGGTGTAAAACAGGAAGCGAAAAATTGGAGGGAAGATCTCAATCCTCATGGAAGCGGAGGCACCATCGATCCCGTTTGTGCTTTTTTTGCCTTGCCTCGCCTTTCGTGAGTGTCGCCGTGAAGGCAGGCACGGTGTCCTAGGTCTTCCAGTGTCCTTTCAGGACACAAAGATTTCATCCAACAGATACCCAAGGTTAAAACCTTGGGCTTTGAACCGCTGTCCCTTCAGGAGAAAAACCGCCCACCAGACGAAAACCACACAACCGCCTCAGCGCCCACGGGTCCTGCCAGGCCCAGCCCCTCGTGCCCACAAACCCAGGGGTCCTGAAAGGACGGTGGTCCAAAGCCAGGGGTTTCAACCCCTGAACTGGTAAAACCAAAATCCCGTGTCCTGAAGGGACACCGGAAACCCCGCCCACTCAAAACACCCCAAGAATCAAAAATGCATCCTCCCAATATCCGCTCTCCTCTGACTGCCATCAAATGTCACCTTTGCCGCCTCAGCATGTGCCTTCTCAACCGCCGCCTCGCGAGTCTCCCCGCCCGCCACAATCGCAAGAACTCGGCCTCCGTTCGTCGCCCAATCCTCACCAACCTTCTTCGTCCCGGCATGGTAAACCCGCGCATCGGTCACCTTATCAAGCCCGCGAATGACATCTCCGGCCCGCGAGGACTCAGGATAACCCGCTGAAGCCAAAATACAGCAAACCGACCACCCTTCGCTGAATGAGAGTAAGTCCGGCTGCAGATTCCCCTTTGCTCCCTCAAGACAGAATTGCGCCAAATCACCAGAAACCAAGGGCATGACCGCCTGACACTCGGGATCACCAAAGCGGCAATTATACTCGATAATCTTGGGCCCATCTGCGGTGAGCATCAGCCCAAAATAAAGGAAGCCCTTGTAATTCAGGGCGTCTTTCTCAAGTCCGGCCACCGTCGGCCCGACGATCTCCTCATCAATCCGTTTCATGAACTCGCGATCGGCAAGTTGCCGACTCGCAACCGCGCCCATGCCACCCGTATTCGGGCCTTCATCCCCTTCCCCAATCCGCTTGTAATCACGTGCTGGAGTCAAAATGAGATAATCGGAACCACTCACTGCCGCAAAAATCGAAATCTCCGGCCCAATGAGACACTCCTCGACCAAGAGACGTCCCGGCCCAAACCGGCGCTCAACCATGACTTCCTGTAAAAACGCCTCGGCCGATGCTTCATCCAGACAAACCGCCACCCCTTTTCCTGCCGCCAAGCCATCAAATTTCAGCACGGTGGGATATTTGCCCGCAATCGCAGCACGAGCTTCCGCAATGTCGCCGCAACCCGCCGCCGCTCCGGTGGGGATCTCGTGACGAAACATGAACTCCTTTGCAAACTCCTTCGAAGCCTCCATTTGCGCCGCCGCAAACGGTGGACCCCAGCAGGGAATCCCCGCGTCGTGACAGCGATTCGCCAGGCCTTCCCCGGTCACGAGGTAACTTTCCTCGCCCGCCACACAGAGATCAATCCCCGCCATCGTCATCCAGGCCATCAAAGAATCGAGGTCATGCGCATCTACTTTTCCCGCGCCCTCGATCCCATGGATCGCCTCACTTCCCGGAAAGCAAAAGACCTCGGGATCACTTGCTGACTCACGGAGAGCCCGAATCAGGGCATGCTCACGACCACCTTTTCCGATCACGCAGATTTTCACGGGCTCGAAATAACGCATTGGCTCAACTTTGACCAAGGAAACAATAGAGATTCTCCCTTGCCAATTTGCCTTCACCGCTCCCAAATCAATTTCGATATGGCAAATACCCCCGCACTCGTCGTCCTTGCAGCCGGAATGGGCAGCCGTTACGGCGGCCTCAAGCAAATGGACCCGATGGGCCCAAACGGCGAAACCGTCCTCGACTATTCCGTGTTCGACGCCATACGCGCCGGCTTTTCAAAAGTGATCTTTGTCATTCGCGAAGACTTCGCCGAGGCCTTCCAGACCACCGTTGGGGCCAAGTTCTCTGCCCAGGTCGAGGTTGCCTACGCTTATCAAAAGCTCGATGACCTCCCCGCAGGATTCTCCGTTCCCGCAGGTCGCGAAAAACCTTGGGGAACATCGCATGCCATCCTCGCGGCGCGTTCCGAAATTGATCGCCCTTTCGCCGTGATTAATGCCGATGACTTCTACGGCGCCGACGCTTATCAACAAGCCGCCGGGTTCCTCACAACAAGCCCTCCCCAAGAAGAAAAAGCGCACTACGCCCTCGTCGGATACCAGATCGTCAATACCCTTTCGAGCCACGGCGCAGTCAATCGCGGCATCTGCCAAACCGAGGACGGCCTGCTCAAGGGAGTCGAGGAAGTGGTGGAGATCTCCCGCAAGGACACCGACCAAATCGAGGGTCGCGGACTCGACGGCAATGCCTGCCTTGTCGATGAAAACGTCGTCGTCTCGATGAATCTCTGGGCTTTCCCGGTCTCCTTCCTCACCGAACTCCAGGACCACTTTGCCCTGTTTTTGGCCGAACGGGGCTCCGAGGAAAAAAGCGAGTGCTACATCCCCACCGTGGTCGATGACCTCGTTCATCGCGGCATTGCCGATTGTCACGTTTTGGAAACGTCGTCCTCATGGTTCGGCGTGACCTATCCCGAGGACAAGCCCCATGTCGTCGAGAGCATCAGAGGCCTCATCGACTCCGGCGAATATCCCTCGCCACTCCTTTAAAGAAATCATCCGCGTTTCATCGCGTGAAAAATCATTGGCACTGCGTATACTCTTGCTATGCCCGATGCTTCCCGCCCCTGTCAGATCACCCGTTGGACTGACGGCGTGGAGACGACGCACGACGATCTCGTCTCCGTCGAAGAACCTCTTCAGGTCATCATCGATGGCCGCGCCCTGGCGGTCCTGATGAGGACTCCCGGCGATGACGAATTTCTTGTGATGGGCTTCCTCCTCACCGAGGGCATCATTGCCCAGGCCTCCCAAGTGCGACGCATTGATCTTGAGGCCCGTGATAACCACGCCCTTGTCTTCCTCATCGATGACCATCACTGCGATTGGGAACGCCTCACCCGACACCTTTTCTCAGCCTCCTCCTGCGGTCTGTGTGGGAAGGCCACCATCGAGGCCATTCTCCAAAGCCATCCGCCCATCGAAACAAAATCCGACTTTGATCCCGTGGTCATTCAGAAGGCCCCCGCGATCATGCGGGCTGCGCAGGCTAACTTCGACTCAACCGGTGGCATCCATGCTTCCGGGATTTTTTCCAAAGACGGCGAACTTCTCGTCTTGCGTGAAGACATCGGACGCCACAATGCCCTCGACAAGGTCATCGGCGAAGGACTCTTGAAAGGCCTCGATTTCTCGACGTGCTTTCTCCTCGTCTCCGGGCGCGTCTCCTTCGAACTCATGCAAAAGGCCGTGGCGGCCCGCCTCCCTCTCGTCGCCGGAATTTCGGCGCCTTCGTCCCTCGCGGTCAGCTTTGCCAAAACCTCCAATCAAAGCCTCATCGGCTTCCTCCGTCCTCCGGCAATGAACATCTACGTCTAGAAAAAAGACAATTCCTCCGAATCTTCACATTAAGAACATGAAGACTTCACAAACCCGAACCAACTTACCAGCACGATGAAACGAATCCTCCCGCTCTTATTCGCTCTCCTAACCTTTGCCGCCGGCTCCGAAAGGTCGCCTTACTTCGAGATCCGCGGCGAAAAAAATGTCGATTCCTTCCCGCTGAAGTCCTCGCACTCCGCGGTCACCATCACCGGTCCCATGGCCCGGGTCGAGTTGACTCAGACCTATCTGAATGAAGGTGAGGCCACCATCGATGCCACCTACCTCTTCCCTTCCTCTACCGGCGCGGCCGTCCATGGCATGACAATGAAGATCGGCGAACGCACCATCGTCGCCGAGATTCAGGAGAAAGCCCAAGCTCGCGAAACTTTCGAACAGGCCAAAAGAGAAAACAAGTCCGCCAGCCTCCTGACCCAAAAGCGACCGAACGTGTTCGCGATGGAAGTCGCGCAAATCCTCCCCGGCGACATGCTCACCCTCACTCTCAGCTACAGCGAAATCATCACTCCGAATGCCGGGACCTACGAGTTCATCATCCCCAGTGCCCTCGGACCCAGGTTTCAGGAAGGCGCTGCCACGTCCGCGAACGTAACCAATCCCTTCCTCGGTGAGGGGCAAAAAACCCTGACCCGCTTTTCGGTCGATCTCGTGATGAACAGCCCCCTCGCCATCCAGAACCTAGCCTGCCCAAGCCACGAGCAAGCCAAGATCACCTTCATCAGCAAAACAGACGCGCAACTGAAACTCGCGCCCACTCATCCCGACCGCGATTTCATCATTCGTTATCAACTCGCCGGACAAAAAATCCAAGCGGGACTCCTCACTCACGATGGCGATGAAAAGGCCTTCCTTCTCCAACTCGAACCGCCTTCCCAAGCGACCCCATCAGACATCCCGGGCCGCGACTTCATCTTCGTAATCGATGTCTCAGGGTCGATGAGAGGGTTCCCCCTGAATCTTGCCAAAGATCTCTTCAAAGACCTCGCCCGGAATCTCACTCCCGATGACAGCTTCAATATGCTCCTCTTCGCGGGATCGAATAAGATCCTCTCTGCGACCTCGCTCCCTGCCACCGAGGCCAATACCGCTCGCGCCATCAACTTCCTCGACCGCACCGATGGCAACGGAGGAACACGCCTTCTCGGAGCACTCGACGAAGCCCTCGCTATTCCTCATGACCGTGACCGCTCGCGCTCTCTCGTGCTCATTTCTGATGGCTTCATCTCTGCCGAAGCGGAGGTCTTTGATCTCATTCGGGATCAGGCCAACGGCACCAACATCTTCCCTCTCGGCGTCGGCTCCAGCGTCAATCGCCACCTCCTCGAAGGCTTAAGCCACTTCGCCGGACGCGATCACTTTATTGTCACCCACTCCACCGAATGCGACGAAGCCGTGAAGCGCTTCCGAAGGATCATCGCGACCCCGGTTTTAACCAATATTCAAATCAAAGGAGATGGAGTCACCCTCACCGATCTTCTGCCCGCCAGACAGCCGGACCTATTCGCCGGACAACCGCTCTCGCTCGTCGGCAAGTGGCAGGGTGAAGGCGGGTCCGTGACCGTCACCGGAACAACCGGTGGGGGAGAAAAAATCTCGCAAATCTTCGAGATTACCAAAGGCACCAAGAATGCCACCCTGCCCATTCTCTGGGCCCGCACCAAAGTCAAGGAACTCGGTGACTTCGCCAGCCTGACGAACCGTGATAGCGAGCGCAAGGAAGTGACGAGGCTCGGCCTGAAATATCAACTTCTGACTCCCTTCACCTCGTTTGTGGCCGTCTCTCAAGAGGTCCGCGTTCGCAAGGAAGAAGCCGTCGCTGTCGCCGTCACCCAAGCCAAGCCTTTGCCACAAGGAGTTGCAAGCTCGGCCAAAGGGAATTCCTCGGGCTCGGTTCCCGAACCATCCGCCAGCCTCCTCCTGCTCCTCGTCGGAGCCCTCACTGTGACCTTGCGGATCCGGAACTAACCTTCTTTTAAAAACCCTGAGCCCTCGTAAGAATGAACTTCCGAATCATTACGACAGTTCTTGTGCTTTCGGTGGCGTTCGCTCCAGTCCTGCTCTGGTATTGGAGTCGGCTCGATAATGGCAGCGGCGAGGCCCTCGTCCTCGTCGCGCTCGTCCTCGCAATCACCTTCGCGCGGAAGAACCGCAACACTCCAAACCTTCGCCTCGCTGAGATTTCCATTCTAATTTACGGCCTCGGCTTCTTTTTCCTGCCGCCTCTTCTTCGGATAATCCCCGCTCTCGCGACCATCGCTTTTCTCACCGGAATCCATCGACAAGCGGGGCCGTTCGGTCTCTTGCTCCTCTCGCTCCCGGTGCAGGCCTCGCTCGATTTTTTCCTCGCTTACCCTTTCCGCCTTATCACCGCCGAAGGGGCCCGCTTCCTGGTGAACTTACTGGGCTATCCGGTCGAGAGACTCGGCGTTCAACTGTCCCTCGAAGGAAGCATCGTCTCGGTTGATCTCCCGTGCAGTGGTCTCCAAATGCTCTGGGCTTCTGCTTTCCTGACCGCTCTTCTTGCGACCCTTTTCCGTCTCAGCTATCGTCGCACGCTGGAACTCGGGGTCGGGGCCCTCATTCTATCTCTTCTCGCCAACACCTTGCGGGCTTCCTCGCTCTTCTTCCCGGAAGCCGGGATCATTTTGATCCCTGGTTTTGCGCACGAAGGCATCGGTTTGATCTTCTTTGCACTCGCGGGCCTGATTCTCGTTGCGCTCGCGAGGAAATTGCATCTCCGCAAAAGAGACCCGCAACGGCAAACACCGCCCATCACCCGCCGTTTCGTTGTCCTCGCTTGCGGAGTCTCTCTCGTCACCTTTTTACCGGCGCGCACCGAAAGCACGACCGCTGCGCCGGACTTCCCAGCCCTCGACTTTTACCAAGGTCGTGCGATTGAAGAAATCCCTCTCAGTGAGAAGGAAGAGTCCTTCGCTGCGAGTTTCCCGGGCCAACTCAAAGTCTACCGCATCGAGAATGGCACCCTCATCCTTCGCCGCGTCACAAAAGCCTCCCGCATGCTCCATCCGAGTTACCACTGCCTCAAAGCCGAGGGGTTTGCCATCAGCGCTTCTAGCGTGCCTGAATCTCCCGACGGCCAACCGTTTTTGCAATACCGTGCGACACGAAATACGGAACAGTATCTCGTTACTGAAAGCATTCGCACACTCGATGGCCACCGCCATTGGAGCGAGGTTTCCGCTTGGTATTGGCACGCTCTTTTCCATCCCAACTCCGGACCATGGGAGGCGGAAACCCTCATCGTTCCCATCCCATAACTTTAACTCAAAATCTCATGAATAATCCTCCACCGATACCAGACCCAGAACTAGAACCACTCACGCCTCAGACCGACACCTCCTTTGCTCAGGTCTTCGAGGGCCTCCTGAAGTCTCCCCAAAACCTCATCGAAGGGATTACCAAAAGCGAGACTCCCGGAGCTTTCACCTCAAAACTTCTCCTTCTTGCCTTGGGTGGATTTCTCATCTTCGGGGTCACCCTCGGAAGCTTCTCTTTTCATGAACAACTCTGGGCCGCCCCGCTTAAAACGGTGCTTGGTCTCGCTTTCAGCACCATCATTTGCCTTCCCAGCCTTTATGTTTTCTCAGCTCTCACCGGCACGACCTTGGGAATCAAGGAGATCATTCAAGGAATGGCTGGAGCACTCGCCCTCATGGCCAGCCTCCTCCTCGGTTTCACTCCGGTTCTCTGGGTCTTTTCACAATCAACGACCTCGGAAACCTTCTTCGGCTTTCTGGTCCTCGCAACCTGGCTCATCGCGGTTTTCTTTGGCACCGGCTTCCTCCTCAAAATGCTCTCCCACTCGGGCACCGAAAAAAAGGGACCACTCAAAATTTGGATCGGCATCTTCCTCCTCGTCACCCTCCAAATGTCAACCACCCTGCGCCCCCTCATTGGCCGGTCCGAGTCCTTCTTCACCACCGAGAAACGCTTCTTCCTCGAGCACTGGGGACTTGCTGCCACCGGAACGACTCGAGACCAGGCCAACAAGGAGATCCCACGGCCTAACGACGCCACAGTCAAGGGCTCAAAACGTGGGGATTCTGAGAAGAATCCCTTCCTTGACGAATAGAAGAAAAACGAACTAGACAACCGGCCAGTTTCGCCACCGGTCGACGGACTTCCCCCCAAAAGCGAGGTCGTGCCAGATGATCTTTTCTTCCGCGAAGAGGAAACGGGCGTCGAAGCTCTCACCCTTGAGTGCTTGACGAAGCCAATAGGAATCGTCTGCCCACATTCGCTCAAAGGGGATCTCGGCAATCTCACACCAATACGGATTGGCCTCGCGGGTTGCCGTGGGTGTTCCTTCGAATTCGGTGGCAGTGTAAACGTGACAGTGGATATCGGGGAGATCCGACATCACAAACCAAAGTTCGCCACGTTTGACCGGATCGAGACAGGTGATGTGGAGTTCCTCTTGGCACTCACGAATGACACATTCCTCCGGGGTTTCGCCGGGATCAATCTTGCCCCCTGGCCCGTTGATCTTCCCCATCCCAATACCGGTGAGTTTCTCGATCAAAAGAATCCTGCTCCCTTGATGAACGAACATCAGGGTGGCATGAAGATCCGGCTCCCAGCTCGGCCAGTCGGGCACTTTGATCTCAGGATTCGCGGGCATAAGCTTCTACAGAGTCGCAGGTGCAGACCAAGTTGCGGTCTCCATGCACATTGTCAACCCTGCCCACCACGGGCCAAAACTTGTGGCGGCGCAAACGAGGGACCGGGAAAGCCGCTTTCTCGCGACTATAAGGATGGGTCCAATCATCCGCCATCACCATCTCAGCGGTGTGGGGCGCATTCTTAAGAGGGTTATCGGCGGCATCGGATGCGCCACTCACGACCTCTTCGATCTCATCGTAGATCGCAAGCATGGCATCACAGAATCGGTCGAGTTCCTCTTTCGATTCAGACTCGGTGGGCTCGATCATAAGCGTCCCAGCCACCGGCCAACTCATCGTCGGCGCGTGAAAACCGTAATCAATAAGGCGCTTGGCAACGTCCTCGACGGTGAGGCCACTCTTGGCCGAGATCGGCCGAATATCGATGATGCACTCGTGGGCCACGAGGCCATCGCGTCCGGTGTAGAGAATGGGATAAGATGATCTCAGTCGATGAGCCATATAGTTGGCATTCAGAATGGCCACTCCGGTCGCTTCGCGCAGACCCTCGGGCCCCATCATGGCGATATACATCCAGGAAATCACGTTGATCGAGGCACTTCCGTATGGAGCCGAGCACACGACATTTCGCGTCGTTTCAAGAAGACCGTGCCCCGGAAGAAATTTCACAAGGTGTGCCGCCACTCCGATCGGGCCGACACCGGGACCGCCCCCTCCGTGTGGGATGCAGAAGGTTTTGTGAAGATTAAGATGGCAAACATCCGCTCCGATCATGCCGGGATTGGTGAGGCAGACCTGTGCGTTCATGTTAGCACCGTCCATATAAACCTGACCCCCAGCTGCGTGGATCTCTTGACAGATTTCCTCGATCCCTTCCTCGAAAACTCCATGAGTGGAAGGATAAGTGATCATGAGAGCCCCCAGGTTTTCACGATTCGCTTCGATCTTGGCGGCGAGATCGGCGCGGTCGATATTTCCTTCGTCGTCACAAGTCACCGGAACCACCTTGAAGCCGGTCATCACGGCCGAAGCCGGATTGGTTCCGTGGGCCGAGGTCGGGATGAGACAAATTTTGCGTTCGGTGTCGCCGTTCTCGAGGTGATACGAGCGGATCGCCAGGAGTCCGGCATATTCACCTTGGGAACCGGCATTGGGCTGAAGCGAAACCGCCGCAAAGCCGGTGATTTTGGCAAGCCAATCCGAGAGTTCCTCAAGCATGGCCCGGTAGCCCGTGCTCTGATCATCCGGCACAAAAGGATGCATATTTGCGACTTCCGGCCAGCTCACCGGCATCATTTCCGCCGCCGCATTCAGCTTCATGGTGCAGGACCCGAGCGGGATCATCGATTCGTTCAAAGCGAGATCGCGCGCTTCCAGTCGATGCAGGTAACGCATCATCTCGGATTCGCTCCGATAAAGATGGAACACTTCCTGTTCCATGAAATCACTCTCTCGAGGGAGAGCGAGAGGCGCTCCCTCCGTTGCCAAGGTCACCCCAAAGATCTCCGCGATCTTTTCGATGTCCGCCTCCGCAGTCGTTTCATCAAGAGAGAGGCCAACCCGGCCGTCGCCAAAATCCCGAAGGTTGTAGCCCGCCTCGCGAGCCTTTTCCAGAATTCCATCCGGCGCCTCCACCACGAGCGTGTCGAAGTAGGTCGTATTAACAACATTCGGAAGAACCGCGGCGAGCCGTGAGGTCAGCCCGTGAATCTCATTGGCAATGGCCCGCAATCCGTCAGGACCATGGTAAACCGCATACATCGAAGCCATAACGGCGAGGAGAACCTGTGCGGTGCAAATATTGGACGTCGCCTTGTCACGGCGAATGTGTTGTTCGCGAGTTTGAAGCGAAAGCCGGTAGGCCGGATTTCCTTGCGAATCGAGGGAAACCCCAATCAAGCGGCCCGGAATCTTCCGCTTCAGTTTATCAACGCAGGAAATGAAAGCGGCATGAGGCCCACCAAATCCGAGAGGCACTCCGAAACGCTGACTGGAACCGACACAGATATCGGCACCCATGGCCCCCGGCTCTTTTAGAAGAGTGAGCGCCATCAAATCAGTCGCCACCGTGAGGAGCCCCTTGGCCTCATGAACCTGCGCCGCAAAATCACTGAAATCACGAACGTTTCCAAGGGTCGAAGGATACTGCACGAGCGCGCCGAAGAATCCCTCCGACACCGCGAAATCGTCAATTGAAGCCACTTCAACCTTCACCCCGAGAGGTTCGGCCCGGGTCCGCACAACTTCGATCGTCTGAGGGTGGCATTCTTCGTCCACCCAAAAGACCGTTCCCCGTGGATTCATTGTCAGGGAAAGACTCATCGCCTCCGCTGCCGCAGTCGCTTCATCCAGCAAGGAGGCATTGGCTACATCGAGCCCCGTGAGATCGACGACCATTGTCTGGAAGTTTAAAAGGGCTTCCAGACGGCCCTGCGAAATTTCGGGCTGATACGGAGTATAGGCGGTATACCAACCGGGATTCTCAAGGATATTACGCTGAATCACCGGTGGCGTAATGGTGCCGGAATATCCCTGCCCGATCAGGGGCTTGAGAACTACGTTCGTGGAAAACTTCTCCTTCAAGGCGGCCAGCGCATCGCTCTCGGAAAGAGCGGCGGGAAGGTCCGGCCCTTCCTTCCACTGAATCTCACCGGGGACCACTTTAGCCACCAAGGCATCAAGACTGTCGTAGCCGATTGCGTCGAGGAGTTCCTGCCGTGAATGATTCCACGGCCCAATGTGACGTTTGGCAAATGGTGCGCTCATTTCGATTCAGGAAACCATGGAGGTGTAGGAAGCGGCATCCATGAGGTCGTTGATTTGATCAGGGTTGGAAACACGAATCTTGAAGATCCATCCTGTCCCATAGGGGTCGGTGTTGATCTTGGCCGGATCGACGACGAGGTCCGTATTCACCTCGATGATTTCGCCGGAAATCGGGGCGTAGATGTCACTGGCAGCCTTTACACTTTCGACAACCGCAGTGGGCGAGGCCTTCTCAATGTCACCCAAGTCGGGCAGTTCGACAAAAACGACATCGCTCAGTTCTTCCTGAGCGTGGTCGGTAATTCCGATGGTGGCGATGTCGCCTTGAAGGCGCACCCATTCGTGGTCGCGGGTATAATTGAGATCGGCAGGAGCAGTCATGACAGAGATGGCTTGTGTTTAATTTGAATTATTTTTGATAGAAAGGCTTTTTTACAACCTTTGCTGGAATTTTACGACCGCGGACTTCAATGAAGACCGGAGTGTTAATTTTCACTTGATCCACCGGAAGGTAAGCCATCGCAATTCCTTCGCCGAGACTTGGAGAGAGCCCTCCCGAGGTCAGAACGCTGAGAGCTTTTCCGTCGCGGTCTAAGACGGGATATCCGGGGCGTGGAGGCGCGGCCCGCTCGGTGAGCTTGATCGCCATGAGACGCTCCCGACACCCCTCTTTCTTCTGACGTTTGAGAACCTCGGACCCGGTGAAGTCGCCCTTCCCGAGCGCCACAAAAAAGCCCAACCCGGCTTCGAGCGGAGTGCGCAGAGGTGAAAGATCAGAGCCATTAAGCGGATAACACATCTCAAGCCGCAGGCTATCCCGGGCCCCAAGACCACAGGGCTTTACCTCCGCAGCCAAGAGAGCCTGCCACCATTTGGAAGCATCCCGAGCAGGACAAAAAAGTTCAAATCCATCTTCGCCGGTGTAGCCCGTCCGGCAAACCACGAGCCTCTGCCCCTCGTGCTTGATATTGTCGACGCCATTGCGCGTCGGCAAGGTCCGTCCTTCCGTGATCGTAGTGTAAACCTCGGGAGCCTTCGGGCCCTGCACTGCGAGACCCGCCCACTCCGCGCTCTCGTTTTCCAGGATGACGCCGTCCTCGAGATTTTCTTCCAACCAAGCGACGTCTTGGTCGACGCACGAAGCATTTACGACGAGGAAGTAGCGGTTTTCCTCTAGGCGATAGAGAATCAAATCATCGATCACTCCTCCTTGTTCATTGAGCAGAAAGGTGTAGTGGGCACTTCCATCCTCAAGGGCTGCCACCTCATTGGTGAGGAGCTTATTCAACCAAGCCTCGGCTCCAGCTCCGGAAACGAAAACCTGCCCCATGTGGGAAATGTCAAAGACGCCGCACCCTTCGCGAACAGCGCGATGTTCATCGATGATCGAAGAATACATGACGGGCATTTCCCACCCTGCGAAGGGGACCAATCGTCCCCCGAGGTCACGGTGTTCTTGATCCAGAGGAGACAGCTTTAAGATTTCGCTCACGCCGCGACTGTGTGAGTGGTTATGGAGCTTGTCAACCAGCTGATCTCAGCGTTTCCTCTCTTTGCGATGGGACTCAATCCTAATTTGGAGAAAAACTTTTCATGGATGGCTTTTCCAGGCCTGATTCGGGCAATTGTCATGCTTCAGTGTGTCGTCTTTGTAATCATTCTGCTCAAACCGGAAACTGACTCACAGTTCTTGGTCACTCCGGAAGGAATTGCAAATGGTGAATACTGGCGCCTGATTTCCTGGGTCATTTACCCCTTTGTCTCTCCCGGATTTGGAATTCTCAGCGCTTTGTTCATGTTCATTATTTTGAGGATCGCCTTCCTCTTTAACGATTCTCTGGAGAACGCCTGGGGTGAGGTTCGAACCTCGATTTACGTTTACGCGATCATCATCTGCCAAAGTGTGTGCCTTTACCTTTCCGCGATCGGTTTCTTTGGTGCTCCCATCGCTTTTGGGGACCAACTGTTTTATCTCGCCATCTTTTTCGCATTCGCCACCACTTTTCCACACGTGGAATTCCTCCTATTCTTCGTCCTTCCGGTAAAGGTCTGGATTTTCGCCCTCATTTCAGCAGCCGGGATACTCTTCAGCTGCTTCGTCGAGCCTATTTTGATCTTGGCCTACGGATTGGCCTATTTTCCGTATTTGTATTGGGCGATTCCCAAAGCTTGGCATTGGCGGAAATACCGCAGCCAACTGACCGCTCGGCGAATCAAGTTCCAATCAAAGGCCAAGGGCGGGCAAGCTCAGTCCCTTCACAGTTGCCAAGTCTGTCAGCGCACCGAGAGCAGCGACCCCGACCTCGAGTTCCGTGTTGCCGAAAACGGGAAAGAGTATTGTCTGGACCATCTTGATAAGGATGGCAAACCTTTGGCATGAGCGACCTTCAGTTCTCCCCTCGTCCCGATAAAAAGGAACTCGATGAATCCCTTTCATTCTCACCCAAATTCGATGCCAACGGCTTGATCGCCGCGATGGCCATCGATCACGAGACCCGGGAACCCCTCATGTTAGCCTACATGAACGAGGAGTCCTTGAAGATGACCATCGCGAAAGGCGAAGCGATCTACTATTCGCGATCACGACAGGAGCTCTGGCACAAGGGCGCGACCTCGGGACACACGCAGAAGATTCACGAAATCCGCACAGACTGTGATCAGGACGCACTCATCCTGTATGTCACCCAGCAAGGAGCCGGGGCATGCCACACCGGCAGACGTTCCTGCTTCTACCGTGCCATCATCTTTCCTGAGAACAACCCGGTCGACCTCAGATTCGTGGACGACGAAAAGACCTTTGATCCCGATGCCGTTTACGGCGTCTAGAGGATTGCGGAATTCGGGAAAGAAATGGCTTCCCAAAGGCTTCCACTGATTACGATCGTGTCCTCGTTATCGTTGTGGCACCGTGGCCTCAAGGACTGTTGCTCCGTTCTCTTCACTCATCACGAGAAGGCTGAAATTACGAATGCTCCCGAGGCTCGTGGTGCTGACACTGGCATAGTCGAATTTCCCTCTCAGGTCAGTGTATCCATCCTTGAAGAATTTCACGCCCTTGTCGGTGTTGGCGTAGACCTTCACGTAGGCCTTGGAAAGAGGCCTCCGGGTTTCACCATGGCGGACCGTCAAGATTCCCATCGTTTCGCTCACGGTTGCGTTGAGATCATTGGCATAGACCGCCTTTGAAGCCTTCTTCCCTCCGCCGAGTATCTCGACGATGACATTACTGGCGCGATACTTTTCAGGGAGGTCAAAGGTCTTCACGCCCTTGCCTTTCGCCAACGTCATCGTCATCGATTGATTGGGCTGAATGATCGAAAATCGTGAAGTCCCACTTGAGACAAAAGGATTAGTGCTGAAAAGAAACTCCAGGTCCATCTCATAATAATTCACGGTAACTTCGGTGACATTCTGATACTCGAGAGTGGCTTCAACACCCTCAATGCCAAGCTCAAGGGCAGGCTCTCGCGAAGCGACAAGCTCTTGTTCCTGCTCGCGATGTCCTTCTTCAATGACCTCGGGAGCAGCCCCTTCGATTTCCTTGAGCTGGGCACTCAGATCGGCAAAGCGGGCCCTCCAACGATCATCCGGATACCTTTCGTACTTCGCCGCAAGCTGTTTCGCTTTGGCGAGGTCTTCTTGATAAAATGCCGAATACGCTTGGAAGTAGTCATACTGCATCTTGGTGTCGAGTTGAGCAGGCTTCACTTGGTCAAGGTGGGCGAGCGCTTCCGAGACCCGGTCCTGGAGGAAGAGGTAATACGTCGCGCCGAGACGGTCGCGATCATCAAGGTTTTTCCGCTGACTGAGAACCTGGAGGAAGTTGAGATACTGCGCGCGGATCACAGGATTCAAGATCCGGTTTTCGCCGCCAAGGACGTGAGCTCTGTTGTTAATCAAAGGCTTGTATTCAAGATGCTCATAGCGATGACGATCGATGGGATCAACCGTGACGAGTTCGCAATCGAGAGCAGAACCACATTGGTCGAGGAAATCCTCCTGCATCAGCAAAAGCTGGCCGATCGCATCCTTATCATTGTGAGACACCGCGTAGCCTTGCAAGGTCGCATCATAGATCCCGCGCATCTTCAAAACAGCGAGAGCCTTTCCAAAAAAATCCGCACTCCCACGACAACGCCAGGCGATTTTGGTGAGGTCAATCGCGTGGAGATTCCCGGTTTCCAAAGAGTTCAGAACAGCGTCCTCTTCGCCCCATTGGCTCATCCAGGCCCATGAGGTTTGATCGACGGTCGTGGGCTCATCGACCACTTTGAAAATCATGGTGTCAGCATGGGCAACCACTTCTCCAGCACGGGAAAGATGAGCCGGATACACCGGATACTCGCCAGACGCCGGGAAGTAGAAGGCAATCTCAAGGCGATGAGTCGCGTAAGGCTGAAGCACAACTGGCTGGGTCGCTGTATCACGCTGTCCCAGAACCGCGATCGCCCCCTTTGGGAGTTGCGTTAAAATATCGAGCCGCTGCCTCGAACTGGTGGGATTAGTCACGACGACTTGAGCTCCGTAAACAAGCCCACGAACGAATTCTTCAGTGATGAATTTATCGATCTTCTGACCATTCTCCATGCGAAAACGATCATTCAGCTGGAAGTAGCTTTGGCTTACCAAAAGTGGCGGACGATTTGCCGCCATTCCGGCCTCTTTGACTTCACGATGAAAGAAAAGAACATTTCCTCCAGCAGTGAAATCAAGCGATCCCTTTTCAATCTTATCAGTATGATCCGGAGCGGTGAAGGGAAGATCGAGGCAGGCGAGAGCCAACATCATTTCTGCGAAGTTACCCGTGACCTCGCCAAGATGGCGGGACCCAAATCCGGGCTTGAGACCATGATCCGCAAGATCGAGCCAAAAATGATTCTCGTCGATCAAACTGTAGTTCTGCTGCTTGGGGCGGAGGTGATAGTAATTATTTTCAGCCCACTCTTTCGTGGGTTCGAGTGCCCGGTAGAGTTGAATCGCGTCCCGGGCCGGAAGGCGATTCCCGGAGGAAAAGGCATCTACCGCACCTTCGGCCGGGTCCCTGACGAGCTTCTCATTCAGATCCTGCAACTCCGCAGCTTGTCGTTTTAACATTTTCTTGGATTTATCAGTGGCCGCAGGAGATCCTCGGTCCGCGGAAAAGGTATCGCCCAATGCGAGGTCGACATTCTCCTTCTGCTCATCCTTGGACAAAGCCGAGACAGCGTCACGCTTGCGTCCGGCATAAGTATTCCCGAAGGCTCCGCCCCCAACCGCCACGCCAAACCAACGGCTCGATTGATCGAGGTCAGATTTCCTAAGTGCCAAACGATTGCGGAGATCGAGCGACAGCGCGTCGAGACGCTTCTCATCCTTCTGAGAGAGCAGGATCCTCTCAACGACATTCAAACGGGCGTAGTGATAGGCTTCCTGATATTTTTCAAGAGGACGACCAAGAAGATAATCATCCATGAAGGTGCCATCTTTCTTGTTTGCGAGATGCGGACGAACGACTTCCGTGAAGAACTTGGGATCTTTTCTGGAGAGAAAGAAGCTGAGTTCGTGGCAGGCATACTCAGAATATTTGGACCGTTTTTCGTCCCCAGTCATTCTCGACCATTTGGTGATGAAGCCAAACTCGCGGAGAGTCGGGTCATTCTTCAAGGTCAGGAAATAGCGGTAGACCGAACCCAAATGATCATAGACTTCAAACTGTGAATTAAGGAGATCGGGGATCTTAAGCGTCCCCCCTTTTGTGAGAACTGTCACCTGCTCCTGCTCCGTGAAGTGTCTCTTTGGATCGAGGGCATTTGCGATGAGACGAAGATCACGAATTCCCGTCTTGCGATCAGGAAGTGAGACGCTCCGATAAGTGGCTCCCTCGGGATCAACGAGAAGGACGTGGATATGTTGACGATCTCCAAAGGCCTCAAGATTGACGCTCACTTTGCCATTCTTATCGGGCGCAAGGTTGGCGATCAGCACGGACCCACGTGCCAGGAATTCGTAGGAGTGGCTCCCGACCCCGGCGCTTTTGCCCTCTCTTTGATTTGCAGATTCCCTTCTAAACATGGCCGCTGGGGCCGCCGTAGGAACGGGCACTCGGGCAAACTTATCGCCAGCTTGCAGCAATTCTTCGCCCGAACGGGTGTCCCGCACCGCCCAAGGATTCAACAAGAGTTCCGGGCGTGTGAGCATGTTCCCCGCAAACTTTTCGGCATAGCGGCGTTCGAGAATGTAGCGCAGTTCGTCTCCTAGGTTGCGCCCGCTGATATACAGGCTGGGCAGATAGCGGGCCCGACCAGTTCTCAGGCCAGCTCGCTGCGATCCGCCCATCGCAAGGAAGGGATCATAGCCGGGAAGAAAACGGGTGCCCATAACATGGATCCGGGTCAGCTGATCCGCTCCGGCCACCTCAATCTCAAGAGTCTTGGCATTCGCTTTAACTTGCTTGAGATGGGAAGGCTGACGAACTGGCAGTTCAAGCATCCGGGCCTCGCCAAAGAGATAACCTTGGGACACTTCACCTCCTCCAACGAGAACTTCCAAAGTCCGACCCTTCTCCTTTAGAAAGAGGCGGTAATCGCCAGCGGGAAGCTTGGCCGTGAGAGAGCCATTCACCAGCTTCAATCGTGTGAACTCATCAGCGAGGAATCCCCCGTTCTCATAAGAAAAGAACGCGACCTCTTTTCGGATCAAGCTTCCCATAAAGGGCACCTTGAGATCATGATCCGCGACCAAGGTCATTCGATCACTTTGGTCACGGCGGTCATTTTTTATGCTCCACTGCCGCGCAGCCCCTTCGGGAGCGGTCACCCTGATCTTCGAAAGATCGGCCAACGGGCCCAAGTCCACGGAGCCTCTTTCGGTGGTTTTCAAAGTGGCACTCTGCGGGTTCACAAAGTGGCGATGATGAAGGGTGACGTTCAAATTGTGCCCCACGAGTGGCTCGCCATTCCGTCCGAAAAACTCAACACGATAACGATCATCGATTTTACTTAGGAAGAGATCTCCGACGCTCTTGGAGCTGAGGATTTCGTTCACCTTAAAAGAACGAGACGATGTCAGTTCCACTTCCTTCCCACCTTGACTGGCGATCTTTATTTTCACCCGGAGGGTTGCCGTGAGATCGGTGAGGCGATCGGGCACCCGAAATTCGTGCGTGAATTCGCGATCACTTGCGAGCGTGAGATTTGGCACGTTCATGCTCGCCGGGAGATTATCAAGATTGGTCGAACTCAGTTCGAGGGAAGCACTTTCGATTTTCCCGAGTGAGATCGTTTGGCCTGCCACCGTGAGGGTGGGACGCACGATCAGCTTGGCCTTTCCTCCGGTGCGAAGGGATTCCTGGTCGAGATACATCCCAGCCCTGAGTTCAAAGTTCTCTGACGGTTGGACGAGTTTGGCGATCGTTGCGAAGCCATTCGGATCTTGGATTACGAGCGAGCGAACCCCCGGATTATTCGAGAAAGGTAGAATTGTCTGTCCGTCCTTGTTGCACTGATATTGCTCCGACCCAAGCCACAACGAGGCCTTCTCGAGTGGCTCGTTTGTCTCATCCAAGATCGTTACCAGTTCGCCCATTGTGGTGGTCTTGTTGAGGATGCCCAGTGCTCCCTTGCGGACAACCGCCCGGCTACTCTTCCCTCCGCCGATAAACTCCACGACCCAGAGCCCTCTTCGGTTCGGAATGGCGGGGATTTTAAATTCGCGGGAAACACGAAGTTGAGGCGCTTCCTCATACTCATAAACCTCGCGGAAGTTCGCGACTAGTCCATCGAGATCGATGTCGGTGCTGACCTCGCCCCCAAAATTACGATAGTAATTTAGAGTATTAATCTCAAAAACCTTCACGATCAACTTGGGGACATTCTTTAAGTGCATCTTCAAGGAGACCTCATCGTTGAGTTGGTAAATCTCCTCGCTCGTGGAATCGAATTCGATATCAACGCGGTCCTTTAAAGCCTGAAACTCGGAAGGCGACAGTAAAGAAGCCCAATCCGCGGGCCTCCCCATTCCCTGCGTGATTTTAGCTTCCGCAAAAACGTGGCGCAGCCAGGTGTCGCGCAGGTAAGGTGCGAAGGCAGACGAAGTAGAATCGTCCTTCAAAAACTTAAGAAGGTAGCTTTTGACAAGCTCCTCATCTCCCCCACGAACCGGGGGCAGCGTCGTAACGCCACTAAAATCCTGACCAAGTTCTGCGGGGTAGCGCCAAGCAGCAGGTTCGGTTTCTCGCCACTTTGGATTGAGATAGCTGACGTTTCTAGGAAGCGCGAGATACGCCAAGAACCGCTTCTCATTCTCTTTCCCCAAGGCCCTGTCGTGAATAAGTCGTTGGGAGAGGATATGGACCTTGAGCGAATTGAAGGACGCCGGGAGAGTGGCGATGAAGGTCGAGGCTCTTTCCAGGTAGGCTTCCCGGACTTCGGGAGAGGACGCGAGACTGACATCAGCTCCTGGAAGAAGACGAATGAGATACGTTTCAACGAAGTTTTGCTCATTGCTAAGCTCTTTTCTGGCCGCCAGAAGTTGCTCAAGTTGCCGCTTAGTGAGAGCACGGTGGATTGCAAACTCGCCAAAGCCTCTGCTCTCCTTCGTCTTTAGGTCGTCCAAAATGAGATCGACAAGTCCGGGGAGGTCGGGAGTCGTGGCACGAGAGAGAAGATCACGCCGTTCCGGGATCGTTAGCGTGGGCTTCGATTCCAGAAACTCAAAGAAGCCGGATTGGTCCAAGCCCTCAAGCATGCTCGAGCGACCGAGAGCATCTTTTAAGAACGTTTCCCATGAAATTTGGGCCTGATCCAGCACGCTGGCATGATCTGCCTCACGGGCTTTTCCTTCCTGCTGATGATTTAATTGCAGAGCCAGCTCCATTTTCAAATAATCCAAAGTCGCCTGAGGGTCGTTCGAATATTTGAGAAGAGCTTCCCGATTCTCGATTTGCTTTCGAGAAGGCGAATTACGGAAACGGCTTTTCCACTCGCCGAGAATCCGATTGAGCTCCTTGACCTCTCTCTCATTCTGGAAATGTAAGGCGTGGAAATAGTAGTAGTCCTCGGTTCCAGGGATGAGGAGCTTCAGCGCTTCCTTGCGATCTTCGGCCAGAGCGAAGTCTTCAACGAAGCCCACGTTTTGTTGTGCCAAGAGGCCGGACTGGGCAAAAAGGATCCCGCCAAAGGCAGCGATCCAGCGACGGCAGTGATTTGTCATCTTCATGGGTGATCAATATTCGAGGCCTTCGATCACTGCCGCAGAATGCAGCAGATGACACAAAAACCGTTCTCTTGTTGTTAGGAAACGCCAGTCGCCGCTTTCTTGGAAGAAAATCCCTCTTTTCACCATTTTTTGCCCCCGGAGACAAAATCGATCAGGAATGCTTCAGTCGCTGTCTTACGTCCAGAAATAATGAGGACTCCCGTCCCAAATCCCGACCGTCCAAGTAATTGACAAACCTCAGTCTTCTCAGCGAGTTACTGAGCCAAATTTCATCCGCTTTTTGCAGAATCTCGGTGGGCCAGCGCCCTTCCATGACGCTTGCGACGCGGATCACCTCACTCCGCATCACCCCGGGAAGACACCCGGTCTCAGGCGCAGGTGTGAAAATCTCGCCGTCTTTTACGAAAAAAACGTTGGAAATACACCCCTCACAAAGCTCGCCCACGGTATTGGGTCGGATTGCTTCATCAGCACCCGATTCTCGAAGCAATATCATATTCTCAGCATAGGAGGTACATTTCACCCCAGCCAGAGGACTCCGCTCATTGACCGGGCAATCGATGGAAACCGCCGACACAAATTCTTTGGCCTCAGGAAGGGCCTCCGCGGTGATCAGGCACTCCTTCCCCAAGGTGATTCTCACCCGCGCGCGCTCAAGCTGCTTCGCTTCAAGAAGCTCGATAATTTGCGATTTAAGCAGACCCCGATCCGGAGCAATCCAACCCATACGGCAAGCCGAGCCCGCAAGTCGAGCATAGTGTTTCTCCCACAAACACGGCCTTCCGCCCTCGGCCCGGACTGTTTCAAAAACGCCCTCTCCGCGAAGAAAAACGGCATCTGAAACTGGCAGGAGAATCTCTCCTACCTTTACCAAGCTACCGTTCCAGAAGACGATCATGGTTCCTCCTTAGCCAGCGACGATAGATTATACAAGTCTTGAACAACTTCAAAAAAGGCCGCATCTATTCCAACTCCATCCAAAATGTTCAGTGAAAAATCACATTCAATCTTTCTGAAAATGACCGTCCCGAGATTTCATCCTTCTCATATCGTCGCGTATCGCAAGGAGCTCCGGAGGCGCCTAGGCACGGTCACCGCAAGACCACTTCCCCAACAAAACCAAGTGAGAGGAGAGAACATTGGATAATCCGGCGATGGCGTCAGTGCGTTGGTTCCTTATCCGTAAGATGCCTAGTCTTTAAATTCCCTGACCAAAAAATTAGCTAAGCTCCCCCCTCACATCTTCAGATCCCGAATCGAAAAAAGCTCCTCGCCCTCCACCGGCAGGCCTCGCGCACCCGTCTTGCGCTTCAAGCCAAACCACTCCCGCTTCGCCTGAAAGACCTCCTCCACAAAAC
>Ga0222650_1000347_pt1 | contig 38447 bp, 27 predicted proteins | sample AntAcemetagen367_FD_179820 | JGI IMG/M metagenome (GOLD analysis project Ga0222650, IMG submission 179820) | Saline water microbial communities from Ace Lake, Antarctica - #367 | ecosystem: Environmental > Aquatic > Non-marine Saline and Alkaline > Saline | place: Antarctica: Ace Lake... | reverse complement strand
GGTTCCCCGTATTGGTTCGGTCCTTTTCGAGATCACGCTGGCGGGTTTCGTTGTTCATTAGGCCTCTTTCATCCTCCCGGTTCTCGATCTCAATACTATGACCTCTGCTGACTTCTCACCGATCACGCCCGCCATTGCTGACAGGCGCGCTGCCGCCCGAGGGCGACCGCATGCCGATGAGATCTCCGTAGGTAAGCCCTGAAACCTCCTCTGCCCAAACGTCTCATTTACCTCCTGGGTTGAATGACGGGATTTCGGTGTGTTGTGCCACCTCTTCCCACCCAGTCGGCCTCGCATGAGCTTCTTGTTCATCGTCTGGCAGATTTCCCATAGCCTTCCTTCCCACGGTCGGTCGCCCTTCCGCAGTTGGCCTCCCTCCTTCGCCAGAGGCTACGGAGGACAGGCTGGTAGTGCTTTTCATCGTTAGCAGTTTCTTTTGTTCTTCGATGTTCATTCTATTCACAGAGGACTTGAACCCCTTTTGGATCCTACCTATGCTGGGCACACACCGGTGATCCAATCTCCCTTCCGGACCATAAAAAGTGATGCGTGGCAATAGACTCCGCCCACCTCGTGAAATGATGGATACAGAAAGTCGAGGAGATGTTTGGTTTGTTCTTCTTTTCCTAATAGAGGCAGAGCCTACTCCCCCTAATCTGGACAAGGCTTCCAAACCTTACTCAGCCATTGCGCCTTGGCAATTTGCGCGACCGTCATTTCCTTTTCAAGACGCTCACCAAACTTTTTGGCATGCTCGAAACCTGATGCGACCGCGAGATTGGACCACATGAGAGCAACCACATTATCCTTAGCGACTCCGTCGCCCTTAGAATAGCGATATCCCAAATTATACTGGGCGATAGCAATCCCCTGTGCCGCGGCCTTGCGGTACCACTTCACCGCCTCAGCGGCGTCCTCGACCACTCCTTCGCCTCGATAGTAGCAAAGTCCCAAATCATACTGGCCATCGGCATGACCCTGCTCGGCAGCCTTGCGATACCACCTCACGGCCTTGGTGGCGTCCTGGGCCACTCCCTTGCCTTCATAATAGCAAAGTCCCAAGTTATACTGGGAGCTGGCACTACCCAGCTCCGCAGCCTTGCGATACCACCTCACCGCTTCGGCAACATCCTTGACCACGCCGTCGCCTTTCGCGTAGCAGTTTGCTAAATTATTCTGAGCCTGACGTATCCCCTGCTCGGCAGCCTTGCGATACCACTTCACCGCCTTGGCGGCATCCTTAGCAACGCCCTTGCCTTTCGTGTAGCAGTTTCCCAAATTATTCTGAGCCCGGCCAACACCATGCTCGGCAGCCTTGCGATACCACGTCACCGCCACGACCACATCCTTGGCCACGCCATTGCCGTTCGCATAGCAGAGACCCAAGAGATACTCGGCGTCAGTATCACCCTGTTTCGCAGACTTGCGAATCCGCCTCATTTCAGTTGCCGTTACCGTATCGTTATTCTCCTGGGCTTGCAAGACTCCTCCGCACGGGCCGAAGAGCGCGATCCCAAGGAACAAAGAAAATAATAATTTCATAGCTTATTTTATTGAACAACCGGTGGGAGAAATTGCTACAAAAAGTTTCGCAACCTTGAGGGGTTCTCCTTATCCTCGCTCTCTCTTCCCGCTCCAATTCGCTATGCGTTACCTGATGCAAAGAATTTTAAGGGACTCGGAATGTTAGGGTCCATGCCCATCCGAGATGGACCTTAGCAAGGGCAACACGGTGACTTAACGCCAGATCAATCTTACCCGCCGATGGCACCGGGACAGACTCATGGCAGCGTTGGGGGGTGCATGTCGAGGCGCATGTCTGACATGCCTTGGGCTGCCTAAGAGGAGACTCGGAGGGGCGTCCATTTGAATAGCTTCACACCATGAAAGATAATCCGGAGTGGGTAGAAAATCCCCTGTAAAAAAATCACCCCTAACACTCTCGCTAATCACCTTGAATCAGGATTACGGGGCCCTACGACAAAGAGCGCAACTTACGGATGATGCTTGAGCGACTACCACCGCAACGAAAAACGCGGCCCTCCACGCAACCGAGTTTCGTGTCTTTCATGGTGGCAAAAAATCTCCAAGCGAGCCCTCTCAACTAGCCGTGAAAATTCGTGTCTTCCGTGGTTCAAAACTCTCCGCAAGAAAGCTTCTGCTCGTTCTGCGATCAATTCCTCGGCCCCCACCTTTCCATTATCCCCCACCCTCCCAGAAATTCCGTATTTGCGCCTCTCTCCAATTACGCCATTCTTCCAATATGCGATTCGCCCTCATACCACTGTGTTTCACCCTCCTCCACGGCCAAGACGCCGAAAAGCCCGACGACAAGGCCCCCAAGGAAGAAAAAGCCACCAAGCAGGACTCCGTCACCATCGACGGCAAGAAAATCGACTACCGAGTCACCGCCTCCACTCTCACTCTCAAAACTGAAAAAGACGAAGACCGCGCCGACATCTTCCACGTCACCTACGAGCGCATCGGCATGGAAGACCGCCACAAACGCCCCGTCGTCTTCGCCTTCAACGGCGGCCCCGGCTCCTCCGCCGTTTGGCTCCATATGGGTGCTCTCGGACCCCGCATCGTCCCAACCACGCCCGATGGCACCAAAACCCTTCCACCACCCGTCACCGTCCAGGAAAACCCCTTTTCCATTTTGGACGTCGCCGACATCGTCTTCATTGACCCCGTTTCCACGGGATTCTCCCGCGCCGCCGGCAAAACCAACGCCAACGAATTCCACGGAGTCCAAGGCGACATTCGCTCCGTTGGCGACTTCATCCGCCGCTGGGTGACTGAAAACGACCGTTGGGCTTCCCCGAAATTCCTCCTCGGAGAAAGCTACGGCGGGATCCGTGCCACCGGCCTCGCAGACCATCTCCAGGACGAATTCGGAATGTCCCTCAATGGCGTCGTCCTCCTCTCCTCTCTCATCGACTTCCGCACTCTTCGCTCCAATCAAGCCGATGACCTTAGCTATGCGGTCTTCCTACCCGGTCTCACCGGAACCTCGCACTACCACAAGAAGATCATCGGTGACCGCAATGCCCTCGTCGAAGAAGCGCGCGCCTTCGCCTTCGGGGCCTACTCCCAAGCCCTCCTCAAAGGCGCAGCCATCCCGACGGACGAAAAGAAAGCCGTCGCCGAGCAGCTCGCCAAATTCACCGGTCTTCCCGCCTCGCTTTTCATCGCGACCAATCTTCGCCTTTCCTCGACCCGCTACCGCAAGGAACTCCTGCGCGACGAAAACAAAGTCCTCGGCCGCTTCGACGCCCGCATCGCGTGGCCCGCCACGAATCCGGAGAACGACTACCCCAGCTACGATCCCTCCTACTCGGTGGCCTACGGTGCTTTTTCAACCGCCATCAACGACTACCTCAGCCGTGACCTCGGCTGGGAAGGACATCATCCCTACCGCATCCTCACCGGAGCAGTTCAACCCTGGAACTGGGGCACCAGCAACAGCGTCCTCAACATGTCCCGCAACCTCGAGTCCGCGATGCGTGAAAATCCCGATCTGAAAGTTCTCGTGATGTGCGGCTACACCGACCTCGCCACTCCTCCGGCCAACATGCAGTATAGCATCGACCATCTTTTCAATCTCCCCGATGAACGCCGCAAAGCGATCAAGTTTACGTGGTATGAAGGTGGCCACATGTTCTACCTCAACCAGCCCGATCTTGAGAAAATGCGCAAGGATCTCGTCGACTTCCTCAAGTGAGAGGAGGAGAGAAAGAAGGCCCTCTTTCCTAAAAACTAAGAGGAAAGAGTGGCAGTCCCACAAGGACTTGAACCTTGAATGACTGAATCAAAATCAGCTGTGTTACCAATTACACCATGGGACTGTCTCTTTGCTCGCGCTTTTGCGCGTGCCCCGGAGGGATAAATTCACAACCGCGTTGTTGCAAGACTGAAATGGGAGGAATTTTATTTTTTTCCCAACTTTGGCGCTCTAGCCCTCGCCACCTTGCGAGTGAAACGGAGCGCATCTGCAATACTCAGCCCTAACCTCTCTTCATCTTTTCTAGTCCCACCCTCTTTTCCAAAGAGGATATCGATACGAACCCCGGGGGGATCAAGCTCGTAACCTTGAATGGTCTCAGCACGGGATCGACGAACAACTTTAGGTCCGTCACCGCGAGTAATCTGGCCTCGCCTTCTTTCCGAACCGAATCGGACAGCTGGAACTTCACCGTGTTGAAAAAGTCAAGCTCGGGCGAATTCCCGATACCGACCAAGCCCACCCTTGACCTCCCCGCAAAAACCCAAGACCTTCTCCCCTGCCCATGGACTACGGAACCCTCATCGAAAAACGCACGGCACGCCTCACCGAGATTGAAAGAATGATGGAGGACCCCGGGTTTTTCAGCGATCAGAGGAACTCGACGCATTACATGCGGGAGCATCGTGGCCTCAAGAAGCTCCTGAACCTCTGGGACGAATACCAGCAAGTCACCAGCGATATTGAGGGGAACGAGGAACTCGCCAAGGGCGACGACGCAGATTTTGCCACCATGGCCCAAGAGGAACTCGTGCCACTCCGCGAGCGCTACGATGTCCTCGGCCAAGAAGTGCAATACGCCCTCCTTCCGCGCGATGAAACCGAGGATCGCGATGCCCTCCTTGAAATCCGAGCCGGGGCCGGGGGCGACGAGGCCTCCCTCTTCGCAGGCGAGATCATGAACCTTTACCAACGCTACAGCGAGAAACGTGGCTGGAAATGCGAGCACCTCGAAAGCTCTCCCTCCGACGTCGGCGGCTATAAAGAGGTCATCCTCAAAATCACCGGCGAGGAAGTCTTCCGCTTCCTCAAATACGAATCCGGCGTTCACCGCGTCCAACGCGTCCCCGCCACCGAGACCCAAGGCCGCATTCACACCTCCACCTGCACTGTCGCGGTCCTCCCCGAGGCTGAGGAAATTGACTTCCAGCTCCGCCCCGAGGACCTCCACATTCAGGCCACCCGCTCCGGTGGTTCCGGCGGACAGCACGTCAACACGACAGACTCCGCCGTCCAGATCACCTACCTGCCCACCGGGCTCCAGGTAAAGTGTCAGGACGGACGCTCCCAAACCCAGAACAAGGCCCTCGGCCTCGAAATTCTCCGAGCAAAACTTTTCGAAATCGCCCAGCGCGAAGCCCAGGATAGCTACTCCGCCCAGCGTAAATCTCTCATCGGCTCCGGCGATCGATCCGAAAAGATCCGCACCTACAACTTCCCCCAGTCCCGTGTCACCGATCACCGCATCAACTACACCTCCCACAACATGGAAGGCATCATGAGCGGCGACATCTACGAGTTCACCGATCACCTCCAAAAAGCCGAAATGGAACAACGCCTCGCCGAAGAGGAATTAGACTGATCAACAAGGTTGCCTGATAGAAATATCTCAACTATAAATCCACTATGGTCGTTAAAGAACTTTAGATTCCGTTGGCTACTCTATCCCTCGAGGCTCGTCGCCAATTGATTGCTTTTCTTCATAACTTATTCACATCGTATGACAACTATTCTCGATGTCCTTGAGAAAGGTGCTTCTTTCCTCACGCAAAAAGGCATCTCGGACGCCCGACTCAACATGGAGCTCATGGTCGCTCACGAACTCGGTCTCAAGCGTATGGACCTCTATCTTCGCTTCGACCAACCACTTGAAGAAGCTCACCTGACTTCACTCAGAGAAAAGCTTAAAAAACGAGGACAACACACGCCGCTGCAACATCTTAACGGGGTCATCCACTTTGGGAACTACGAGTTTAAAGCGGATCACCGCGCCCTCATTCCTCGTCCTGAAACCGAGGAGTTAGTCAGTCTTATTCACGCGCAAACGTTCACCAAACCCGCCCGCATCCTCGATCTCGGTTGCGGCTCCGGGGTTCTTGGTCTTACTCTCGCCAAGGACTTGGGAACAAGCTGTGAACAACTCGTTTTAGCGGACTTTTGCCCTGCAGCTCTTGCTCTTTGTGCCGAAAACGCAGCTGCCCTCGAAGTCCCGGCAACCTTCATCGAAAGTGACTTATTCGCAGCGATCGATGGCACCTTCGATCTCATTGTCGCCAACCTTCCCTACGTCGCAGAAACCGAACGCGAGAATCTCGAACCAGAGGTCCGACACGATCCTGAAATGGCCCTTTTCAGCGGCACCGATGGCCTCGATCTCCTTCGCCTTTTCTCCGCACACTGTGCCCCTTTCCTTAAGCCCCATGGCCTCGTTGCACTCGAGGTCGGCTATGACCAGGGTCAAGCCGTCGCCGACCTTCTGACCGCTGGCGGATTGACCCTTCTCTCCATCGGTAAGGATCTCAGTCAAATCCCCCGCTTTCCACTTGCACGCAAACCCGAAAAAGCCCACTGCCCTTCCTAACCGATTCCCCCGTTTATGGACAAACTTCTCGTACATGGCGGCACCCCCCTGTCTGGTGCCATCAATATTTCAGGCTCTAAAAACGCTTCCCTCCCGATTCTCGCCGCCGCTCTCCTGACCGACCAGCAAGTGATCATCGAGCGCGTCCCCGACGTCTCGGACACCAACTACATGCTCCAGATCCTCAGCGCACTGGGCTGCGAGGTCGAACGCTACAGTGGTACGGTCAAAATCACCGCTGCCAACATTCACCCCGAGGCCCCTTACGAAATCGTTCGCAAAATGCGCGCCTCCATCTGCGTCATGGGACCGCTCGTCGCACGCCTCGGCCGTGCCAGTGTCTCCATCCCGGGAGGATGTGTCATCGGCGACCGCCCCATCGACCTTCACCTCAAGGGGCTCCAGGCTATCGGTGCCCACATTAACACCGAAGGCGGTAATATTCTCATTGAGGCGAAAGACGGGCTTAAAGGGCAGGAAGTAGACCTCCGAGGGAAACACGGCCCTACCGTTCTTGGCACCGATAACCTCATGATGGCCGCCGTCCTTACCAATGGCACCACCATCATCGAGTCCGCCGCCTGCGAACCCGAAGTCGTCGACCTCGCTCACTTCCTCAACTCCATGGGAGCCAAAATCGAAGGGGCCGGAACACGCCGCATCACGATCCAAGGCGTCACCTCGCTTGGCAGCACCCACCACACCGTCATTCCCGATCGTATCGAAGCTGGCACCTTCATGGTTGCCGGAGCAATGGCCAGCGAAAGTGGCATTACTCTCAATCGCGTCCGACAGGATCAACTCGTCGGTGCCACCAACAAGCTCGCTGAAGCCGGTCACCACGTTCGCTTCAACGAAGCGGGTGACAGCGTCACCGTCAGCCCGGGCGATGCTCCCGTTGGTTGCACCATCACGACCGCTCCTCATCCCGGTTTTCCCACCGATATGCAGGCGCAATTCACCGCAATGTTCGCCACCACACCCGGGATCTCTGTCATCGCAGACACCATCTTCCCCCAGCGTTTCATGCACTGTGCCGAACTCACCCGCATGGGTGCCGACATCAGCGTCGACAATGGCTCCGCCGTCGTTCGTGGAGTGAAAGAACTCAGTGCCGCCCCCGTCATGGCCTCCGATCTCCGCGCCTCTGCCGCTCTCGTCCTCGCCGGTCTCAGAGCAAAAGGGACCACCGAGATCAACCGGCTCTACCACATCGACCGGGGCTACGAAATGATCGACGAGAAACTCCTCCAACTCGGGGCCAAGGTCCAGCGGACTCGCGGCAGCGCTTAGAGCGACCGATGATCTTCCTTAAAACGAACGTCGTTCTCTAGAAGGCACTGATCCAGCTCACGTCCTCTCTTGCACAACACGTTCCTTGAACCCCCAACTTGCCGTCCATCTTCCAAACGTCTAGGGTGTCGCCTCACACACCCGATAATGACGAAGCTGCTCTCTATTCTCACTCTTTCCCTGCTCCCAATTCAGGCCGACCTCGTCGCCCATTACGCCCTCGACGAAACCGACCCGGCCTCGAACGTGGTCACCGATTCCCTCGGACAAAATAACGGCGTCACGATTGGGAGCACCAGCCCCACCAAAGGATTCGCCGCCCTCCACAATACCGGATACAACTTCCCGCTACGCTCGGGATTCAGAATTCCAGCCACCCCCACGGTCCAACCCACCGATCAATTCACGATCACCTGGTGGTTCCGTCCCACCACTCTCGACGCCTTCGATCGCCTCTTCGAAACGCTTGCAGGCACCGGCAACGACGGCTCCGGGATCCGCATCGATCTGGGAGGCAACGGCCGGCAGGTCAGAGCCCTCCTCCGCGATGGCAACGGAGCCACCAACACCACCGTCACCAGCCCCCTCAGTCTTATCTCAGGAAACTGGTATTTCTTTGCCCTCCGCTACGACTCCCTCAACCGTTCCTGTAAAGTCACCGTCCTCCCTGACACCGGCAACCCTCTTACCTCTGCCAATATCACCTCTGCCACCACCACCAATACCTCTCCCGGCACCAATACCCTCAGTCATAATACCGGCGTCTTTATCGCCGCCGATGACGCCAGCTCAGCGGGTTCAAACGATTTCGGGGGGGGCATGGACGACATCGCTATCTTCCAAAACGGAGACCACTTCGGGGTCCTCTCCGATGCCGACCTTGCCGAAATCCACAACAACGGAGCACTCGCTTTCGACCCTCCGGCACCACTCCCAGCTATCACCACCTTTACCGCAAACGACTCTGACGTTAAGGCAGGCGACACCGTCACCCTAACTTGGGATGTCACCGACGCCGACTCAGTCGTAATCAATCCCGGAATCGGCGCCGTTGCCATCCCTTCCGGCTCGATCAACCTCACTGCTTCGACCACTGAAATCTATACTTTGACTGCCACTAATCCCGAGGGCTCCGCCACCGCGTTCGTCCAGATCACCGTCGACGGCCTCGCCCTTCCACCAGTCATCAGTGAGTTTGTCGCCGACAATGCTACCCTCGATGATGGCGATGAAAATTCCACCGACTGGATCGAAATCCATAATCGCAACACTCACCCCGTTGATCTCTCCGGCTATCACCTTACCGACGATGCCACGCAACTCTCCAAGTGGACCTTTCCCGCCGGCACCAACCTTAGCGGCAAGGCCTATTTTGTCGTCTTCGCCTCCAGCACCAACACTCCCGATTCAGCCGGGAATCTCCACACCAATTTCAGCCTCAACGCCAAGGGAGAATACCTCGCCCTCGTCGCACCAGATGGCACCACCATCATTCAGGACTTCGCGCCCCAATATCCCCCCCAGAAAGCCGATACCAGCTACACTGCCGATGGCTTCCTGCTCCTCCCTACCCCACGCGCCGAAAATACCGGCACCCCGCAACTCGGCTTCGTGACCGACACCACCTTTGACCTCGACCGGGGCCACTACCTCGATCCCTTCAGCGTCGCCATCACCACCGACACCCCCGAATCCAAAATCTACTTCACCACCGACGGCACCGCCCCGTCTCCCGATAACGGTACTCTTTACAACACCCCGGTCAGCATCACCACCACCACCGTCCTCCGGGCCGCCGCCTCTAAGGAAAGCTTCATCCCCACCAACGTCGACACCCAGAGCTACCTCTTCCTCAACGAGGTCCTCACCCAAGCCAACTCCCCACCCAACACCACCACCCTCTGGGCCGGAAAAATTGCCGACTACGAAATGGACTCGACCATCCTCAACGACCCGGCCTACGCGGACGAAATCCTCCCCGCCCTCCGAGAATTCCCGACCCTCTCGATTACCATCGCACCCGATGACTTCTACGGAGCCAACGGCATCTATCAAAACCCTCTCAGCGAAGGTCCCTCATGGGAGCGCGCCGTCTCGGCCGAGTTCATCTCGCACGACGGATCCGAATCAGGCTTCCAAATCGACGCAGGCCTTCGCATTCAAGGCGGTAGCAGCCGTAATCCCGACACTCCAAAGCACAGCATGAGCCTTCGCTTCCGCAGCCAATATGGCGCCGGCAAGCTCCGCTACCCCCTCTTCCGCGATTCCCCGAATGGACGGCAAGCCGTTGAAAAATTCGACACCCTCCAACTCCGCTCAGGCTACAACTTCGGCTTCTCCCATCGCCACTTCTGGCAGGGTGACAAAGCACAATACAACCGCGATCAATTCTCAAACGATCTCTTCATGGCGCTTGGGAACACCGGAGTTCACGGTCGTTGGACTCACCTCTATCTCAATGGCCTCTACTGGGGAATCTACCACATTCACGAACGCCCCGATCAAGACTTTATGGAAGCCTACTTTGGCGGGAAAGACGCAGACTACGATGCCATTAACGCGGGCCGCGCCCAAGCAGGGACCCTCACCGCCTACACCACCATGGCCGGCATCTCTCGGGGAAACATCGCCAGCGCTCCCGTCTATGAAAACCTCAAATCCCACCTCGAGATGGACTCCTTCATCGACTACATGCTCCTCAACTTCTACCTCGGTAATAACGACTGGGACGGCAACAACTGGCGTGCTGCCGGCACCGGTCCCACCGGCGTCCCCTTCCACTTTTTCCCTTGGGACTCAGAGTTCGCGATCTCACCCGGGCGCACCAACCCCGCTTATTTAAACATCGCAGGAGCTCTTAATATAAACGTCACCGGCAGAAATAATCGTAGTAATCGCCCCTCGGGCATTCACCAAGACCTCACTCAAAATGCCGAATACCGCCTTCGCTTTGCGGACCGCGCCCATGCCGCCTTCTTCAACGCCGGCCCCCTCTCTCCCATCGGAGCCACCGCAATTTGGAGGCTTCGCTCCGACCAAATGGACCTTGCGATTGTCGCTGAGTCAGCTCGCTGGGGCGACTACCGCCGCGATGTCCAGGCATCCGGCGGATGGAATCGGTCAGACTACGAACTCTACACCAAGGACGACCACTATCTCCCGACCCAAACCTACATCACCGGCACCTACCTGCAGCAGCGCCCCGCCATCTTCCTCGACCAACTTCGTGCCCGCAATCTCTACCCATCCACCGACGCCCCGCTCTACTCCCAAAGTGGTAGCACCCTCACCATGACCAATCCTAACACCGGTGGCACCATCTTCTACACCACCGATGGCTCGGACCCGCGTGATCCCGGCTCACTTGCCTACAGCACTCCCCTCACCCTGCCCACCAGCGCCACCTACCGTTCCCGCATTCTTGAAAACAACATCTGGTCCGCCCTCCAATCCGCCGATCTCATCGCCGGAACCCCCGCCGACATCACAAACCTCGTCATCACCGAACTCTACTACAATGAACCCGGTGCCATCGAAGACAATGAATTCATCGAGCTCACCAACATCTCGGACGTTGAAATCGACCTCGGCAACCTCACCTTCACTGCCGGACTCACCTTCACCATCCCTCTCGGCACCACCCTCGCACCCGGTGCCCCACTCGTGCTCAGACCTACTGACTACCAAGGCAACCTCGACAATCGCGGCGAGACCATCACTCTCAATGACGCCTCCGGTGCCATCATCGAAAGCTTCACTTATGGCGACAGCTTTCCATGGCCCCAAGCCGCCGACGGCGACGGATTCAGCCTCGTGAGAATCAGCCCCACTTCCCACCTCGACCCCGCAGTCACGGGCAGCTGGCGCGCCTCAACGACCCCGGGAGGCAATCCCGGCACCACCGACTCCACCACCTTCCCCGGCGGAGACCTGATCACCTACGCCCTTCAAAACCAAAATCTCGTCGCGAATCTTGATGGTGTCGCCGTCCCCCGCAACCTCGCCGCAGACGATATCATTCGCGAAGTCCAAACCTCCACCAACCTCGCCGACTGGACCCCGCTCACCGCTCCTACCTCGGAGACAAACCCCCAAAACGGACTCACCTCAGAAACCTACCAAGTCGCCCCAACCACCGAGACCCGCTTCTACCGCCTCAAAGTCACCCTCCGCTAACCCAGCCTACGGAGCTTGGACTTGCGTCTGGGTAGCTGAAACTAAACGACTCAACCCGGCCCTCCTCCGCGGCCCCCCGTGAAGTCTCCCAAACCAAAAACGAAAAGCCCCTCGCTAGCCCGCCAATTCCCCACCATACTCCGCTCGTAATGCCACTCGCCGCCAGCGTTCTCATCGACGGACCCTCAGAGCTCGTCTTCGACTACGCTATCCCCGAGCACCTCAACGTTCTCCCGGGCTGCCGCGTCCGCATCCCCCTTCGCAACCGCAATGCCACCGGCACCGTCCTTCGCATCGCCGATCGCCCCCAAGGAGACTTCGACCTCCGCTACCTCACCGACCTCGTTGACCCCGAGCCCCTCGTCACCGCCCCCCTTCTAAAACTCGCCGAGTGGATCTCCTCCTATTACGGCACCCCGCTCGAGCAAGTGATCCGCTCCATCATCCCCTCCTCAATCCGGGGCGAAAAAGGCTCCGCCAAAACCCGCCGCGCCGCCCTCCTCGTAAATCCCCCGTCCGCAGAAGAACTGGCGGCCCTCGCCAAGCGGGCCAAGCGCCAGCACCAGGTCCTCACCCTTCTCTCCGTCTCCGACAAACCCGTCCCCATCACCGAACTCGGCGGACCCACCGCCGCCGCCCCGCTCAAGGCCCTCGCCGAAAAAGGCTGGGTTAAAATCATCGACCTCGAAGTACGACGTGACCCCGACGCCGGCGAAACCTTCGTCCCCACCGAGCCCCTCACCCTCAACCACGAACAAGCCGAGGTTCACGAGACTGTCCTAAAAAGCCTCAGCTCCGAAAAACCCTCCCCCATCCTCCTCCACGGCATCACCGGATCCGGCAAAACAGAAGTCTACCTGCAAGCGACCCAAGCCACTCTCGATCTCGGCAAACAAGTCATCATTCTCGTCCCCGAAATCGCCCTCGCGCCCCAAACCGTCCAGCGCTTCAAAGCCCGCTTCCACGATCTCGTCGATCAAATCGCGGTCCTCCATTCTCACCTCTCCCAAGGCGAGCGCTTCGACGAATGGCACCGCATTCGCTCCGGCAAAGCACGCATCGTCATCGGAGCAAGATCTGCCATCTTCGCCCCCCTCAAAAACCCCGGCCTCATCATCGTCGATGAAGAACACGAACCCGCCTACAAACAGGAAAACCCCCCAAAATACCACGCTCGAGACCTCGCCGTCGTCCGCTGCCACCTCGAGAAATGCACCGTCCTCCTCGGGTCCGCGACCCCCTCCCTAGAAACCTTCCAAAACACCCAACTCGGCAAATACCAGCTCGTCAAACTGACGGAGCGCGCCGACGGAGCCTCCCTCCCCCTCACCCGCGTCGTCGACATGCGCATCGAGGCCAAGAAACACAAAGGCCGCGACGCCATCATCTCCGACATCCTTCGTACAGCCATCGACAAACGCCTCGAGGACGGTGGCCAGGTCATCGTCTTCCTCAACCGGCGCGGCTTCGCCCGCTCCCTCCAATGCCCGCCTTGCGGCCACGTCATCGAGTGCAACCACTGCGCCATCCCATTAACCTATCACCGCGGCGACGAACGCCTCGTTTGCCACATCTGCGGCTACCAAGCGATCGTCCCCCGCCTCTGCCCCAACTGCAAAGACCCCGCCATCCGCTTCCAGGGCTACGGCACCGAAAAAGCCGAAACGATTCTCCGCAAGGTCTTCCCCACCGCAAAAATCGCCCGCCTCGACACCGACACCACCCGCCGGAAAAACACCCTCCGCGACACCCTCCGCGACTTCCGCGCCAAGAAGATCAACATCCTCCTCGGCACCCAAATGATCGCCAAAGGACTCGACTTCCCCAACGTCACCCTCGTCGGAGTCCTCAATGCCGACCTCTCCCTCTACGCCCCCGACTTCCGCGCCGGCGAGCGCACCTTCCAACTCCTCACCCAGGTCGCGGGCCGCGCCGGTCGTGGCGCCATGGCCGGTGAAGTCATTATTCAAACGTCAACGCCCCACTCACCCTCCATCCAGTTCGCAAGACACCACGACTTCAACGGCTTCGTCACCCAGGAACTCGAGATGCGCGAGCAATTCGGCTACCCGCCCTTCACCCACCTCGCCCTCCTCCTCGCCAGATCCAGCCACGAACGCCGCGCGGAATTCACCCTCCAAACCCTCCACCGTAAACTCGCCGAAAACCTCCCCGCCGAAATCATCCTCGGCGACCCCATCCCCTGCCCCCTCACAAAATCCCACTCCCAATTTCGCTTCCAACTCCTCATGCGAGGACCCAACGCCCGCATCCTTTCCCACCACCTCAACAAAATTCTAAAAGCCACCCCGACCCCCGAAGACGTCATTGTCACCGCCGACCTAGACGCCTACGACTTAGGGTGAAAAGCGCAAGGAAGGGCTATCTCCAAACGGCCTACTCCTCCCTTTGGCCAAGGGCCAAATTCATACCCGTATAGGGCAAGCGAAGCGCTGCGCCATTCTTCCACGAATCCACTTTCGCGAACTCTCCCTTTCTCGGCGACAGCCCTAAAGATTATCCTTCATCAAGGGTCAAGGGGGGCCTCTTTGTCGGATTTGAGACAAGGAGATCTCGCACACCGATGCCATCGAACTTCTTCTCATCCGAGACTTGGAAATCTAATTTAGGACTGCCTATTGACCTTTCTGCGAATGACGACAGCGATGGAGACGATATTCCTCTCCTCGTCGAATACGCCTTCAACCTTGATCTCTCAATAATTTCATTCCTTCCAAAACCGAGAATCCAAGCGGGACAATTCATCATCGACCGATCACTAAAAAAATATGTCTGATTCCTCTCACATCCCCCCTTTAGGGTTGTTTCTTCCGAGCGTCACCCGATAAAACTGCCGGGCTGAATCCATTGGGAAGGACGCGCTCTCTTCTGACCCTGACGCAACCTTTTCTGCGACCGATTGCCAAGGTCGGCGGAGATCAGGTGAAGATTCGATGAGGTATGTTTCGCCCGCGATGGCAGACCAAGTGATGACGAGTTCACCGGCCATGATTTTTGAGGAGATCGTGATTGGAGGCGCGACGAGGACCGCGATTCCGGAAAGATCAAAGCCAGCTGATCCTTGCGTAGGAAAGGGATCGTAAATGACTTGATCATCGCTATCTCGGCTGGTGCCACCGGTGACGTCAAGGAGCTTAACGAAACGGATCTCGGAAGGCGCGGTGACGAGGCTCGAGAGATCGAAGGGAGTTCCAAAACCGCCGATGTATTTTCCCGCAAGCCCATCAATATTGGTGGGATCAAGAAGACCAAAAGGGCCCACTGCGGAGGCCGTTTTTGAGGAATTCGCAAAGCGCTCGTAGTTCACCCCATCGGCTGAGACCTCGACGAAGGCGAGTTCAAGAAAGGTGTGAGCAAAGGAGTTTTCAAAAACAGCAAAGTCGAAGCCGGGGCCGTTCTTGATCGGCGGAACGAATTCTAGAACAATCTCCCCCCCGCGCCCCAGGCTGACGACGGAGGAGGAATTGGTCGTGGCGGGAGTGAGCGCTCGGCTCGTGTCTTGCCACACGGTATCCGCGTCTTCTCCCACAGTATAGCTTTCAACGTGAGTCGCCCAGCGGGCAATGCGCGGATCGTCGAGGCCGATTGCAGCAGTGCCGGCTTGGTTGGCCGCAGGAGCGTATGGACCCGCGGCGAGCGGAGCGGCGAAGAGGACTGATGAAATGAGGACCGCGATTTTAGTCATATTAGAAGTTGAGTTTGAGGCCGACGGTGAATCTACAGCCGTTACCAGGATACCATTGGCTCTGATATTTGAGAGTGGCATAACTTTCATCGAAGATGTTTTCCACTCTCAATTGGAGCTGTAAACCTTCTCGGAAATTCCAGCTCGCTTCCCCATTGAAGAGCCAACGACCTGGGAGTTCAGCGCGATTATTTGAAAAGTCATTCCCCTCCGGACTGCTTCCGACGCGGAGGGCTTCGATGCCGAGTGATAGGGTCTCCGTGGCTTGCCAATTCAAACGCGCGGAGAAAATGTCGCGAGGGACCAACGGGACGTCACGCCCTCGGAAATCGCCGCTACGGTAGCGGGCGAAAGTGAGACTGTGATTGAGAAAAAAAGACCAATCGTCGCGCTCCCAAGCGAGGCGATTCTCGAGACCGATGCGGTGGGTGTTGGCAAAGTTAACATTAAGATTCTCGCGGAAGTCATAAGCGATTTCGCCTTCCAACCACTGAGAAAAAACGGCTCCTTCATAGCTCCATGGCCCTTGCTCATAATCCCACCCCAGTTCAAGGGCATGGCCACGCTCAGGAGCGAGGTCGGCATTAAATGGTTCCGCGAGGACAAAGCCCTGATAGGCCGCGATCTCATCGGCGACCGGAAATCGGTAAACGCGATCGTAGCGGAGCCAAGCACGCCAATCTTGGTCGATCTCGTAGGAAAGCGAGAGTTCCGCAGACAGACCTTGGCCTGTTCTGCGACGTGAGAAGTTGAGGGCGGAGTCATTCTGAAATAGGAAGTCTTGGGTGCGGGCGCGCAGTGCCCAATGGTCCCAGCCCAGTCCGCCCGTGAGGGCGAGTTGGTCATTCAGTTCGTATCGCGTTAAGGCAAAGGCCCCGATGCTGGTGCGGTCGAGATCAGCGAGGCCCACAGTGGTAGCTCGCGCCTGCTCCGCGAAGCGGGTGTTGCGAAGGGAATCGAATTGACCTCGCAGTCCCACTTCCCAAGAAAGGGAATCAATTTGATCGGTCAAGACAGCTTCTAGGAACCACGTATCGAGATCACGATCACTGTGACTTCCAGCTCCAAAATTGGACTCTCGTGCACGACGTTGCCACGAGGTGTTGAGCGTGAATTGATGATCATTATTGAGGTTCCAAATTAAATTTTGAGCCGCACGCAGACTCTCGCTTTGGTTGATAAATTGGTCACCCAGGTTGAAGCGTTCGTTGATGGACTGGCGTGGATTATCTGAAAATTGAGAACGATTCAATGAGCCCGGATTTTCAAAAGTTAATGCGTTCCCCGAAAGGAACCAACGTCCTTCGAAGTGGTCGTTCTGGGGACTCTGCAGGACGGCGCTCCATGCAGCCGAGTCAAAACCGGAGTTCTCGCGGTAGCCCTCGCTGAGGTTTCGGTCGAGATGGAGGCCTAGGCTCCACTGACCGAGCGGGAGAGAAAGTTGGCCGCGATATGTTTCGGCATTAAAACTCCCCAAGAGGGTTTCAAGTGAACCGCTAAACCCCCTTTTCGTAGTACGGGTTTCTAGTGAGATGACACCACCAAGAGCACCGCTGCCATATCTGACGGTCCGACTTCCGCGCAGAAGAGAGATTTGCGAAAGGCCCGAAACCGGGAATTGGAACCAAGGACTTGCGGAGAGATCGGGCGAGGAAATGGGGATGCCATCGAGAAGGATCAGGGTGCGACTAGAGGCATTTTCACCAAAGCCACGGATGACAGGTGAGCCCAGTCCAGGATCGCCGTAGAAGGAGGCCATCGGAAGGCCAGCCCGACTTTCGAGCAGGTCAGCGATGGAACCTACGGGCGCATTTTGGAGATCCTCGAGAGAGATGATAGTATCACTCCCAGGGGTGAGAATGAGATCATCTTCGAGGATCCGATCTCCATAAATCACGAGAGGCTCGAGCGCAACCGGCTCCGCAAAAACGGAGAGCGATTGCACCCAGAGCCAAATTCCCGTGAGTAGCAAATGGCAGTAGAATTTCACCTAAGTGATATTCACCAAGGCTTTAGCGGCGACGAGGCAAGATCAGGAAACCGATTGAAGCAAATGCGAAAAGAGCCGAAGAGGGCTCGGGAACAGCGGTCAGTTCGAAGTTATCGAGCGCAAAATAGGAAGCAACGCCACCCTGCGTATTTACGATGGCGAACTGAAGAGTGTCAGCAGATGCCAATGAGGTGAGATCGACATCGACCCAGCCATTACTGATACCAAATCCGGCACCGAGGCTTGAATTGGCGAGGTCTACCTCGATCGGAGAAGCCACTTCGGCCCCATTCTCACTCCCCGAGATTCTGATCTGAAGCAGGTCCCCTCCCACGGGCGCATTCTCTCCAAAGGCACGCTTGGGATCATCCTGATTGAAGCTATTATCACCCGTGAGAATGTAGCCCGCGGAATAGGTGGTGATGGCGAGTTGGACTGAAGCGAGATCGAAGTTCGCTGGAATATCGAGACCAACGCTTCCCCCGAAACGGCTTACGACAAGGTAATTGCTGCTCCCATTGCCACCGCTACCAGGGTAGGCGCTGTATTGATTCGCGAACCCTGCGGTCGCGGTATCAGTGGTATTGGAGTAGGCCCAGTCGGACCAGAAACCGCCGAAGCGAGAGTCGTAATTGGTATTAAAGGTCAGGGGCCCGGATTGGAAGCTCGGGTTGTCATTGAGGCCGTTTTCAAAGGCACCTCCACCTGGCCCGGAATAGGATTGCGTGGGTGTGAGGTCTTCAAAGGTGACGATGACGGCTTGGGCATGAGTGCAGAGCAAAGCTGCACCAAGGATAATGGTGTTTTTCATAATTTGGGTTCTCTTGATGAGAGACCGAGAGAGAACCGTCGGGCAGAATTGCCCGATCCGTTTCCCCGTCATCCCCTGGGTCGCGAGGGAATGTGACGGCACTACTCTCGGCAAGCAGCACCAGACGGCGATCTCGGGGATGAAGTATTCGGACTCCCAGTTTAATAACCTTACTTTCTCCTTCACCCTCCACCGACGTGGAAGATTGGTTTACTGAAAGCTCGTCTCTGGATACCGCAGCGCGTCTGTTCCGGATTCTCACCGGATTCCATGCATCCCTGCATCAACGTCATTGCGTTGATAGTCCAAGAACACGAAAAGACCAAACTCTAAAAAAGATTCTTCTAACGACCGCTCCTCATCCCCCTCTCCATGCCCCATCAAAAGAGTCCGCCGAGTCATCGCCCCATCAGTCTCGCAACCCTTTGAAGCCCCTCAAAAAAGCCCGCCATTTCTCACCTCTACACTTTAAAATTGTCACTTTGGGGCTCCACGCTAGCCTCCCAAAAAATGCGTTTTCTCTTACTGTTTATTTTTCAAATTTCACAGGTCGCCGGTCACGGAGACCTTCATGAACAAATCACAAAAATTTCAGCGCAAATCACCAAGGCTCCCGATAACCCTAAACTCTGGCTCTCCCGCGCCGACCTCCACCAAAGTCATCGCAATCCCAAAGCCGCTCGGCACGACCTTCTGGAGGCCACCCTCATCCAACCACCCCTTCCCCTCGCTTTTCTGAAACTCGCTCAGTTCGAGCGAAAGCGCGGAGAAATCCCGCTCGCTCGAGTCGCTCTCAAAAAACACCTCGCCCTCGTTACCGATCCTGCCCCTCAAGCACACCGGGAGAAGGCACTCTTATCAGCACCCGCCGAAACGATTGAGCCGTGGCAACACTTCTTAAAAATAAAGCCGAGCCCTCCATGCGCGACTTCACTCTTGCCGCCCAGGCCGCCTTCGAAGCGGAAGACCAAAAAGCCACTCGCGCGTCCCTCAAGTCCGACCTCAACCGGCACCCAAAGTCCATTCAGCTCCACCAGATCAACGCTCGCACTTTCCTTGCCATAAAGGATGCCAAATCCGCCGAACAATCTTTCGGCATCCTCAAGCTCCTCTACCCCAATCTCCTCGTAAAACTCAACTACGAGGAATCCCTCATCTGGGAGAAACACGAACACCCCACTCACGCCCACCAAGCCCCCTTCTCAGCAGGAAACGTCCCCAGCATCCAGGGCGGCACCTCCCTCGATCTCCCTGCCGATGCCATTTGGCAATACGGCTACTTCCTCAAAGAAATCAATGGTGGCACCACCGGATATCAAAACCTCAACCTCAAGATCCTCGCCCGCGACGGAGCCTTCGTTTACCTCAATGGGCAATACCTCGGTGCCGTCAATCTCTTCCAGCGCTTGGATGAAAACCCCACCATCTATCGAGTTAGGTGATGGCACGACCTTCTTGGACCTAAACCTTGCTCCCTCAATTAAAAGTTTTCTCCGCCTCGGACCCAACCTTCTCGCGATTGTAGCGGGTCGGGCAAATAACCAAACGGAAGATTTTAGAATAAAAATCGAAGTCCCGGGTGAACCCGGAATCACCTCCATCACCCCTTTCACCGAAAATATTGAGGGCAATCGTATTCACCTCCGCTGGTCTACGGCGGTCCCTCAAAAAACCATCGTCAAAATCAGCACCTCTACTTTCGGTGTCGAACCAGAGATCTTTCAATCCAGCACGGCCACCCGGAACTACCACTTCACTCATGAGGCGCCCTACTCCAACGCCGACCATGGTTTCAATAGAACCTACACGCTCCTGAAACCAGACCTGCAACACTGGGAACAGGATTTCGTGAATGGACTTCGTAACTCCACGACCTTCTCCGTTCCGGGATATGAAATCAAGACCATCTTCACCCGTCAGGACACAGACTGGCACTACCTCCAGGTTCGCGATGCCAGCGGTGCCGATATCGACCCGGCCCTCTCCGACCCCGACTTCCACCCATTCTGGTACCGCCAAATCCCCCCCGATTTTGGCACTCCCCCCTTCGAGGCCCGCCCCTATGATGGCCCGGCCTTCACGCAAGCCTCGACTCCCATCCACTATGGCACCGCCCAAGACTTCCCCAACGCCAGAACGACCCTCACTCCGCCAACCGGTGGCGATGGCCACACTCTCTGGCTCTACCGAACCGTCGATGGAGGAACAACCGGATACAACGGGTCTTACCTTGACCTCCGTCTCCGTGGCGAAGCCTCCGTTTACCTCAATGGCGAGTTCCTCCAGCAAACCTACAACATGGTAGACCCAGACTCTTGGCCTTACACCTCCGGCGACCTGCATTACACCCAAGCCAAATCCTACTGGTATCAATTCGGCCACATCAACCCCGGACCAAATCTGCTCGCCATTGCCGTCCACAATACCAGCCAAACCCTCGGCTTCTCCGCTGAACTCAGAGGCCAGACCAAACCTTTGTTTTTCGTCCGCGACATCGAAACCGAACTCTTCGGCAACACCTTCTCGATTAACTACCTCACCGACACGGCCCAGCCAACCTTCCTCAAAATCAGACCAATCGGCGGAGAACTCATCACCTATCAAGTCCCGGGAGACCGTGTTTACCACCAGTTCCAAGCGACTGGCCTAGCCGCAAACGTCCCACATATTTGTGAACTCTATCGAGGCGATGGGGAACTTTTCGGGACCGTTCCCAATCCTCCCTTCGGCCAAGGTGGTCAGCGAATCACTCGGAAATTCGACCACCTCCATTCAGTGGTTCACCTCCACCCCCTCGGCACCTACCCCGGACACACCACTTACGATGGTCCCCTTTTCAGCAGTCTTCTCCCTAATCCTCCCTCCCGGTCCTCACCTCATGGCGGTTCAAATGCATCGTCCTACTACGACGACGCAATTCACCTTCGACCTTGAACTCACCGGGCTCCCAATTGACGCCGCCAATACTTTGCCTCACCCCATTGCCGCGACATCGATTGAGCTGGCTTAGACCACGACACAGGCCCAGCCAACGACCCTCCCCCTTCGCCACACAAGGAAGACACCTCCGCGTTGGCCAAACTATCCTGCAAACTATAGATGATAAAATTCGACCTATTTGGCTCCTCAAGGAAATCGATGGTGGCGAAACCGGCTACCAATCCCTCACCCTCTCCGGCCTCACACCTGCCACCAAATACTTCTCCCAAGTCGCCTCGGACAACTCCCCCGCACCCGCCAGCGACCTCGAGCAATTCTTCACCACGCCCCCACTCACCGGAACCCCCGCCAAAACCCGTATTTGGGTCCTCGGCGACTCCGGCTAACCTGGTCAAGGCGTTCGGGATGTCAAAGAAGCCTACCTCCAATTCACCGCTGACACCCCCACCGACCTCTGGCTCATGCTCGGAGACAACGCCTACAACTCCGGGACAGATTCCGAATACCAACGAGGCCTGTTCGACATCTTCCCCGAAATCCTCAAAAACACCCCCGTCTGGCCCACCATGGGAAATCACGAAGGTTATTCGGGGAAATTCTACGGCATTTCCGAGCTCCCCACCAACGGACAAAGCGGCGGCGTCCCCTCCGGCACCGAAAAATATTACTTCTTCGATCACGGCAATATCCATTTCATCTGCCTCAACTCCGAAGAGACTCCGCCCGGTATGATCGCCTGGCTCGCCTCTCGGCATCACCGATCGCCAAACCGGCATCTTCAAATACACCAACGAATACGCGCCTTACCAAAAGCCCCTCGCCACCCCGAACTCCGGACAAGTTTCCGCCACCGTCGGTGCTTCCAGCAAACTCAGCGGGTGGTCCGACACCGCAGGAGGCGACCGCTACGCCCTCACTCACCCCAATCCCCACCCTGTCCACCTCGCCACCCTGCGCGCCCTCGGCTCCATGATCATCGACGTCGAAGGCCATACCCTCCAAGCCAAGTATCTCGACTCAAATGGCCAGGTACGAGATCACTTCGAGATCCAAAATCACCTGACACTGGCCCTGCCATCACCTGGTGGCGGCAAAACTTCGGCCCGGATTCCTCCCCCCATTTCCCCGACTGGTTTGCCGAAACCGACCAAACCTCTCACAACAACCTCACCGAATTCGCCCTCGGAGGAGAGCCCTTGGTCAAAGACCGACTCATCGAAGCCGTTCTCACCACCGATCGCATTCCCAACGGCCCATCCGTCCAGTGGTTCACCGTCCAATATGATCTCCGCGAAGGCCACGAAATCTGCGAGATTCTTGAGGCCCTCCTCAGAAACAAGTCCAAGATCGAGCAAATCACCCGGAAGTCCGACGCTTAAACTCGAACCATTCTCGAGAATAATAGACGGGGCATCCATCCTGCTGTCACTCATCCATCGGCCCTGCAACCGTAAGACCTCAGAGCCGCTACTATCGACCCCGTTGATACCGCATACATTCCATAAATCATCCCAGCCCCAGCCATCGTACGATAGAGACGCCTGATTGACTCAGCAAAGTCTTGAGTCGAGTGGAACCGATCTGAGGCTCGAATCCTTTCGTATCCCTCCAATTCCTTACCCAGACGAAGGGCGCAGCAGCAGCAAGTGCCGGCCCTCGGTGTCGACAGATTCCTCCTGCCCATATCTCTAAATTCTGAGCGCAAGGCAGGACCCCTCCTCTCGAAAAGGACGAATACGATTCACCGCGGGTTTACGACTCGGGTCCGGTCAGTTCTTAGCAGCCTCGAGTCTCATTTTAAGCGCTTCCCCCGCAGCCGCCCTGAGGATCTTCACGGCGTCGGAATTCTTCTTCCCTCCGTCGGGATCTTGGTGGGTGACCTCGGGCGCAAAGTCGATTGTGTCGGTGCGGAAACTCTGAAGTGGCTGCCAGGGGATTCCGTTGATCTTGAGGTTTCCCATGGGGGCTCGAGACCACGCGTAACGGACCGAGATGGGGTCCTTGACGAGAGGGCTCGAGACGATGATCTGTTTGTAACGCTCGTTCTTATCCTTGCTCTCACGGTAAACGGCATCAGCCATGTAGTAAGTTCCTGAACCGTCGGCGAGAGCGAAGCCCTCGATCTCAGATCCGAAGTCATCGACCCGGACAGGCTTGTCAAAGGTAAGTACCATCTTGCCGTCTCCGGGCAACGCTGAAACAAGCTCTCCGGTTTCCCAGACCACGCTCTCCATTTTATAGATCGTGCTAAGCGCCCATCGCGCGGTGCGGAGCCCCAGTTCCTTTTTCTTCTTGGTATGAAGCTGGGGGATTTTTTGGTCGTAAGCGGGAATGAAAACAGTGTCTGTTTGGTGCTCCGCATCCATGAGGCCCTGCCGCTGGGATTCGCGGATGTAAGCAGCCGTGGAAAGCCCGTATTCCTCAAAATTGAGTCGGGTTTGCGCGTCTCCCCCGGCACACAACCCGATGATTGCCACCGGCAGGTCGCTCCCAAAATCATCGCGCCATCCGTCGACCATGAGCTTCATGAGAGTCCGATAGAATTTCGGTTTACAGCTCGTGTTCATCATCGCATTATTGAAGCCTTGGTGGAATGCCACTCCTTTGATGTTGAGCCCTTTGAAGACGCCAAACATGCCATTGTAGCAAGCAGCGGCATCGCTGGGGCTGCGCCCAGGAACGGACCAAGTGCGGATACTGCCATCAGGCTTTTTGGGGCGGCGGCGTTTCTTTAAAACGCCCTTTTCTTTGTCCGCCGCGATCTCTTTTTGATACTTCTCTTCGGATGATTTCCACTTTTCCCTTTGGGCTTGGTAAAAGTCTTCGAAGCTGAATTCCGCGCGGCGGCCATCGACCCATTTCAGATACTCGGCAGCGATGGGGTCATCCGCAAACTTATGGCGGGGAACGAGGCTCTCAATCGCCGCACCGCCCCGTGAGTTGTCGATAATACCGATGGGAATCTGCAAGGCGCGCTGCAAGCGCGAACCAAAAATGAATCCGATGGCGCCCATATCGAGCGAGGTTTCCGGCGTGACGACTCTCCAGTTCTTATCTTCGACGTCCTCCCCAAAAATTAAATCATCGCCGAGATCCGTCTCGAGATATTCCGACTCCGCACCAGCCCTAATTTTAAAATGGCGCATGAGCGGAAAATGCGCCTGAGCCGATTCAAAGCCGGCTTGATAGACAGCCTTCAAGCCGAAGGCCATATTGCTCTGACCATTCATGACCCAAAGATCGCCGATCAAGATGTCTGCCATCTCCACGGTCGCCTCGCCCGCTTTAACCGTAAGCATCTGGGGCTCTGAGTTCGCAGGTTGCGGGTCGAAGTGAACTTCCCAGCGCCCGGCCTCACCAGCAGCCTTGCTGGTCGCGGTCTTCTTGCCGAAGGCGACTGCCACTTCGGTTCCCACCGGTGCCCAACCCCAGATCGTAATGGGTTCGTCACGCTGCATGACCATGTGGCTGCGAAAGATGCCATGCACCTTTAGCATTTCCGGAGCGGTTTGCGGCTTCGTGGGTGAAGCCAATGCCGACAGGGCCGAAAGCATTGCGCACGTCAGCACGATCATAGATTTTGAAATCTTCATTATTTTTAGAATTTGGAATTGCCTCAGCGGAATCACGCCATAAACATTTTGATCGATCCGGTCTGATCGAGTTTCTTGCGCGCCATTTCGAGGTCAAGGTCGCCGTAGTGCTCCATGGGGTTTCCGTGAGAGTTGAGGAGGGTGGTATACCAATTACCAAGGGTTTTATGGCCTTCGTTGCCAAGGTAAGGAAGGCGAATGTAGCGGCCTCCGATATCGAGGTTGCAGTTGTTGCCAGCCATGATGACGAAGGGTGTTTCCTTACCTACGCCATGGTGAGTTTCTCCGTTTTCCGGGAAATACATGATCATGGTGTTGTCGAACATCGTGCCATTTCCTTCGGGAGTCGCTTTGAGTTGCGCGACGATGGTGTTGATCTGATTAACGTGGCTGATGCGAATCTCCTCTCTGGTCTTCCAGGCCGGAACGCCACCAAAAGCCTCATCATGCCCCAGGGGATGAATGCCGACCCGGTCCGTTTCATTTCCCGGGAGACCGGTAATGGGCGTTCCCAAGTCATCAATCGTGTAAGTGACGACATTGGTCAAACCGGCTTTTAAGGCCGCGATCAGCACGTCGGTCATGGCCGCTTGTTTTTCCGGAGTGCTCGCGTTGGCTCCGCCCTCGGTATGCACCGGCGCAAGTTCGGGGAGATGCTTGGCCAGCGATCCGGAAAGCGCGATCAGCTTCTTGTTCCGCTTGCGGATGGCATCGATCGATTCGATCTGCGTCTCTTGACGCTTCTTCTCACGCCCTTTCACGCCCCTTATCTTTTGACCTTCCTTGCTCTGTAAGAATGACAGCATGTCATTGTCAGAATTCACCGCTTCCGGGTTCAGGACAGATTTGAAGAGTTCGCTCCGTGCCGTATCGGGATCGGCGTAGCAGTAATTTCGCGTCTGCGGAGCTGGTGCAGAATATCCCGAAACAATGCCGGTGCGGCCACCGGCGAAGGAGAGTTCGACGTGTCCGAAGGCGGAAGGAAAGAGCTTGGCAAGTTCAAAATCAATCGTAGCGCGTTTGATGGCGCTCAGCGAATTACGATTCGACTTGAAGCACCCCATGACGGATGAGAACGAGTAGTGGACGTTCTCACTCATCTTAGCCGAGAGTCCCTGCAGGATTGTCATGTTTTCCTTGTGCGCGTCGAGGCCCCGCAGCCACTTTGGGAGCTCGTGCTTATCCAGGTCAACCATGAGCGGTTCCTTTTTCTCGTCCAGTGCCTTGTCCTTATTTGAAAAATCAGGAAGAGCAATTTCAGCGGGACGGATCCCGCTCGACTTTCGGATGAAGATGAAGTGCTTGGGGCCTCCTGTTGCGGTAGCACCTGAGGCCGCGAATAACTGATTGAAAGATGGCGCGAGGGCCATCGCACCGGCGCCCAGTGCTGATGTTCTTAAAAAATCTCTGCGGTTGGTCATCGGTCTAATTCTCAGTGGTTTTGCGGTAGATAAAGGAATCTGAAGTGAGCAGCGAGACAATGACAGCATCAAAACTTCCGCCGTTATCGAGATAAGCCTGCTCAGCATCAATCAAGGTTTTTGAATCTGAAAGGAACTCGTTGCGGCCCATGAAGTATCGGAAGGCATGACGAATGATGGATTGTCGCACCCGACTTGATTTCCCGAGGCGTTCCGCGAGGTCAAAGGCATCCTTCACTTCTCCGTCCAGCGTCTCGTCGCCGGTCCCCTTCAGGTATCCCGTTGAATCAACCGCCAGCGTCTCATAGAGGTCCCGGGTGTTTGTGAGGAGTGAGCTTTTATCGGAGCTTTTTTTAATGAGCTTGTCTGGGTATTCCAGAGACTCCTTGATCCGGAACCGGCCAAAGTCATCATAGCTTTCGAAGACGTTACCCAGCGGATTCATATATTCGTGACACTTCCAGCAGTAGGACTCTTCAGTGACACTCGCCAAGCGGCCACGCAGGGTTTTGCCATGGTCTTCGGGAATGACGGCATCGACCGTGATGGGCACATCAGGAATGGTCCCGGCGAGGAGTTTTTCACGGATCCATTTACCACGATGCACGGGATCTGTCTCGGTGTTCTGGGCATGGGCGATCAACCAGGCTGGATGGGTGAGGAGGCCTTTGCGATTGGCGACCTTGGCGGGCTGGGTTGTTTGATAATCCCAGTTATCCATGGGCAAGTTGAAGAATTTGGACACGTTATAGCCAGGCATGAAATCATTGCCGTAACCGCGATAAAGGTCGTAGGGTGCCGCCTCTTTTTGCCCTTTGTCCATGCGGGCCGTGATCGTTTCCATCGACTTCTTGAAAAGTTGAATGGTATTACCCTGCCGGTTTCTTGCTTCCAGCTTTTCGGGATCGACGCTCCGCATTTTAACCTCCTTCAGGAACTCCTTATGCTTAAGAAGATCTTCATTCTCGAAGTTCTTCCAGTCGAGATCCTTGAAACGTGCGTAGATACTCTTGATCCTGTCTGAGGCGGCCTGCATCCGCTCATTGTCTCCGTCATGGTAGACATAAAACTTCTCGGTCGTGAGGAGTTCTTCAAAAACGTTTTGGTCGTTTTTGAGGATGTGCTCGACGAGTCTATCCGCCTCATTGAGAAGACGCGAGGTCGCATTGCCTAGGCGGTCTCCGCCGAACCGTTTCTCATCCTTGAAAATCGTAATGGCCGCGGGGTATCCGAAGAACTCGCGGAAGAACCGTAGTTTCCGAATGGCCAGATCGGTGGTGTTATCGCCGTAATTTTTGTCGGCCAGAATAGGATCAATCAGATAAGCGGTATCTCTCTCGTCCAAGAGGCGCAGGACTTCTCGTTTGTAATCTTCCCGAGTCTTCAGCTTGCCGCTTTCAACCGCTTTTACCAAATCCTCATCGGGGCTTTGATCGGTCAGAGCGTAAGCAAGAGCATAACTGGCATCACGCGGCGAAAGCATGCGACGGCCGTGCTCATCTGCTTCTCCAGCGCCAAATTCCTGACGGTATGAAAATTCACTCGAAAGAATAAAGGTTTGAATGAGCTTCTGGATCGCCTTGAGCTTGCCGAGCTTGGAAACGTAGGACTTCGAGAGAGTGAGATATTCGTCCGCTTCGGTGGTATCGGGAGACCGTTCTAGGATCTGCACGCTCAGCTGACCAATAAGATCAGACAGGAGTTGGTCGGATGGCGCTCCGGCCGCGATCCGTTCTTGCTCAAAACCTTGCTCCCAGTCGGCCATGCATTTCTCGATGATTCCATCATAGTGATCCCCTTTCTTACGATGCTTCATGAGGGACGCCTTGAGCACAGCCATCTCCGCAGGATCGAGCGGCTTGTAGACTAGCGCCTTAATCTTACGTCCGTTGTCTTTGATGACTTGCTCACGAAGCTCGGGCATGTAATCCCGAAGAATGGTCATGCGCCCTTGGATTTTCCGTTCATGGTCGCCAAAGTAAAACCAGATTCGCTCACACAAGTCCCGAAGTTCCTCATCGGGTTTTTTCTCAAGATTGCGATCGAGCAGAAGTTGATGAATGGTGCCGTCCCCCTCGAGTTTTTTCATCATACCCATCGCAACGTGGGTCGGTGCCTTTTTGTATTTCTCACCCTTCGCCAGTTTTTCAATCGGCTTCAGTTTTACCGGAGTAAATCTCGGCAGTAACGACTCGTGTTTCCTGCCGTAAATTTCGTCGCAAAGTGCCGCGATGAAATTCTCTAAAAAGTCACGACGCGAGACGAGCGTGGCATGATGTTGGTCGTCAAGCGCCATGATTTGATTGATGGCAGGAAGGTAATTGCTATTTTTTTTGACCAGCAGGCCGGTAATATATTCGGCAGTTTTCTGAGCATTTGTGAGCATACTCGACAAGTGACCGCCGGTGAGATCCTCGTTGGCATAATATCTCACACCGGAAACGTTCGGCAGGAGAAAGGGGTTTGCCAAACTGAGATCTCGAATCTGACTGCCTCCCACAGCCGTCACCACTTTACCGTTTCGTTTGACGCGGGAGGTGGCCCCCAGCATTTGTTGAAACTTAGCGTTAAAGATATATTCACTAACCAACCAGCGACGATCCGTGGTGAATGCCGGTAAGTTTTTGTATTCGCCAGAGAAGAGTTTTTCGTGATCAAGGTAGTTGCCAAACTCGGGCTTCCGCAGCTTTTCTTCCAAACTCGAAGCTTTGTGAAGGCCCAACTCGGTCGAAACCACCGCCAGGAGGGCCTTCCGCTCTGCCTCATTGGGCTGGCTCTTTTTCTTGGGCGGCATGTGCTGAAAATAGAGCTGCTCCTGCATTCGGTTCAAAAGATCCAAGCGCTTGGGATTTTCGAGATCGGTCAGGTTATCGAGCCTGATATCGCCCTTCTGAGTGTCCTCGTCGTGGCAGTTGTAGCAGTAATTGTCCAAGAGGTCGTTTGTCTCCTCTGAAACCCGAAAAACCGGGTCTGACCCTGTTTTTTTGTCTGCCGCTGCCACGTATTCCATGAGGCTGGTGTGCAGGATTACCATGAATACTGCGGGGATTAATCGGGCTCTTCTCATTCTCGTCACTTAAAAATTCCTTTCGCTGACAGGTCATCGGGATTTAACCACACGAAAGCGACCTTAAAAATCGGGATATCGCTGACGTTCTCGCTTCGGTGAATCCAATCGAGCCTGTCGTGGGCACCTTACGCCATAAAGCGCGTTTGCCTATCATGGATAGAGGCCATGAAATCCACCGGTCCGCCACGTAGCCCTTCGTCTCGTTGCGCTAAGGCTTTGCGTCTCCGGAGAGGATTCGATCCACGGATTTCGCAACGATTCGCGCCCTCTTTTGCGCACCATGAGGAGTGAGCCGAACGCCTCCCTGCGCCCGGTCTTCCGATGCCACGAAACCGGCCACCAAGTCGGCCACCACGATCGGTGATTGGGACGTCGAATGAGCCTCTGCGCATCGTGAGATTTTACGATTCAAGAGTGCTCCGGAAGTGTCCTCTTTCTCAAGCAGGGGGATTTTGAGCCACCGCCTTCGAGATTTTTTTGCGAGCCAAGCGGATCCTTTACCCCAATGGCCTTCATGATCTGGGTCGTATTCATGATTGGTGGGCTGCCCCTTTCCGTCATCGTGTTTGCGACGAGTCCCGACAAAGTCAATGAGGTGTCCTTGGCGGCGTAAGATACCGTCAAGGTAGCGACGGTGCTGGGAAAAGACACCACCGTAACGTCCTCCTATTGAGTTGACCATCCCCCAACCACTATAGAGAAAACACTTAAAGAGTGACCTTTGATCCTCATTTGCTGGAATCCCGCCTCAGCAATGGAGAATCCACTATCACCACTCAATTATCATCGACGGATGCGGGACTATCTCCTCGCTGAGCATCGCGAACTTTGGGAATGGTTTGCCTCGATTGAGGGGAAATCAGACTATGCTGAAGCCGTCGAGCTCCACCTTCTCAAGACCACTTACCGACTTGAACGAGAGGCTCACGAGGATCTTTACCAAGCGGCCGATGAAGTCTGTCTCACTCTGGGGCTAGAGATTCCTGTGACCCTTTATCAAGCTCAGGGGAGTGACGGTAATTCTGCTGCTCTTTACGACACGCCGGGCCATGGGCATGTTGTCTTCATTGGAGGGTTGATCGAGCTTCTCGATCTCCCGGAGAAACGTGCCGTCCTGGGTCACGAACTCGCACATTTCAAACTCTGGAGAGAGGATTCCGGTCGGCACCTCATCGCGGATCAGGTCCTCACCGCGATGGTGAATGAACCCCGTGCCGATGAAACTCACTTCCAGAGTGCCCGACTGCACCGCCTCTACACGGAGATCTATGCGGATCAAGGGGCACTCCTCGTGACAGATGAGAAGACGACCATTTGCGCTCTCCTAAAAGTTCATACCGGAATGAAGACAGTCGATCCCGAAAGTTACCTCAAGCAAGCTGAAGAACTTTTCAGTAAGGAGAAACTCTCCACGGAAGGTTTGAGTCACCCTGAGCTTTTTATCCGGGTCAGAGCGATTCAGAAGATATCCACTGGAGAGAATCAGGCCGAGATTGAAGAGGAGATTAACAGGCTCATCGAAGGGGAGATGAAACTCGATGAAATGGATTTTCTTTCCCAACAATCCTTAGAGGGTCACACCAAAGCCTTTCTCCAAGAGCATCTCAAAGCAGAGTGGCTTCAAACTGACGCCATTCTGGCCCATGCCGGTCTCTTTTTTCATGACTTCCGCGAGAGCTTGAAATCACCGGGAACTTTTGATTTTGATCTCGGTGGCGGCGATGAAAAGATTCGCGATTACTTTTGCTACCTCTTGGTCGACTTCGCCGTTGCTGATCGTGAACTTGATGAGAATGGCATTGCGGCATCTTTCGTTACGGCTGAGTCATTTGGAATCGCCGATGCCCTGGAGCCTCTTTTGCGAAAGGAGCTTAAGCTGCTCAAAAAAGATGTGATGCGAATTCGAAAAAATGCGGCCGAGATCGTCTCCAAAGCGATACGTGAACATGAACAGGGAGGTGGTCATGCAGCCTGATTCCACCCAGACCTTTCTCGAGTTTCTCGAACAAGGAAATGAGCGTGGCGACCTTAAAACAGATGACGTCCTCGCAGCACTTCTTCCGCTCTTTGATCAAGTTCTCCTGAGTCATGATGAGGGACTTGTGGCCCCTCTGGACGGAGTCAAATCTCTCAGCGTCTCATTCAATCGTGTCTGGTATTCTCAAGCTGACTCAAGTGCACCGAGGACAAAGTTAGGAAAGCTCAGTCGCATCGCATCCAAGGATGCCAGTCAAGCGATGCAAATCATTGATCGCGAAGATCAGACGCTCGATCTGGATGAGCTCGATAGCGCGAGTCAAAATCTCCGCGTCTGGGATCAAGAAGAAGCTCCTGCGTATCCTGTTTACGTCACGGGATATCGATCATGGGAACAGGGTCAGGGGCATCACGATCAACTCACGGATATTTTCTCGCTCGGCATGCTCTTAGGCAGTCTCGCAACCGGCTTGAATTTCTCCACCGCGACCGCTTTGGAAGCCTTTGCCGATGCACGGGCTCAACTTCACCAGCTCTGTCCTGATCTCCACCCAGTGGTCACCTCGACATTGGTGAAGATGACTGAACTTAAGCGTGAAGATCGCCTGAAGGACTTGCGTTCGATCATTCACGTTTTACGGAATTACAGGGAGCAACCGAAGCCGGATGAGATTAATTTTTCCTCGCAGGAAGGATTTCTCACTTCTTCTAAAACGGAGCGACGTAGTCTGATCAACGCTCATTTACGTGACCGCCTCTTTGATCTTTCGAAGCGCAATCGCCTCCTGCATTTTCGTTCAACGCTGCAATCCGTCAATCTCACGGTCTCGTCAGTTCCTCTCCTGCTCGACTATCGGAACATTAGGCCCGAGCAGCTCTTCACTTGGCAGCCCCGCCTCGAGGAGGCTCTCGCGAATGAAGAAGCTATTTCACTGGATCGCTACCTGCGTTTCGAAGACGCCCCCTATCTCTCCCACTCCTTGGACAACCTGCGGCGTGAGGCCAATCGTGAACGCAAAGAGTTCGGCTTCTCTGAGTTACGCTTCGTGCTCGCCTTCTTCCGTTGGCATAACCTCAAGGAATCTCCAAACGAGCGGATTCATTCTCCCCTCTTGCTGCTTCCCGTTGAGTTGGAAAAGAAAAAGGGGATTCGCGATACTTGGGCTCTTGAACCCATCGGCCGCATCGCCGAGGTCAACCCAGCGCTGCGATACCATCTCAAACAACTTTATGATCTGGAGCTCCCTGAAGCGATCGATCTCAGCGAAACGACCGTTGAGACTTTCTACGAACTCCTAAAGAATAAGATCAAAGCAAGTGAGCCGGCAGTCGACCTTAAGAAGATTGATCAGCCGCAGATTGATCTCGTGATGGAGAAAGCGCGCAAGCGTCTTGATCGCTTTCTGCAACGCCGTCGTATTTCGAGTCGTGCCGCCAAGAGCTATGAAAATGTTGATTATTCCTACAGTAAGAATTCATTCCAACCATTGGGTCTTCAGCTCTTTCTGAAGAAGATCAAACCTTCGATCTTACCTCTCGAACATCTTATTTCTGATAAGCCCGTGCTGCGGCAGCCTGGCATCACAGAAGTTGGCAGTGCTGAAATCGAGCTTCCCAAAGAGGTTGTTAAGAAACGGGAAAGCTATCGCCTCCGCGAAGGGAGTACCGAGAACCCTTATGTCTGGGATTTTGACCTCTGCAGTCTCACGCTCGCCAATTTCAGCTATCGCAAAATGTCACTGGTTCGTGACTACAATGCTCTGCTCAAGACAGATCGCACAAACGCCGTGTTTGATGAGCTCTTTTCAGTGAGCCCGAAGGAGTGCTTTGACGAGCCCGCGACTGAGATCGCGTTGGCAGATCAGTCTCTGATTGTCCCAGCTGATCCCACTCAGATTTCTGCGATCGCGAATGCTCGCAGCGGGAAAAATCTCATTATCCAGGGCCCACCTGGAACAGGTAAGTCGCAGACCATTACGAATCTTATTGCGGATTTTGTGGCTCGAGGGAAACGCGTTCTTTTTGTCTGTGAAAAACGAGCCGCTCTCGACGTCGTCTACCAACGTCTCGGAGCCAGCCAACTCGATGAACTGACTTCTCTCATTCACGATTCCCAGACGGACAAAAAATCTTTCATTCAGGATCTCAAGAGAACCTATGAGCGTTTTATGACGCCCACTCCTCGCGAGGACTTGGAAAAACGCGCTCAAAAATTACAGGAATCCATGAGGTGCGAGCTCGATACTTTGGAAAAATGCGGGGAGGCCCTTTCCCGGAAGCCCAGTAATCGCGAAGCCTCTCTGCGTGACCTTCTAGATCGTTTGGTTTTCCTCCGGGATCATCAGCCTGAACTGACAGATGAGGAAGAAGAGTGCCTACCGGGGTATCATTTATGGGAGCAGTTTGGTCACGTCGTAGAGCGTCTCACTCGGCAACTCAAAGAAATTGGTCTCGCGGATAGCTTTGCGGAAACGTCGCTTTCATTACTACAACGCTCCGCCTTTTCAGCGACTCATCCTTTGTCTTCACTCAAGCAGCAAATCAATGATTGCTTGGAGAAACTCAATGGCCTCCTTGCCGAATCTACCGCATTCTCCTTCGAGACCAAGACATGCTCCTTAGCTGAACTTCAAGGTCTTTCCTTTGTGGCTGAGAGTGCTCATTTTCTTGCTCGAAATAATCTCCTTTCACTGCTCGATTCGAACAGCACCGAGGCCAAAGGTTTTGCTTCGTATCTTCGCAAACGCAAGTCACGCCGAGCTGCTCTTACCAAAGCTCAAAAAGAGACAATCCACTGGCTTCGTAAACTAGAACCCCGTGATACTGATGCCGCCCTCGCCCAAGCACTGGGCTTCCAAGGTTCCTTCATGCATTTCATCAGTCCGGCCTGGTGGAAACTTCGTAAGGTTCTGCGACAGAGCTATCATTTCTCTGCCCATGTCGTGCTCCCTGATTGGACCCGGGTCTTAACCGATCTTCAAAATGAACATTCCGCTCAAGGGAAGTTGGATGAGCTGGATGAGGTGGCGCGCGAAGAATATGGCGTCGAAGATCTTGTTGGAATCGCACAACGTCTTGATGACTTTAAGGCCCGCCGAAAGGCCATTCCTATCGACAAAGAAGATGATCAGGCCTTTTTTGAAAGCCTCATTAAAAATGACGGCAAGGCTCGGGATACTGTCAGCCAATTGGCTCAGATGCATCAGGAGATCCAGAACCTGCAATCATCGCTTGAGCAATTCCTCATTGGGTCGGCGGACTGGGATCTTCCGGATTTGAAGAAGAGGCTGAGTCAGCTGAAGCAAGAATCTCCCTACCTTCCCGAGATCCTCGGAGACTTGGAAGATTTAGCAGAAGCTCCGGAGAGCTTCTTCGATCTCCTTCGAAGCAAGCCTTACTCGCCGGAAAGCTTCGAGTGTGCCTGTGCCACAAAGAGCCTGAATCAAGCCTATCGTGAAGACCGGAGTCTCAAGCGCTACGAAGGATGGATGCTGCGTCGTCATTCCGCGAGGGCTGAGGAAAGCTATCGTAAATGGATGAATCTCAACGGCGAGCGCATCGTCGCCCGCGTCCATGCCCGTTTCCAGGAAATGTGCGCGACCGCGTCCAAGCCGGCCGCCCAGCTCACCGAGGAGGATAAGATTTTCAAGAAGTCCTTCAATACAGGTCGTCGTGAACTTGAGCATGAATTCGGGAAGTCGATGCGCTACAAATCGATCCGCGATCTCGCGACCGGAGTCAGTGGTCAGGTCGTGCTCGCTCTCAAGCCTATTTGGCTCATGAGCCCGCTCAGTATTTCTGATACGATCCCTTTGGAAGATGAGCAATTTGATGTCGTGATCTTTGATGAGGCGAGTCAGATCAAACTCGAAGAAGCGATCCCAGCGGTTCAACGTGCCGGGCAGGTCATCGTGGTTGGCGATGAGATGCAGCTTCCTCCGACCAATTTCTTTGAATCTGGAGCGCGTGATGAAGAAGAATCCGTCTCGTTCGAAGACGAAGGTGAACTCGTAAACTATGACCTCAGTTCGGACAGTTTCCTCACGCACTCGGCCCGGACACTCAAAGCCACGATGCTCGGTTGGCACTATCGCAGCCGTTACGAAGCTCTCATTCGTTTCTCGAATGTAAATTTCTACGAGGGAAAACTTCTCACCATCCCGGACCGCAGTGTCTCGACTGGCTTGAGCGCTCCTCTCGACATTCCCGGCCTTCGCGAATTCCCCGACCGGACAGACGAGATTCTCACGCGCAGTATCAGCTTCTGCCACATGGATGATGGCGTCTACGCCAGGCGCCAAAACGCGGCGGAGGCCAACTACATCGCTCACCTCGTACGAGATCTTCTCAACAAAGACACCGGACTTGATCTCGGCATTGTCGCTTTCTCCGAAGCTCAGCAGGCTAAGATCGAAGAAGCACTGAATCACCTTGCTCGCGAAGACGAAGACTTCGGTCGTCGCCTTGAACTCGAGCGCGAACGTGAAGAAGACGATCAATTTTGCGGTCTCTTCGTTAAGAATTTGGAAAACGTCCAGGGAGATGAACGCGACATCATGCTCCTGAGTATTTGTTATGCTCCGGATAGCGCTGGGAAAATGCGCATGAACTTCGGACCGATCAATCGAACCGGTGGAGAGAAGCGCCTTAACGTCATCTTTTCACGTGCTCGTCAGCACATGGTCATTGTCAGCTCGATTCGTCATCACCAAATCACGAATGACTACAATGATGGTGCCGCGTGCTTGAAGCGCTTCCTTGAATATGCAGCTGCGGTTTCCATCGGTGATCAAGTGATGGCCCGTCATGTCATCGAACAATCCGGGATGATTCCCACCTCAAGTGGTCTCACCGACTGCGTCGAGGAAGCTCTTTATCAAGCGCTCCTGACTCGTGGTTATCTCGTCGAGAAGAACATCGGGGAGTCACAATTCACCTGTGACCTCGCCCTGCGCCTTCCTGAAGATTCCCGCTATCGTCTCGGCATTCTCATCGACGGTGCCGAGCACTACGCCATCGCAGACCCTCTCGAGCGATATGTTCTCCGTCCCAGTCTCCTGAGAGCCTTCGGCTGGCGTGTTTTCGAAGTCGTTGCGAAAGATTGGTATCACGATCCGGAACAAGTCCTGAAGTCCATCGACCATCTCATGACGAGTGAGGCCAGTGTTCAGGAACTGCTTGCGAATGACGAGAAATCAAGCGGAGGAGATTGGCTTCAATCGCTACACCGTCTGTAATCTCCATGGACTTCTCTCCGACAACCTGCTGACCGATCCAGCGGCCTGCGGTCGTCTGAGCACCCGCCCTGTCGGTATTTCAGGCACCGTCTTTCATCCCTTGGAGGTTCCCCCGCAGATTGAGGAATGTTTTCAAGCCATCCTCTCGCAAGCCGCCGCGATCAAGGATCCATTCGAGGCCACCTTTTTCGTGAGGGTCCAGATACCCTATTTGCAAGCCTTCGAGGACGTCAATAAACGCGTCTCTCGGCTCGCGGCAAACATCCCGCTGGTCCGGCATAATCTCTGCCCACTTTCATTTGTCGATGTGGAAGCGGAGGACTACCTCAACGGCCTGATCGGAATTCACGAACTCAACCGCATCGAATACCTGCGGGATGTCTTTGTGTGGGCCTACACGCGCTCCGCCCAGCGATATACCGCCATCCGCCAATCCCTTGGCGATCCAGATCCCTTTCGCTTAAAATATCACAGTCAAATCGGGAACTCTGTCCGCGATATCGTCCAAAAAGCGCTAACTCACGATGCTGGCAATCTTTGGGTGCGGCAAATGGCAAGCAAGGACATGCCGGAAGGAGACCGGGCGCGATTCATCGAGACTGTCGAAGTCGAACTGGAGAGCCTGCATGAAGGCAACATCGCGCGATACCGCCTCCGCCCCGGTGAATTCGACAAGTGGAAATCCATTCAGGTCAAATGAAACCGAGTGAACACAAAACCGTCTTATCACGGAATCAGCGAGTCTAGTGAGGGCGCTTGCCCGCCCGGTTCACCGGGTTCACGGATCCTTCTTTTCAAGGACCGGCAAGAGCGCCGCGAGCCACTTGTCGGCCATCTTCTTCGCGCCTGCCGCGTTGGGATGGACCTTGTCGGCGATCGTGTCGGTGCGCCAATCGAAATCTTCCGTCTGATTCACCAAGACCACGTGATGACCACCCGCCACCAGCCGTTTCGCCAGGGCGGCCAATTCCTTGTTCAGGGCCGGGATATAGGAATACTTGGGGAGCTTTCCTGCCGGGATCACCTGCGCGAGCAGAACCGTCACCTTCGGATTGGTGCCGTGCATCCCTTTAATGAGCGCTTCGGTATCACGGATGATCCCCGGCACCGGCTTGTCATTGTCGAAGCTGTTATGACCCGAATGGAGCAACACGATATCGGCTGGATAACGTCGGTAGATTTTCTTGGTAATACCAAGCAGGGCACTCGTATTGTGGCCGCCATATCCCGCATGGGCCGAAGTCATGTCCTTGTTCGGTCCGATGAATTCCACGGCCACGCCGCGCTTGCGAAGCTCGGGAAGCAGCACTTGTCGATAGCAGGTGAAGGTCTTTCCACCCGACGTGATCGAGTCTCCCAGCGCGAGAATCGTCGGGGTCTTAGCCCCAAATGCCGAGGCCATCATTATGCCAAGGACGGCCAGAAGGGAGATCGGAGCTTTCGTCATGTTTCTACTTAATAGTGTTAGGATCGCTGATCGCGTAGGTCAAGGCTCTCTCCTGCGGATCCGGGTCCGCGAGCTCCCCGAGCCTCATTCGAGCCCTCAAAGGATTATCCCAGTGACGAATAAAGGAGGAGGCAGATCGTGGATCGTCGATCAAATTCCTGCTCTTTCCGCTTCTTCTGTGGTTACTAAGAATTCAACCTTCCATGACTTCAGACCTCCTGACATAGGGGGGGCTGATCTCCTGCAACGCCGTTAAATAAAGGGCTTGGGCCGGATGTTGATTGAAATTAACGTAATAAGTTGTTGCGCTTCATGGCGCGCTCAGTCACACTCTGCGTAGCGTTTGCCATGCCCGAAGCCTCCAATTCTCCCGACAACCTCCCTTTAAATTTGCCCGAAATTTCACCCGGCACGGTGAACC